>RHMF01000412.1_pt1 | contig 27693 bp, 17 predicted proteins | sample 5365151 | NCBI WGS metagenome assembly RHMF01 (sample SAMN10266501, study PRJNA497801) | feces metagenome | isolation source: feces | host: Bos taurus | place: China: Prairie of Fairy Mountain | collected 2017-08-14 | reverse complement strand
GTGGGCAGTAATCGACACCTTCAAGTATGAGAGTACGAAGAAGATGCGCCGTTTCATCGCTCATTATGATGACAAGGCTGCCGCTTATGTAAAGATTGCTCACGTGGGTGACCCTGCCAAGAGTAATAAGTATAAGGCAATGATCTTTGACGTTAAGTTGATGGCCGAGGGCGTGGCTGAAGGCATTGAGAATGTAGCTACCGCATCGGGCGAGCTCGTATCAGAGAGCTACTACAATCTCTCAGGTATGATGATTAAGGAGCCTGCTAAGGGTGTTGTCATCGTGAAGAAGGTATATGCCGACGGTACGATGAAGATTGAAAAACAATTGATGAAGTAATATTATAAGGTACATCCATCCGGAGGATTCCGTGGTGGATGTACCTTTTTTCAAACCTTTGAGGATATTTTTTCACACTGGTGATAAAAATTTTTCACACCTATGATAATTTTTTTTCACGCCTACGAAAAAATATTTTCACACCTATGAAAATCTTTGCAAAAAAGTATAATTCCAAGAAAGTTATGAAGAAGTTGTTCCGTATAGCTTGTGCTTTTGCATGTATGGCAGTGATGCCATTGAGTGCCCAACAGTTGGCTTTTCCCGGTGCCGAAGGTTTCGGTAAGTATGCAGTGGGTGGCCGTAATGGTTCGGTGTATCACGTAACGAATCTGAACGATAGTGGTGCAGGTTCGCTGCGCGATGCGGTTAGTCAGTCGAACCGTATTGTGGTATTCGATGTGGCTGGTGTGATTAAACTTGAGAGCCGCTTGGTGTTCAAGAATAATCTCTACGTGGCCGGACAGACTGCTCCAGGCGAGGGTATCACGGTATATGGCAACGGCGTGTCTTTCTCTGGAGCCAACAATACGATTGTGCGCTATCTCCGCTTCCGTATGGGTGTGGGTGGCGATTCGGGCAAGGATGCTGCAGGCGTAGCCAATGGAACGAACATGATTTTCGACCACCTCTCTGTATCATGGGGTAGGGACGAGACTTTCTCCATAAGTTCCGATGGAAAGGGCGATTTGGGTAATATCACCATCCAGAACTCTATCATGAGTCAGGGACTGTTGACCCACTCGGCAGGTGGACTGATGCAGGCCGACAATATCACCCTATATCGTAACCTCTATGCTGACAATAGCACACGAAACAATAAGATTAAGGGAAAGAACCAGTATGTAAACAATATCGTATACAACTGGCAGAACGGTGCCTATATCATGGGCGGTGACTCTGAAGGTACATCCTATTGTATTGCCGAGGGTAACCTGTTCATCAATGGCCCTGCCAAGGGAGGTAATGCCTTTACTGGTGGCAATGCCGACTATCATCTGTATGCCAATGACAACTGGCAGGACCGCAACATGGATGGCGTGCTCAATCCGTACGACATACCGCAAGGCGAGTATTCTGGTGGACCTACCTTCCATACTGCCCGTTTCGATTATCCCGAAGTGGAGTTGTGGAAATCGTCAGAGCTGATTGAGAAGTCGCTTCCGGTAGTAGGTGCATCGCTGCCTTACCGCGACTATGCCGACTGGTATGTAATCAATGAAGTACTTTCGTTCGGAAAGAAGGGCGGACTGATATCCCGTGAGTCGAGCCTACCGTTCGGCGCTCCCAGTGATTGGAAATTGTGGGGCGGTGAGAAGAGGACAGATACGGATGGTGACGGCATGCCCGATGCGTGGGAAACGGCCAATGGTACCGACCCCGCCAAGAATGATGCGATGGTCATCACAGCCAATGGCTATGCCAATATAGAGAACTATATCAATAGCATTACAGTCGCCGACCGCCAAGCTTATTTGCGTACACCTCTGTGTCTTGAAGCTACAGCATCAACCCAGAATTCTTTGACTCTTGGATGGCTCAACTACACCGAAGGCGAGGAGGGTGTTATCGTGGAGATGCAGCGAGATGGTGCTTTCGTGGAGGTAGGCCGCACGGCTGCCGATGCCTCTTCGTTTATGGTCGAAGGTCTCGAGCCAGGTAGCGCTTATGTGTTCCGTGTGCGTGCTTTTGCTGGTGAGCAGTACTCGGGCTATACTTCTGAGGTGACGATGAAGACCCGACCTGTGCCTACTGAGATGATTGATATCGCAACGTATGAGCCCGATTACACATGGAGTGCCGTAAATGGTGCTTGGGATATGCAGTCGCTCAACTGGAACGATATGGTAGCTGCCTATACCGATGGTAGCAAGGTGCTTATTGCTCCTGCGACACCAGCTTCCATTACGATAGATGAGACCGTTACCCCCGAGGCCGTTGTTGTCAATAGCGACTCTTTGGTGACAATTTCCGGTAGTGGCGCTATCGCTGGTACGGGTTCCGTCAACAAAGCAGGCGCTGGTAAGCTTGTGTTGGGTACAGCCAATACTTATACGGGTGCTACCGTATTGTATGGTGGTACCATCGAGTTCTCTACCTTGAAGGATGCTGCTGTGCCCAGCAGTATCGGTGCTTCGGAAGAGTTTGCGCAGAACTGGATTTGGAGCGGTGGTACATGGCTCTATACGGGCGGAAGCACCTCGACCAATCGTTCGGCTAAGATTTATGAGCCTACGGAGTTCAATATCGCCAAAACGGGCAATACGGTGACGATGAATGGTTCGCTTGAGGGCGATGGTGACTTCATTCTCAATGGTAAGGGACAGCTCACCGTTGGCACTACCAATTTCTTCAAGCATACAGGCAAGACCATACTGAAAGGCAGTACGCTCTACCTGAGCACCATTGATATCGCGAAGGCAGGAATAGGCTCTTCATCGAAATTGGTGATGGCAGGTGGTACGCTGAAGACGAAAGGCGACAACAATAATTATGAGACTTATGCATTCCCCATAGAGGTGCAGGAGGGTACTACCTCTTACTTTGCTCCCCATCGCAATTGTTATATCACTAGCAAGGTAACGGGTAGCGGCACCATACAGATAGACATTCCTTATCTGCGCGAATACATCAAGGGCGATTGGGGTAGTTTCACAGGACACATCATCGCTAATGGTGTGAATTCTAATGCCTCGGAGGGCAGTCTGTTCCTGCTCAATGGTAATGGCAACGACTTCCCCAAGGCAACGGTGGAGTTGAAGGGTTGCGCTCATTTGGCCGGTTGGACTACCAACTGTGACTTTGAAATAGGTGGTATCTCGGGTGATAAGGGCACTTATATCCGTGGTTCCAGTAAGAATACATCAGGCTTCACCTGTTCTTACACTGTAGGTGGTGCCAACACGGATGAGACCTTTAACGGCGTTATCAACAACTTGTCGAGCAGTAGCACACGAGAGGGTACCGTATCCATCAAGAAGGTGGGTAGCGGTGACTGGCGCCTGACAGGAGCTAATGTATATAAAGGTTCTACCACCGTATCGGGCGGTCGCCTTATCATCAATGGCTCGCATACAGGAACTGGCGCTATTACCGTGAACAATGGAGCTACACTCTGCGGCAAGGGTAAGGTAGCAGGTAAGGTGACGGTGAATGCTGGCGGTACGGTTGCTGTAGGCGATACCGTGTTTAATCGCAGCGATGTGTTTACGATGACCAATGGCGCTACGATTAAGGCTGGCGGTATTGTGCAGGTGCCACTCTCTCGCACAGCGTCTTTGAATCGTGCCTCAAAAATCAAGTTTGGCGGCATTACAAAGATTACCGATGCTATACTTCAGCTTGATATGACCGATGTCATAGCTGACCTTGTAGTAAATAGCTCATTTACTATTTTTGACGTTTCTTCTGCTACCTCTATTACAGGTAACTTCAAAGAGATTGTTCCTGCTGTTCCTGCCGAAGGGCTTGTGTGGGATACTTCGTCATTGCTGACAGATGGTAAGATTTACATCCGTGATGCCAGTGGCATTCAGACTGTGACGAATGAGCAAGTCAAGGTATCTGGTTTTGTTGATAGTGAACTGTATATACAAATACCCGAGAAAGCTCAGGTGACAATCTATTCTGTAGCTGGCACCAAACTGGTTTCCAAGGAGGTTGATGAGAGTGATGTGGCTTTGAATGTGGAGAATCTCTCTTCGGGTATGTATATTGTCGATATTCAGATGAATGATGTACGTCTTTCACGTCGGTTCATCAAGAAATAAGAATTTTTACAATGCAGTAGTATGAGAAATAAGGGTCTGTTAATCTATTTGTTCGGGACACTGCTGGGAGCTGCAACACTCACCTCATGTCAGGATGACTGGTCGGGCGACGAGCATTACCAGGTTCCCGATTGGTTAAAGGGAAATGCCTACGAGGTGTTAGAGAAAGAAGGTAACTATTCTATCTTTCTTGAAGGTATAGACCTTGTAGGCTATAAGCCCATTGTTACGGGAAAGAGCATTCTTACCGTGATGGCGCCAAATGATGTGGCTTTCCAAAGCTATTTGAAGGAGAATGGTTTCGAGTCTATCAAGGCAATGTATGATTCCAATCCCCAAGAAGTGAAGAAGTTGATAGGCTTCCATCTGATGTACTATGCATTCAAGTGGGACATGTTGGTGAATTTCCGTCCCGATGAAGGCGATGGTGCTACTGAGGAGCAGTTGAATCAATGGGCTGGATTGTACTATAAGCATCGTACCAAGAGTAGTGATCCTATCAGTAAAGGAGTTCTGAAGCAGGATATTGACCTCGATGGCAATACTGACACTGTATCAATTTACCACCCGGAACGCTTCTTGCCCGTATTCTCTACCAAGTTCTTTGAGACCAAAGGAATTGACGCCAAGTACAATTATGAGTATTTCTATCCCAATTCAGAGTGGACTGGTAGCAGTTACCCAGCAGGTCGAATTGGTGGTTTCAATGTTTCCAATGCCTCTGTCATAGGTGACCAAGTAATTACAGACAATGGCTATCTCTATCATATTAATCAGGTGTTGAGGCCATTGGAAACTATCTATACAGAACTGCAGAACCGTGCCAACTATTCAGATTTCCTCACTCTCTACGACACTTATGCGGATGTTCGGTTGGATGCAGAACTTACCCGCTTGTATGGAAATGGTGAAGACCTCTATCTGCATGGGCATGGTGATTTGCCTCCCATTGCTTATGAGTGGCCGACATCCGATTATAAGCAGATGAGTGCGCTTTCTAGGGCTGCATACAATATATTTGCTCCCTCCAATGAGGCCATTGACCGCTTCTTCACTAACTATTGGACCGCAGAGAGTGGCTATACCAGTTTGTCAGACCTTGATCCGCTGATTCTGTATTATTTTATATACCAGTCATTCAGCAATAGTCGATTCCCTGTTTTCCCTGAAGAAATCAAGAACGGTACGATAGTTACTCCGTATGAGACTCCTATCAATATAGATCCCGATATGGTGACCGACCGTGTCGTCTGTGTGAATGGTATGTTGTATGGTATGGATAATATGGAAATTCCTGCCATATTCTCCTCTGTGATAGGACCGGCATTTAAGGAGATGCGTTACTCCCCCTTCCTTTATTCGTTGTCAGGTTCTGAGCTTATACTCTCATTGGCTTCGCAGAATGCCAACTTTGTAGCGTTGATTCCTGATACGGCTCAGTTTGCAGCAGATCTTATGCGCCTTAATACGACCTCGCAGGGAAAAGTTCTTGAGGCGTGGAATGATGAGACAGGTACATACGATGCCGCTTCGTCATCAACAATGCAGGATATCGTAAATATGCACGTTAGTGCCAATGCCGACTCTATAGCCTCTCAAGGGACCCAGGTGATTCCTACAGGTGTGGCATTTAACTATTGGTATGTGTATGATGGGAAGATTACAACCAATGCACTTTTCAACGAACAACTCAATCCGACCTATCAAGGAGAAGTGTTCTGCGATTTCCATCCCATAACGAACAATGGTGAAGAGTGGGACAATGGAAAGGCATATACCTATTCGTACAAAGGACTTTTCAAACAAGTGTCAGGTGATGGCTTGGAGCATGCACTGGTTGTATGTAATGATAAGAACTATCCCTACTACTGCTTTGTGCAATTGCTGAAGAAAGCAGAACTCATTGACTCCAAGACTGAGAAGATAAAGTTGATAATGCCTGATACTCGGTTTGTGGCTTTTATTCCTGACAATGAGGCTATAGCTCGTGCTTTGGCTGATATACCTGGTGCAGATAAGTTGACGATAGATGATAACTATCTGATATCAGGAAAACCGTCATCATCACAAGTGACGGATTTGGCTAACTATCTTAAGGATTATTTCATTACTGATGACCTGAACGCTTTCAATGTGTATCCCTATCCAGGCTCTGGCTTCGAAGGCAAGTTTGATACATATGGAGTCAATAAGGAGATTCATGTAAATGATGATGGTGAGAGTATTACTGTTCAGCTGAAGAATGGAACGAATGTTGTACCATTGGCCAAGACTGATGAGTATCATTCATTCCCGTTTGCGTATCACGATGGTTGCTTTCATTTGATAAGTGATATTCTTAGAGTTGGAGAATAATAAGTGTACGGTATGAAATGGAATAGATATATAATAGTATTCTTGTTGGCTATTGTTGGTATGGCCGACGTATATGCCCAAAGGGTGCTCACAGGTACTGTCGTAGAAATCTTTGACGGCCAGAAGACACCTATTTATGGAGCCAATGTGGTGGTGGTGAACAAGACCAATCGTTATCTTACGGGTGTGATTACCGATTTTGACGGTAACTATAATATCTCTGTGCCCGATGAGGAGGGATTGCGTATACGTATTTCTTATATTGGTATGCGTACTGAAACATTTGACTACAAGGGGCAGAGCCGTATTGATGTGACGCTGAAGTCTGAGTCAAGTGCTTTGCAGGAGGTGCAGATTACTGCCAAGCGCGTTGAACGTGACGATATGGGAGTCTCTTTTATAGAACAGACCTCTGCTACCCAAAAGGTCAATATGGCAGAGATAGTAGAGACATCGCCGGTATCTTCTATTGAGGAGGCGCTACAGGGTCAGTTGTCTGGTGTCGACATCGTGATGGGTGGTGACCCAGGCTCACGCAGTGCTATCCGTATACGTGGTGTAAGTTCACTGAATGGTTCTTCTGAACCTTTGATCGTAATTGATGGTATACCTTATTCGACAGATATCTCTGATGATTTCAATTTCTCAACTGCAAATGAAGAGGATTTCGGTGCTTTACTTAATATTGCTCCATCGGATATCGAATCAATAGAGGTGCTAAAGGATGCCTCGGCTACAGCAATTTGGGGTACTAAAGGTGCCAATGGTGTGCTCTTGGTGAATACGAAGAAGGGCTCTCGTGGTAAAACCAATTTCTCGTTCAGTACCAAGTTTACATATAACTTTGAGCCGGATCCTATTCCTTTGCTCGATGGTGACCAATATGTAGCTATGATACAGGATGCTATCTGGAATGCTGCCAATGCGAAGGGCCTGACTTCGGCCTCTACAGAGATGGACCTGTTGTTCAATACTCCCGAAATCAACTATGTTCCCGAGTGGCAGTACTTTGATGAATATAATACCAGTACCAATTGGTTTGATATGGTGCGTCAGGATGCCTACACGAGCGACAATAACTTTGCTCTTTCGGGTGGTGGAGAAAAAGCTACTTACCGCTTCTCATTGGGTTATATGAATCAGATGGGTACGACAATCGGCACTAACCTTAATCGTATCAATTCGAAGCTGAATATTGCTTATGATTTCTCTGATCGTTTGAAGGTAATTACCGACTTTTCATTTACTCAGTCTGATAAGAAGGGCAATGCGCTAGACAATGTACGTGCTGCTGCACAGTCTAAGATGCCTAATAAAAGCCCTTATTATATAGATGATGCTACGGGTGAGTATCTGCCTTCTTATTTTAGCCGTCAGGAGGAAGATTTCCAAGGAGCCTTCGATGGTAAGAATAAGAATTATAATCCTGTGGCTATGGTCAATGAAGGATTTAATAATACGATGCAGCGCGATTCCAAGATTTCAGTCAAGGCACGATATACGTTCCCCTTTGGTCTGCTCTATGAGGGTTATGTGTCAATGAACATGAAGACGACCAAAAGCCGCAGTTTCCTCCCTCAAGAGGCTACAGGTGTGCTATGGACCAGTACATATGCCAATCGTAGTACCGATAAGATGTCTGATAATCTTTCACTGCAGACGGAGCATAAATTGATTTATAACAAGACATTCAACGATGTACATTCAGTATTGGCTACGGGAGTATTCCGTGCCAACCAAGGAGAAAGCTACAGCTACACCAGCGGAACTTATGGTAATGCATCTCCAGGATTGAGTGACCCTGTGGTAGGTAGTGCATGGCAAGTAATTGGATCTGGCTACTCTAAGACTCGTAGCATCTCTCTCTTAGGACAGTTTATCTACACATTTGACCGTCGCTATGTGGCCAAGGTTACATTAAACCGTGAGGGTAACTCTGCAATGGGTAAGGCTCGTCGCTTTGCTACCTTCCCTGCATTTGGCTTGGCTTGGAACTTTAGCGAGGAGCATTTCTTTGATGAGCGCGAATGGATGACCGATGGTAAGTTGCGTGCTAGCCTCGGATGGAGCGGTAAAGCTCCTAGTGGCGCATCTGCCTATTTGGGAGCATATAGCACTTTAGGTGACTATATGGATATGTCGGCCATTTACCCTATCCGTATTCAGTTGGATAGGCTGAAGTGGGAAACAAAGAAGGAATGGAACTTTGGTTTTGATTTGCGCTTGTTCGATCGTTTTGGTATTACAGTAGACTATTATGATGGCTATGTGAATGACCTGTTGCTGAAGGACGTGAAGGTGCCAAGTACTACTGGATATACCGAGATTAAATACTACAACTCAGGTGAATTGCGCAACACAGGTCTTGAGTTGAATCTCAATTACGATGTCATTAAATCCAAAGATTGGAAATTGAGCACTCGACTCAATCTCAGTACCAATGAAAATATGGTAATGGAACTTCCTGTCAACATGGTGCAAGAGAACTACTCATTCAAGAATGCTGCATATGCAATTCGTGTAGTAGAGGGTGACCCAATAGGCTCGTTCTATGGTTATCGCTATAAGGGGGTTTACCAGAATACAGACGAGACTTATGCCCGTGATGCCGAAGGTAACGTAATGTACGACCATAAAGGTAAGGTTATTACAATGAAAAATGGTAATACTCCTGTATTTGCTGGGGATGCCAAGTACGACGACATCAATCACGATGGTGTAATCAATGAGTATGACATTGTCTATCTTGGAAACTCGAATCCTAAATTTCAGGGTGGTGGAGGATTCACACTGTCATATAAGAAATGGAGCTTGACCACGTTCTTCTTTGGACGTCTCGGACAGAAAGTAGTCAACCAGGCACGTATGGATCTGGAAAATATGTATGGAAACGGCAATCAGAGTACAGCCGTTCTTAGCCGTTGGCGTGCTGAGGGTGACAATACGGATATACCGCGTGCTCTCTATGGTATGGGGTATAACTATTTGGGTTCTGACCGTTTTGTGGAAGATGCTTCGTTTATTCGTTTGAAGCAGTTGACACTAAACTATAGTGTACCCAAGGATATATTGCAGAAGGTCAATATTAATCAATTGAGTGTATTCTGCACTGCATATAACCTCTTTACTTGGACCAAGTATTCAGGCCAAGACCCAGAGGTGAGCTTGCCTAGCAGTGCTACAAGTTTGGTGAAGGATGGTTCCACAACTCCTGTCACTAAGCGTGTATCAATGGGTATCAACATTAACTTCTAATCTATGACTGTCATGAGAAAGATAAAGTTATATGGCTTATTGTTAGTATCAACCTTGCTGTTAGGTTCTTGCAGTGATTGGTTGGATATATTGCCCAATAACGAACAGGTAACTGATAATTATTGGAAATCAAAGGAAGATGTAGAGGCCGTTATTGCTTCGGGTTATTATTATATGCGTGAGGCGGTACCTACATTTATCTCTTGGGGCGAAGTTCGTGGAGGAACCATCTTTTCCATACTTTCGGATGATGCCAAGATACAGAACTTTAATGTAACACCTACCGATAAGATTTGTGAGTATTCTAAGATATATAAAATCATCGGTATGGCCAATTCTGTATTGAAGTATGCTCCTACAGTTGTCAATGAGGATGAAACCTACTATGGACCTGTGATGAACTCACATTTGGCAGAGGCATATTTTATGCGTGCTTACTGCTACTTCTTGTTGGTGAAGAACTTCCGTGATGTCCCTTTAGTGACAGAGGCCTATGTCAATGACGAGGCAGAGTATAATATACCTAAGTCCACCGAGGCTGAGATTATAGCACAAATTAAAGAGGATATTAAGACAGCCTTGGCATCTGGTGCTGCGAAAGGAAGCTATGAGGAAGATTGGCAGACTAAAGGACGCGCGACTAAATGGGCCTTGTATGCGTTGATGGCGGATGTCTGTCTGTGGAATCACGATTACGATGAATGTATTATTTATTGTAATGAGATACTTAATGCTACAGATGCTTTCCGTCCAGTGTTTATCAGTAACCCTTATCAGTGGTTTGAGCTATTTTACCCAGGAAACAGCAATGAATCAATCTTTGAGTTGAATTGGGATTATGCTGCATATGCTCAAAGCAATAACTTTGGCAGTCGTTTCTCCATTGGCTCATCTTCAACGTATAAGTATACCGATGTGGCTATTGCCAAGATGAAGGATGAGACCAAAGAGGCTCTTGAGCAACTTGACGGTAGCGCAGAGGGTAGAGTAGGACGTATGTTAATGGCTTCTTATGTTCATTCTGGTTCCAACCTGAATGACTACCAGAATCAAAATCAGTTCTATATCTGGAAATATAAGGGTACTGATATTGTAGATATGGGTAATGTACGTCTACAAGAGGATGCCAACTTTATTCTTTATCGTGTAGCCGAAGTGATGCTGATGAAAGCTGAGGCGTTGATTATGAAGGGGGGCGTTGAATCTTGGAAAGCAGCTCTTGATATAATCAACGTAGTCCGTGTACGTGCTATGCTTAAACCCCTTGATATCAATGTGGAGGAGACTGATGAGCTAACTCTTCTGCAAGCAGTCTTGTATGAACGTGAAATGGAATTTATGGCAGAAGGTAAACGCTGGTACGATCTATTGCGATTTGCACGCTATAATGAGAAGTATGCAACTGAGTTTGTCAATATCATTGTAGAGTCCAATCAGACCTATAATAAGCAATGGATTCGTTCGGTTCTTCAAGATGAGAACGCTTGGTATCTGCCTATTCCGTATAGTGAGATTGAGATAAACTCGGAGTTGAAGCAGAATCCCTATTATCAAACGACTAACTAACGCATTGTCATGAAAAAGTATATGAATAAAGTATGGAAGATGTCGGTGTTGCTCTTTATCGCTGTGACAACATGGGGTTGTGACGATGAGAAAGAGGGGAGCATGTATCAGATATTTGAGGATAACCCGGCAGCCTCATTTTTGGCTGAGCAGGATGAGTTTTCTGAGTGGGTTGCTATTATGCGATATGCTGATCTGTACAATGCACTGAACTATGCGAGTGAGGACTTTACTCTTTTCGTACCCAACAATGATGCTGTCCAGCGTTTTTATGAAGCGAAGGGAGTAAGTGGTATTACAGAGTTGGGTGTTGAGTATGCGAAAGCGCTTGTGCTTCAGCATTCAGTGGAAGACTCTATTCGGGTAGAGGAGTTCTTGCGTAAGACAGAAGTTACAAGTTTGTCCGATGCTAAGATTACCATATCCATTGATACCGTCAATGCAGGTGAGGTGCTTCTCAATAATAGTATTCGTATTTATGAGATGGGGGTGCATACGTTTAACGCCATATTGTATTATGTATCCGATGTGATGACACCTCTTGTTGAGACTGTTTACGATCGGGTATCAGCACCTCGTTATTCCATTATGAAGGAGGCTGTTAATGCTACTGGTTGGGATAAAGTGTTGTCAACAATAGCTGACACTGTTGCAGAGTTGGGTATTATCACTGTCAATAGGCACTATTATACGCTTTTGGCTCCGTCAGATGAAGCCTTTGCGAAGGCTGGAATCAGCGATCTGCCGGCATTGAAGCAGATGTTGGGAGCCGATGAGAATGTACAGGATTCTACCAATGCTCTCTATCAGTATGTGGCTTATCATGTACTTAGAGGAGAATATAAGTATGCCGACTTGACATCATTCTTGGGTGCTGATACGACTCGAATCTGGAGTACGATGGCTGCTAATCAGGTCCTTACAGTTACGGTGGACTCTACTACGTCCGAGCTTTATCATATAAATAAAATAGCCGATAAAGCAAACTTTGTTGTTTCAGCTTGTGATGTGGCAGGAAAGAACGGATATCTGCATGAGATTGATGGCTATCTCCCTGTTTGGGAACCCGATCCTTCTACCGTAGTATGGGACCTCTGCGACTATGTTGAGGTGAAGAACATTGTCGCTGAGGCGGGCTTTGTGTATCAACCGGCAGTTTCAGAGACTGAAGATAAGATCAATATTTCCAAGGCAGCATGCTTTGTTACTGAGATGTCACCTTCGGGAACCAGTAACAATAGTTTAAGCACTATCACTTATATAACGTGTAAGGATGGTGGACGTTGGGATGAATGTGTATTTCACGATCGTGTGGCCTTTAATATTGGACATATGGGCTCAGTTGCTTTGCGTACCCCTACCGTGATTCGTGGTAAATACAGAGTAGAGATTTCTATGGTATATACTTCAGATATGGCCTTCATGCGTAAGATGACAGACGGTAATGGTGGTATGATGCGTGTAACCATTGATGGTGCTGATATGCGTAATGTCAGTCCCTATACTACTATTACCAAGAATGCCCCAGATGTATATACGGCTACGTTGTATGATGAGATAACATTTGATACAACGGCCGATCATGAACTCAAGTTTGTGGTATTGGATCCAGCTGCTAGTTCAAATGGAAAGTTTAGTCTGCAGTTTGACTGTATCACATTTATTCCAATAACCGAAGAATGAATTGTCCTATGAAGAGTATAATGAAATTATTCCCGATATGGGTAGCGGCTGTGGCACTGACCGCATGTAATGATAGTTGGGACAACTATTATAATAATCCCGAGACATCGATTTCTAATGAGCAGTTGAATATTAGTGAATTGAAATCGTATGATTATCTGAATACACGCGGCGACTTGAAAGATATGTTTCATCTCCTTGAAGATCAGCAAGTCTTCACATTGCTTGAGGAAAAGGGACAGTTGCATACACTGATGGTTGTAGGAAACGATGCATTCGTACAGCCAGAGGCGGAAGATGCTCAGACGATGGCATTCTCTCATGTAACAGACATTGCGATGTCACCTTCGCATCTGTATGATGGTGAGCGTATACTGATGTGGCATGAGAAATTTGTAAAAGTGTCTATGGATTCTTTAGCGCTATTGGGTAAATTGGAGCATATCCGTTTCAATGGTTCGCCCATTCAGGAGGTGATAAAGACTAAGGATGGCTACATCTATGTGTTAAGCGAGATGATTGAGACTCCTACTTCACTTTATGATTTCATTCAAGAACTTCCTGAGGAATACTCAATGTTCCAAGAGATGATATTGGAATCGGGTGGAAGAGAGTTTGATAAGACTAATAGTAAGCCTATTGGTGTAGATGCTACAGGAAATACCATATATGATTCTGTATTTATTTATACCAATGAATTCTTTGATAAGAAATCTTTTAGCCTTAGTTCAGAGTCATTGACTGCAACTATGTTGATATTCTCTAATGATGTCATTAATCAGGCTTTAGAGCAGGCACGCACAACCTTGGCATCGTGGGGAATGGAGCGTGATGAGGAGGTGATTAAGAGATGGATTCTTGAGGTTGCATTCTTTAATCAGATATATGAAGCAGAGGATTTTGCGATTGATCAGGATTTGTCCTCTATCTATAATCGCCAATGGCGCACAAAGGAGCAATCAATAGACGTCGAAAATCCTATATCCTTATCCAATGGTGTGGCTTATAATGTCAATGCTCTACGTATACCTAACAATATACTTATTTATCGTTTGAAAGATTGGTTCTACAATTACGAATATTGCACAGACGTACAGAAATCTGAATTCTTCCAATACAATAACCTGAAAGACTTGAAGTGTAATACAGATGTTGACTATTGGACTCCCGAAGAGGGTGTATGGCCGAAGATTCGCGATCGTGTACTTCAAGCAAAGTGTGAAGCATCTACCGAAGGTTTCTATCTTGAATTCACTCCTATTAAGTACAATTCAGATAAAGGGACGGTTTCTGAATGGTTAGTTCCACCAGGCACTTATCGTTTGGCAATGGGATTCAAGCAAGGTATAGGGCTTGACTTGTCTATAACCGTATATGCCAAGACAGAAGGCAAGAAGGTGGAACTCGGATCCAATACAATCAATGTGGGTTCGTCTACAACTTATCATTACGATCGTGGAGCAGAACTGTCAGATGGTTATCCTGAAGGATATTCTAAGGAGGAAATAGATCGCCTTACTGCTACAGGTACTGATCTTGGAAAGAAAGCCAAGAACTATGATACAGACGGTGGCATGGTGATAGAGGAACTTGTTATCCCCGACTTGAATGAGGGCAAGGCTATGCCGTTGGTGATTCGTATAGAGGCAGCTACAGGTGTTAGCAGCACGCTTACGTTCTGTCATTGGTGTTTGCGTCCTACAATTAATAACTACTAATAATTTAGAACTGTAATGAAAAAGATAAAGTTATTATTATTGTTATGTGCGGTAATGGTATTTAGCGATACTGTAGCACAGACATTGCAGGGTACAGTATATTCTTCTGAGGGATACCCTTTGCAGGATGCGGTAGTATCCTCTTCGGGCGTAGAGAGTGTGCAGACTGATCAAAGCGGACACTTCCAGATTGAAGGAGTCGTGGATGGTGCCTATATTAAGGTGTGGGCTCCTGGCTTTTTCTCTCAGGAATTAAAAGTTAAGGGAGATTCTAAGGTTTCTATCGTTCTGGTTCGTGACGATGCTTATAAATACAATGAAAGTGCTGTCCTACCTTACAGAATAGAGAATACTGCCAACCTCAGTGGTGCCCGTAACCTTAGTAAGAAGGATTTTGCTCTGGGTTCATCCACTATTGACCGTGCGATGCAGGGTGAGTTTGCTGGGCTGCAGGTTGTCAATAAGAGTGGTATGACAGGTGAAGGCGCTTATATGGCTTTGCAGGGTATCCAGACTTTGAGTGCAGATAATGCTCCCTTAGTAGTGATAAATGGTGTTCCCTTTATGCCCGACAAGGACGAATCGCAGCTCATCGGTGGCTATTCGCGTTCTATTTTCCAAGCCATCAATGTGCAGGATATACAGAATATTACAGTGTTGCGTGGCGCTGAGGCCTCTTTGTATGGTTCGTTAGGATCCAATGGTGTGATTCTTATTGAGACTGATGGGGCAACTTCTGATGACATGAATACCAAGATTTCCTATTCTGGTCAGTTTGGCTTCAATTGGAACAACCGTCGTATCCCTCTTATGGGTGTTGCTGATTATAAATCATACCTTTCTGATGTAGGTCTTACCTACTATGACAATATGGAGACATTCTTCACCGACTTCCCCTTCCTCAAGGGCTCTGATAATCCGTTCAATTATTATTATCAGTATGATACTGATTGGCAGGACTATCTCTATCAAAATGGAATGACTACTGATCATCTTGTTCGTGTTGAAGGTGGTGACGCTATTGCTAAGTATGATATATCATTAGGCTATATGCGTGATGAAGGTACGTTGCAGAATACCTATTCTGATCGTTTCAATACACAAATCAATACCAACGTGCTCGTGAGCAAGCAGTTTGAGATTAGCACCAATCTTAGTCTGGCTTATCTGAATGGCCGTTATCAAGAGCAAGGTATGCGTGTAGAGACCAATCCTTTGCTTGCAGCCTATAAGCGTGCCCCCTTGCTTAGTCCCTATAAGAGTGATATGTATGGTGATTTGCTTGAAACTTATTCAAGTTATTATTTTGGCGCTAACACGAACACCGACTTTATTGTCAGCAATCCGTTAGCTATTATCCATACAGCTTCGGAAGAGGTTCGCCAATATGACGTCAATATGAAAATACAGTTGGCCTACAAGCCTACTAATCATTTGTCATTAAATGCTGCGCTGGGTTTATATTATAACTATGATCAGCAGGGAGTATTCATTCCTGGTGTCAACAACTCTGATATTGTTCCTATTTTTGACACCTATGGTGAGGCTGCCAATACTGTTCGTCAGGGAGTAGCAACTACGTTCAATATGTTCTACAATGTCAATGCTGCTTATACGAACAAGTTTGATAGAATGTTAGTTGATTTACGTTTGGGAGGTCAAGTCTTGACAACCTCTAACGAATATGATATGGGCTCAGGACGCAATACAGCTAACGACTTCTATCAAACTCTGGGAGACGTCAATGGTATTGGTGTTTTCTTCTCGGGATATACAAGTGCTTGGAATTGGCTAAATGCATATGCTCGTGCATCCTTTACTTGGGATGACTATTTGAATATGGCATTTAACGTTTCTACAGATGGAGCTTCTTCTACAGGTAAAGATACGCAGCGTATGGGCGTATATCCATCAGGATCAGTAATGTTAATGGCCAAGCAGCTCTCGCTCTTCCGGGATATGGACTTTTTCAATAAAGTGAATCTTTGGGCAGACTATGGTCTTACAGGAAATAGCCGTTTCTCGGGAAATTATGGAAAATACTTCTACACTAGTCGTCCCTATCAGATGATAGCTGGTATCATTAGGGCTAATGTTCCTAATACTAAGATCAAATGGGAGGAGAATAGGCGTGCAAATCTTGGACTTGATTTGGCTATGTGGAAAAATCGTGTGAATCTTTCCGCTGCGGCTTATATTAACCGCGCCACAGATGTGCTTATGCTCAGCAATACCTCTTCGGCTTATGGTACCAGCCTTCATTATAGTAATGATGCTGCTATTACCAGTAGAGGCTATGATATTAGCTTGCAGGTAGCCCCAGTATACAACAAGAACTTCAAATGGATTATTGGGGGTAGTGTCAGTGCTCTTAATAATAAGGTGTCATCACTTGGCAATGAGGATATGCTCGTTAGTACCTTGTCGGATGATGCTGCTATCATCACCAAGGTCGGTGAGAATCCCTATAGCTTCTATGGCTACGAAGTGGAAGGGGTATTCTCTACGATTAGTGAGGCAAATAAAGCCAATCTGAAGAATAGTAATGGCATAGCTTATGAGGCTGGTGATATGCACTATGTAGACCAGAATACAGATGGTATTATTAATCATAAAGACCGTGTGATTCTTGGCTCGGCAACTCCGGATCTTTTTGGTACGCTGTACAATCGTTTTGAATATCGTGGTCTTGCGCTGGATGTTACTTGGGGCTATTCGTTAGGCAATGAGGCCTATAATGCTACTCGCCGCTATCTGGAGTCGGCTGATGATTTTGGTAATCAGAGCAAAGCGCTGCTTCGCCGTTGGACTATGGATGGGCAGATGACAGATATTCCCCGTGCTAACTATGGAGACGTTATTGGCAATAATGATTTCTCGGAACGTTGGATTGAAGATGCCTCATATTTGAAACTGAGAGATGTTACCCTCAGCTATACATTTAAGACTCCTTTGTGGAAAGTCTTTCAGGGTGGAACAGTATATGTTACCGGGCAAAATCTTCTCTGCTTTACCAACTATCTTGGAGCAGATCCTGAATTTGCATACTCGTATACTCCTATTATGCAGGGTGTAGACTATGCTAAGGTTGCTATGCCGAGAACTGTAAAACTGGGTGTTAACTTGAATTTCTAAAAAACAAATACATAGCTCTTATTATGAAATCACTCCGTAAGTCGCTATTTTCATTGTGCTTGGGTACTATAGCACTATTCTCTGCTTGTTCGGATTTCTTCGACCCGCAAACCAACGATGCTCTTGCAGGCGACCAATATATAGGTACGCAGACAGAGGTGTATACTGGTTATCTGGGTGTCATTACCAAATTGCAGGCTGTAGGTGATAAGCAAATATTCTTGACAGAAACGCGTGGCTCTCTGATTGAGCCAACACCTTATTCGATAGCTCATAGCTCTTTATAATTATGACGCAGATCTCAGTGGTAACTCTTATGCTGATCCGGCACCGTACTACGAACTTGTCATAGCCTGCAACGACTATATTGACAATATGCACACCTTCCGTAAGGAACGTCCCGAATTAGTTGATGCCGAGAAGTTTGATGCACTTGTCAGCCTGACTCTTCGTGTTAAAGTGTGGGCTTATATAACTATGGCTGAGATCTATGGTCAGGCTCTTTGGTTCGATGACCCTATGGTAGAGATGCAGAGTCTTGCCGACACTACCCGATTTAAGTTAATGGACCTGGAAGAAGTCGTGGAGGCCTGTATTGATTTGCTTGATAACGGTAGTGAGTTCACTGACTATGTTGATGGCACATTGGAGTTCTCCTGGTATGAGTGGCTTGATCCCGAAACCGCTTTGGCAGAAAGTCAGTATCGCTACTGGGATTATATGACCCCACCTTACGAAGGACTTATGGCCAAACTTCTTCTGTGGCGTGGAGCTTTCCTGCAGCGTGATGGTCGTGCTGCTGATGGCTTGCCCTGCTATGAGCAGGTTGTAAACCTTATGCTTGGCCATTTTAATCCTATATTCGCAGTGCATAAGAATAACCATAATAATCAGCGCAATGCGCGTGTTCCAAGTCAGTTTGGTCGCTATTACGATAATATTGACCCCCATAGCGAGGAAGTTGTTTCGGCTATTATCTACGACTATAAGCACAACCAGACCAATCGCTTGCTCAAGCATTTCAGTTCTGAATATCCCAACGACTATCTGCTGCGTCCTAACTTAGAACGTTTGGAAGCAATGTTCGAGAGCGATGAGTTCAATCCGGGTAGTTACAGTGAAGGACGTACAGGCTCTACTTGTGGCGCTCGTGATGGAGGTAAGCATTATCTAGCTAAATTCCGTCCGATAGGTAGTTCACGCCGTCCCTATGCTTATCAGGATGATGTGCATATCTACCTTTTCCGTTCTGCAGAGTATCACTTCTATCTTTTTGAGGCACTCAACCAGCTTGCTCGTTTCCAAGCAGCTGACGCTATTCTTAATAATGGCATTAAAGTTGATCATTTCGCCAAGGGCCCTGATGGTAATATGCTAAAAGACTCCAATGGTTACGGAGTCCCTGCTGATTCCATTGGTTTTAAGGGATTCACGAATGACTGGACCACAGAACATTCAGGTGGAACAGTGAAATACCCAAGTATGGGCATACGCGGTTGTTTCGGTCTCTCGCCCCGTACGATTCTAACAGATTATAGGACCGAAGAGGGAAAATTTGCCTGTATGAAGGCCAACGATGTAGAAATGCTTCGTGAGATGCAACTTGAGTTTGCCGGTGAAGGGAAGAGTTATGCTACGATGATTCGTGTGGCAACTCGTTGGAACGATCCTTCAATAATCTCAGCCCTTATCGCTCCCAAATATGGCGCTCGTGCTGAAGAGATGAAGTCAATTATCGAAACACAGTATTTCGTGCCTTGGGATTTGGAGATTCGATAATGTGTAGCAGATAAATGATATTGCTTACCGAAAGGGAAAGTTATAAGTGATATGAATTCACGCCACCGCGGTGGCGTGAATTTGTCACCGCGGTGGCACGAAGACGTCACCGCGGTGACAGGAAAGCGTCATCGCGGTGACCGTTGTTTTCTGATGCTGAGATTCAAGGTTGATTTTATTCTTGATTGTGATCTTTCAAGCTACTTCACCTGTAGGTTCACCTGCATCGTGGCGCGGTACTCTTTGCCGTCGGTGTGGGTGTAGATGATAGCCTGGCGTATGGTATAGGTTTTGCCACGGGTGAGACGGCCAGGGTATTGCCCCACGTAGCAGCCGTATTTGTCGGGGTAGAACTCGGCAAATATGCGGGCATTACCATCATATCCGCAGATGTTGCCTGAGGCGTTGAACCAATGTCCGTAACAGGTGGATGAGCTGGTGGAGGTTGTTGTGTTGTTAGCCACAGTCCCAGTGGCGTTTATGCCTACGAAGCGTATCTTGTTGCTTGCGCCTACCTTGACGGATCGCATCTGTTCTGTGCTGAGACCCAGAGCCTGACTTACTGCGTCCATATCGTATTGTACGCGTACGGAGGAGTAGCTGTTGGCATCGTAGGCGAGCGAGGCGTTGATGACGACGGTGGTGTCGTGGCGGAGATAGTCGGCAGGATACTCGTTGTAGGTGCGGCTTGCTCCGTAAGGGTCGGTGCCTGTAAATTGTACGGCATAGGGCCACTGCTCGTCATCGCTTTCATTATCGTTCCACGAATGGGTCCACCATTTGGTGGGGGCACCCATGACTACAAACCATAGGTGTGTGCAGCCCTCGGGAACGATGATGCTGACTTCGCCTTCGGTATCACGTCCAATGGGGCTGTAGGTGCGGGTTCCGTCAGAGGAGTAGGTGACAAAACCGTAGCGCCAGCCTGCACGTTCGGGATAGATGGAACGATAACCGCTGACATCCGTAAGTCCCTTGAAAGTTGCCTTCACCTCGGTGCCTGCCGCAGGCACTTTGAGAGGATTGGCGTTGTAACCGTAGTTTTGCGGACAATAGGCCGGGTCAACAATCCACCAGTTGGTCTCGCCATTGAGATGCGAGGCGATGATGGCCTCGGGAACCTCTTGCAGGCGCTGTTGCTCGCTGCCAATGAGGCCTTGTCCATAGGTCTTCCACGAATCGATGTCCATAGCAGCGATGTGGGCATAGCCCGTAAATTGTTCGTCGGCAAAACTTTGCTCGTCGTGACCGAAGATGCGCATATAGGCTTGTATGGGGTCCTCGGGGTTGATAGATTCGCGCCATATACGACCTACGGTGTTGAGACCATGCAACTGGCACCACCAGTCTTGATAGTAACAGTTGTTGTAGCGGGCACCTTCGTGAATGATATTCATATGGTGCATATTTTGGTTGTTGCCCCAGTTCTCAGAGAACTGTGCCGATGGATATACCTTATGGGCTTGCCAGTTGGCGCAGTCCTCCCACCATTCGTTGCCATTGGAGTTCTGTCCTAATACGTAGTTGAGTCCGTGGGTAGAGCCCAGGTCAGCACTGACCAGGTATTGGAAGGTATGACCTATCTCATGGGCTACGGTGACATTGCTGCTGGCTGCCCAGGCGTTACAATGGAAGAGGCCCACTTTGTGCGACTTTTGTGTCTTGGAAGAGCCTGTACCTGCTGTCCACACACTACCGTCGGTACCACTACCGTCAGCACGCCATTCTGACTGGTTGACGATAAACATTTCTATCTTCACACGGTCGGTTGTGGATCTACCTGGTTCAAGGAAGCCCAAATCGTTGACGTAGACGTCCCAAATCTTCTCGGCATTGCGGAGCAGGGTATTCACGTTACATACCGAATTTGATGCACCGCCCGTGAGGTTTCCATTGGCCTGAAGTGTGAGTCCTTTGGCCCAGAAGAGTACAAAATGCTCGCTCTCGGCACTGCGCTGAAAGCAGAAGGTGGAACTTTCGCTATTGAAATTGTTACTCGAATAGGTGCTGGGACGTACAAGGTATCGCTCTATCTCGTCGAAGCGATACACGCCATTGGTGCGGAAGGTTTTGGGGAGGTTTGTCACCTTGCCTGTAGAGGCATTGTATTTGTACATCTTGAAGCGGGTGTTTGTTACCTCAATAGAGTCGACACCCGAGAGGTTGACGACTTCGTTCTCGGTGAAACGGTCGTCAAATTGAAACCACATCGTATCGGGCTTTTCCTGAGCATAAGTCACTACACCTGTCACAGCTACAGCCAATAGGGATAATATTCTCTTTATCATTATTGTATTCGTTATTTGTTCATTGTCAATCGTTCTTTATCACCTTTAGTGAAGTATTGCCAGCTTTAACAGCATATACTCCCTGGGGCAAGTGACTGAGGTCTACAAATAGGAAGCCAGCTTCAGAGCGTACAACAGGATACACCCGAGTACCATCGACTGAGAATACCTGAACAGACCCTGCACCGACCGATGGGATAGCCAGTACATGGTGACTGTAAGAAACCTTGGCTTCGGCAAGCTTATGCTCTATGCCGTTAGGGTCATCGGTAGGGGAAATGTAGAAGTTTTTTAGGTTGCTGAAACTATAGGCATCGGCATTGACCGTGACCCCGCCGTCAACAAAACGAAGCATGGGGTTCACGTCGCCTCCCAACAGGTAGTATACTAATGTGCCGTCAGCGAGCGTCATCACCAAACTCTTGGCCGTCAGGGTTGATATGGATAGGCACAAACAGGTTGCGAGGGTAAGGATTCTTCTTTTCATGGTGTATGTAATATGTGTTAGAACATTTTTGCAAAGGTAAACATTCTATGTAAGAAAACATAAATAATATACCAAAAATCGGGCAATAACATTTTTTTTAGCTTTTTATGGTGCAAATTGAAAAAAGATTCCTACCTTTGCAGGCACATAAATGACCTGAAGGGTTCCGGCATGCAGTAAAATGCCGGGATTCTTTTTTGTTTCGCCCGAACAAGAAACAGGTATGAGGAGAAGATGATAACAAACAATAAATGTAACAAATAAAGGAGAAAGAACTATGGCTTATATGTCACAAGAGGGCTACGACCAACTGTTAGCCGAACTGAAAAGATTGGAAAGTGTAGAGCGTCCGGAGATTTCGCGCCAGATAGCTGAGGCACGCGACAAAGGTGACCTCTCGGAGAATGCAGAGTATGATGCAGCCAAGGAGGCACAAGGCATGCTGGAGATGAAAATCAATCAGCTCAAGCTCACTATTAGCGAGGCCCGTATTATTGATACCAGCAAGCTTAAGACTGATACCGTACAAGTGCTTACCAAGGTAGAACTGAAGAATACGAAGACTGGTATGAAAATGTGTTACGCAATCGTACCCGAGAGTGAGGCCAACCTGAAGGCAGGTAAGATTTCGGTAAACACTCCCATCGCACAGGGTCTGCTTGGCAAGAAGCCTGGCGATGTAGCCGACATCAAGACACCTGGCGGTATGATTAGCCTTGAAGTGCTGAGCATCAGCATAGCATAAGTATTCTGATAAAGTGAAAGACTATGGCAAGTATATTCAGTAGAATCGTAGCTGGCGAAATCCCTTGCTACAAAGTGGCAGAAGACGAGAACTACTTTGCTTTCCTCGACATCAATCCTATGGTAAAAGGGCACACGCTCGTAATTCCCAAACGTGAGGTGGACTATATATTCGACCTTGAAGATACCGAATTGGCTGGGCTCCATCTTTTTGCCAAGAAGGTAGCCAAGGCACTCAAAGCCGCATTCCCCTGCCAACGTATCGGTATGGCCGTACTTGGAATGGAGGTGCCTCATACTCATATACATCTCATTCCCTTGCAGAGAGAGAGCGATATGCTTTTTAGCAATCCTAAGCTGACATTCACTCCCGAAGAGTTTACCGAGATTGCATCCAAGATACAGGCAGAGATGTAAGTCTATGCATAATTATAACAAGGAAGCGGGGCTCAATGGCCCCGCTTCCTTGTTATTCTTCCTCTGCCTACTAGATACTTGAGGTCTTTACATGAACCCCTCACCGTACTTCAGTAACACATTGTTGCGGAATTTCTTGAAGTCGTCATCCTCGTCCTTCTTGCAGATGACAAGCACGTCCTTCGTGTCGTTGACGAGATATCCCTCAAGGTCTTGTACGATAATTAGTTTATTGTCGGCAGCAGAAACTAAATTGTTGCGACAGTTGTAGAACTCTACATTGCCACCCTGTACCACATTGCCCTCCATGTCCTTCGATGAGTAGCGGTACACATCATCCCAACGGCCCAAATCAGCCCAGCCAAAGGTGCCAATCTGCATATGCACATTAGAAGCGCGCTCAATCACGGCATAGTCAACTGAGATGTTAGGGAACGACTCATAGCAGTCATACAATGCCGAACGGCGTTTGTCGCGGTCTGGCTCCTGGCGGAAGATAGCGTCAAGACGCTCAGCCATGTCAGGCAGCATCTGCATCATAGTATGGATAATGGTGTTGACATTCCAAACGAATAAACCCGTATTCCAAAAAAACTCGCCACTCTCAACAAAAAGGCGCGCAAAGTCATACTCAGGCTTCTCAGTGAAGGTTTTTATCTTGGTGAATCCCCCAGATACATCTTCATCTGCTTGGATATATCCGTAGCGGGTCTCGGGATGGGTAGGACGGATACCTACCGTCACCAAGGCGTTGCGTTCGGATACATAATCAAGCGCACGAAGCATATCGGCGGTGAATTTCGTCTCATCAAGTATCAACTGGTCCGACGGAGCCATCACAATATTCGCATTAGGATTGAGCGTGCGGATATGATATGCTGCAAAGGCCATACTCGGCGCTGTGCCACGATGGGCAGGCTCGCGCAGAATCTGCTCGGGAGGAAGTTCCGGCAGCTGCTCACGCACGAAATCAGAATAATCAGAATGGGTAGAGACAATGATATTCTCCAATGGGACGATACGCACAAAGCGCTCATACGTCTGGCGTAGGAGCGACTTGCCCATGCCAAAGAAGTCTATAAACTGCTTAGGGTGCTGCACCCTGCTTTGTGGCCAGAAGCGGCTACCAATGCCACCTGCCATAATCACACAGTAATTATTCAGATTCATTTGTTCTTAATGGTATTAGTGTTGGCTGGGGAACGTGAGTCCCCCAGCGTTATTCGCTTATTTCTTGTCGCTACCTATCAGTTTCCAAACCAAAGCAGACAAGGTTGCACCTGCAAACGGGCCAACAATAAAAATCCAGAGCTGAGACAGAGCCTCACCTCCTTGGAAAAGAGCTGGGCCGATAGAACGGGCAGGGTTAACAGATGTACCTGTGTAGCGGATACATACAAGGTGCACCAATACGAGAGTCAAGCCAATAGCCAAACCAGCAAAATTGCCAGCACCTTTCTTAGCATCAGTTGAACCTAAAACAACAAGTACAAACACGAAAGTAAATACAATCTCGGCAACCAAGCCGCCAATTATGGATACACCAGGCTGGCAAGCATTAGCTCCTGTGCCAACAACAGTATCACCACTTGTTGAAGTGCATAGATACAATATTGCTGCACCAATGATAGCACCTATTACCTGGGCTGCCATATATACACCAGCCTCCTTACCCTTCATGCGGCCACTGAGCCATACACCCAATGTGATGGCTGGGTTGATATGGCAACCTGAAATACCGCCAATAGTATAAGCCATAGCTATCACAGACAATCCAAAAGCCAATGCTGTACCTACAACAGTAGATGCCAGTGCAGGGTCAGCTGATGCACATCCTAAACTTACAGCTGCGCCACAGCCCATTAATACGAGCACCATTGTGCCAATCATTTCTGCTAAAAACTTCTTTGTCATAATCATTTCATATTTGAATTAAACAATAGAAGAACTATTTTTGCTTGTTAACTAATGAGTGATCTTAAGGCTTTACTCTCCATTGCCCCAAAGATTGCCCCAACTGCCGCGATGGCCACGAGCAAAGTCTTCGTCGGCCTCGCCTTGCGTATCTGATATATTCAATGTAGGACTACTTGTTGCTAGTATCTCGTACGGAGCCAAGTCTGCAATGTTCATCTCGGGCTTTATATAATCAATTTTTGTCGTTTTCATCGGTGTTTCTTGTTTTTGGGGTTAATCATTCTTACATTGTTACCTTACGGCCATTCACAATATATATCCCTTTCGAAGGAGTAATGACTCTACGGCCTGTGAGATCATATATTATATCCTCGGGAATCACAGTTGCTGAATCAATTGAAGTGTCGCTGTTGCGACGTATAACTAATGAAACTGCTGACGCAGTAGGTTCAAGCTCCAAATATGCCTTGCCCGCCTTGGCTGTAAATGTTGAAGTGGCTGACGGAGTTGTACCCTCTTCGGTAGTTTTAGGCACATAAAACCCTACAACATTATCCTTTACATTCAAAGCGTAATGGGCCTTCCCATTATTAACCTCAGTATCTTGCACGTAGCCTATCAGCAGATTTTTTGTGATATCGGTAGTAATACTCTCATTAGTATAGCTCATCGCATAGCTCCCTCCTGTACCTATTATAGCCTCTTCTGCATACAATACGGCACCCGTATTAGCAGGAATCACCGTACCCATATCGTTCAACACAGCCGTGTTGCCATCCACAATGCAATAATAGGCTTTCATGCCCTCAGGTACCGCCACAGGCATACCTGCATACCAAGTGGAATATCCGTATTTGTTGATAGCTACTTCAGTGCTTAAAGACGTGGTATAAAAAGCATAGGATTTTGTGGTCTCGGATCGTTTGTAGAGTTGAATGGGTGTATGTTGACTATTACTATATGAGAATCCACTACTATTGTCGTAACATAAATAGGCACCGTTCATCCTTAAAGGAGAGTGCTCATTCTTGTATTCAAATTTAAAGGACATTTCAGTTGTGGAAGCTACACCAATAAAATCTCCCGATGATATTTTGTTCCCGATATAATACCCACTTTTTGATTTTATACTATAACCTTCATTATATTTGGCAACAACAAATTCATATTGCTCGTTGACTTCATTATGTGCAATCTTACTATCATTTATTGCTATGTCCACTACATTTAACCCATCCGTAGGGAATAGAGCACTTTTTTCTAATGAGCTATTGAAGGCTTTTCCACTGCTTTCACAAACAATTAAGTAGGTACCGCTCCAGTCTTCTTGCTCTGTCTCGACCTTAATATACGCAGATTCACCTGATTCTACGGGTTTGGCATATACAGCATAGAATGTCATGTCCTGTCCTCTTCTACGACAACTAGTGTCTCAGGTGAAAGTATCGCATCATTCGCAACTGCTGCTCCTGCAACGATGGGCTCTTTGCTCCATCCCACGAATTCAAGTCCTTCAATTACTGAGGCTTCAGAGGGCAAAGAAAAACTTGCGCCGATATAGGATTCATATTCGGCGATTTGGGCATTGTCATTAAATTGTATTATGGTAGGTTGCTTTTGAACTTCAGAAAGCTTATATAGACAAGTCATTCTTGTTCCTGTTGAAGACGCAGGGTATGCAGAAAAGATTGTTGTAGGATTATACCTTAGGTTGTTATTCCCATATGTTCCTTGTGCAACAATGGTCGCAATGCCCTCAGAAGTAATTGATATGCTCCAACTACTATTATTGCTTAAGGATGCTTCTGTCTTAAGATGGTTATTTGATGAAGATGCTGCATAAAGGTATCCATTGCCCGTATAAAATGCAAATGTATTCGTTTTTTTTCCTTGATGCAACGTTAATTGTTGTACATTTTCATTTATTACACAGGTATTATCTGTATTCTTGGTTATTTCGACAGCATTTCGATTATTGGTATTCTGAGTTGTGCCCAATGCGCGATTGTCTACGGAAGAAACAATAACAACTTTATCACCAATTTGTAACGTAGAAGCATCCGTAACCAATGTCCACACGTCTTCTGCTTGGGCTAAACAAACGCAAAAGGATATGGCAACCAATCCGAATAATCTATAAACAACATGTTTCATTGTAATAATCACTTAAATTTAAGCAAAAGTACAATTTAATTGTAATAATGAAAAGGAAAACAATAAAAACATCTGTTATTTATGT
>RHMF01000157.1_pt1 | contig 27717 bp, 25 predicted proteins | sample 5365151 | NCBI WGS metagenome assembly RHMF01 (sample SAMN10266501, study PRJNA497801) | feces metagenome | isolation source: feces | host: Bos taurus | place: China: Prairie of Fairy Mountain | collected 2017-08-14 | reverse complement strand
GGCACCTTCACCTATAGTGGCGATGAACTGTACGGCCGTCTTGCGCATGCGCAGCAAGTGGTGGCGCCATACGAGGCACGCATGCAAGAACTCAACGACATCTACCGCACCGAGACCGCCCGCCCCGGTGCCAACGCCGACAGCATCGGCGAGACGCTCACGGCACTCGCCCAATCCATCACCAACGAGGAGATAGCCGCAGTGACAGGCTATATCAACGCCAATCCCGACGAAGACGGGTCGGCCTACCTGCTGCAATACATCGACTACAGCGACAGCGAGGAAGGCCTGGCCCTGCTGCGCAGCAACGTGGCGCTGCTCAGCGAGCGCGTGCGCGGCGGCGACCTGGCACCTTTGGTTGACTACCTGCTCAAGGGTGCCGACAAGGAGGAAGCACGCCTGCTGCAGCAGAAGAACGTGGCCGACGGCAAGCCCGCCATCGATTTCACCCTAAAGGACTTGCAGGGCAAGGACTTCACACTGAGCTCGCTGCGCGGCAAGTGGGTGGTGATTGACTTCTGGGGCTCGTGGTGCATCTGGTGCATACGCGGCATCCCCAGCATGAAGGATACCTATAACAAATACAAGGCCAGCGGCAAACTGGAGTTTGTGAGTGTGGCCTGCCGCGACACCGACGCCAAGTGGCGCGCCGCCGTGCAGAAGCACGCCCTGCCATGGGTCAATGTGTTCAACCCGCAGGGCGACGGCGACATCACCGGCCTCTACGCCATCCAGGGCTTCCCCACCAAGGTGATTGTTGACCCGCAGGGCAACATCTACAAGACGGTGGTGGGCGAGGACCCCGAGTTCTACAGCATCATCGATGAAGTGATGAGCCGATAAGCAACCTGTTTTTACCATTATATATACAGCTTTAAGACGGTCATCGGCGCCCCGCCGGCAGCGGGATGCGCCGATGATTTGTTCTTTGGCACTAACCTACACCCGGCTGTATGGGCGACGGAGCGGGATAACGCAGGGTGCGGGTGGAATTGAGCACGGCGAGCAACATCACCCCCACGTCGGCAAAGACCGCCATCCACATGGTGACCACGCCCACAAAAGCCAGCGCAAGCACCGTCACCTTGACACCGAGGGCCAGCCAGATGTTCTGGCGGGCGATGCGCAGGGTGCGCCGTGACAGCGCCATGGCCTGGGCTAGTTTGCCCGGGCGGTCGTCCATCAACACCACATCGGCCGCCTCGATAGCGGCATCACTGCCCATGGCACCCATGGCAATGCCCACATCGGCGCGCGCCAGCACGGGAGCGTCGTTGATGCCGTCGCCCACAAAGGCCACCGCCCCCCTGTGCGGCTCGTCCAGCAAGCGCTCCACCTGTGTCACCTTGTCGGCGGGCAGCAGTCCGGCACGGTACTCGTCAATCTTCACTTCGGCCGCCACCTGGGCCGCTACTTCGGGTTTGTCACCGGTGAGCATCACCAGCCGCTCCACGCCCTGTCGGCGCAAGTCGGCCATCGCTTGCGCGGCATCGTCCTTCACACGGTCCGACACCACAATGTGTCCCGCATATCGGCCGTCGATGGCCACGTGGATGATGGTGCCCGCCTTGTGGCAAGTACGCCACTCGGCGCCCACTGCCTGCATCAGGGCACTGTTGCCCACCGCCACGGTGCGGCCGTTGACCAGAGCCGTGACACCCTGCCCCGCCACCTCGCGCACATCGGTCACCGAGCAACCGTCGTTCTCATCGGGATAGGCCACGCGCAGACTCGCCGCAATGGGATGCGTGGAATAGCGCTCCACATGAGCGGCCAGATGCAACAGCTCGTTTTCCTTCAATTCGCTGGGATGCACCGCCGTTACGTCAAACACGCCGTGGGTCACGGTACCCGTCTTGTCGAACGCCACCGTGCCCACACGCGCCAGCACGTCGATGTAATTGCCGCCCTTGATGAGCACGCCGTGGCGCGAGGCTCCGCCTATCGCGCCGAAGAAAGCCAGCGGCACCGAGATAACCAGCGCGCACGGACACGACACCACCAGGAAAGTGAGGGCGCGGTAAATCCACGTGTTCCACTGGCCACCCGCCAGCAGCGGCGGCAGCAAAGCCACCAGCAGTGCCAGCGCCACCACGATGGGAGTATAGACGCGGGCAAAGCGTGTGATGAAGCGTTCTCCGCGCGACTTACGGTCGGCGGCCTCTTCCACCAGTTGCAGCACGCGCGAGGCCGTGCTTTGGGCAAACCCCTTGGTCACCCTCACGTGCAACACGCCCGAGAGGTTGACGCATCCCGACAGCACCTCGTCGTCAGGCCGCACGCGGCGCGGCACACTCTCGCCGGTGAGCGCCACAGTGTTCACACTCGACTCGCCCTCGGTCACCACACCGTCCACGGGGATTTTTTCGCCGGGTTTCACCACCACGCGGTCACCCACCCGCAAATCGTCGGGGGTCACATCGGCCAGTTGCCCGTCACATACCTGGTGAGCCACATCGGGACGGATGTCCATCAACCGGGCAATGCTGCGGCGGCTGCGATGCTGCGCCAAGTGTTCAAAGAGTTCGCCCACCTGGAAAAACAGCATCACCGCTACCGCTTCGGCCAACTGCGGCTCGGCACCGGGCAGAAAGCCGATGGCCATGGCGCCCAGCGTAGCCACCGTCATGAGGAAATCTTCGTCGAGCGCCTCGCCGTGGGCCAATCCCTCGGCGGCCTCGGCCAGCACATCGTAACCCGCTGTCAGGTAAGGCACGGCATACACCGCCACCAGGGCCCACATGGGCAGTTGCAGCGTGTGCTGTACCAGTTGCGCCACCGCCAACAGCACAGCCGCCGCGATAATCCGCCAGAGTTTCAGTTTGTTTTCTTTTTCCATTTTCTTATGTGTGTTGTTTCCGGCGGCAAAGTTACGGGCAATGTTTTGCAACCGGGTTGCAAAACACCCGCCTGACCCCGGGATTTGTGCCCTGCATGGCATTTTTGAAGATTTAACAATAATTAGGAAAAATTGCAGCGAAAGCGCGGATATTGTTGCATATTACTCAAAAAAGTGCGGGAAGCACTCTGAAATGTGATATTTTTTTACTACATTTGCAGCCTAATTAACATAAATCATCAAGAACAAAATCATAAGCATTATGAACAAACAAATCACATTGGAACAAGCCGTTGAGAAAGTGCACGACGGCATGACAATCATGTTTGGCGGCTTTCTGGGCAACGGCAGTGCCACCCAAATCGCCGACGCCATTGCCGAGAAGGGCGTGAAAGACCTCACCATCATAGCCAACGACACAGCCTATGACGAGGTGGCCCACGGCAAGCTGGTGACCAACCACCAGGTGAAGAAAGCCATCGTGTCGCACACAGGCACCAACAAGCAGACCGCCCTGCAGAAGAACGAGGGCACCCTCATCGTGGAATACGTGCCGCAGGGCACGCTGGCCGAGCGCATCCGCGCGGCAGGCGCCGGACTGGGCGGTGTGCTAACCCCCACGGGCCTGGGCACCATCATCGCCGAGGGCAAACAAGTGATTAACATCGACGGCAAGGACTACCTGCTGGAGAAGCCCCTGCGCGCCGACATCGCCTTCCTGCGCGCCAGCATTGTGGACGAGTTCGGAAACATGGTGTTCCTGGGCACGACCAACAATTTCAACCCGCTGATGGCCACGGCCGCCGATTATGTAGTAGTGGAAGCCGAGAAACTGGTGCCCGTGGGCGAAATCAAGCCTGAGTGCGTGCATGCCTCCGGCATTTACGTGGACGGTATCTATGTGGAAAAATAAAACAGTAAAGCCATGGAATACAGAACGAAGATAAGACTGCGCATGAGCGCAAAAGATGCCCACTACGGAGGCAATCTGGTGGACGGTGCCCACATGGTGCACCTGTTTGGCGACGTAGCCACCGAGCTATTGATTATGCGTGACGGCGACGAGGGTCTGTTCCGCGCCTACGACAACGTTGACTTCCTGGCCCCCGTGTATGCCGGCGACTTCATCGAGGCCGAGGGTTGGATTGACCGCGAGGGCAACACCTCGCGCCACATGCAGTTCGAGGCCCGCAAAGTGGCCATTTCCCGCCCCGACATCTCCGCATCGGCCGCCGACGAACTCGACGAACCCATCGTGGTGTGCCGCGCTTCGGGCACCTGTGTAACCCCCAAAGAATGCCAACGTAAAAAATAACGCAATTATCATGGATAAACTCATCATCACCGCCGCCATTTGCGGCGCCGAGGTCACCAAGGAGCAAAACCCCAACGTGCCCTACACCGTGGAAGAAATCGTGCGCGAGGCCAAGTCGGCCGTCGATGCCGGTGCCGCCATCGTGCACCTGCACGTGCGCTGGGACGACGGCACGCCCACCCAAGACCGCGGCCGTTTCCAGGAATGTGAAGAGGCCATCCTGAAGGTGTGTCCCGACGTGATTCTGATACCCTCCACCGGCGGAGCCGTGGGCATGACGCCCGACGAGCGTCTGCAGAGCACCGACACCACCCCGCTGCCCGAAATGGCTACGCTGGATTGCGGCACCTGTAACTTCGGCGACGAGATTTTTGACAACACCATGCCCACCATGCGTGCCTTTGGCAAACGCATGATAGAGCGCGGCATCAAGCCCGAATACGAGTGCTTTGAGATGGGTCACCTCGACACTGTGGTCAACATGGCCCGCAAGGGCGAAGTGCCCGGCGCCCCCATGCAGTTCAATTTTGTGCTGGGCGTGCCCGGCTGCACCACCGCCACGGTGGGCAACTTGTGCTGGATGGTCAACGCCATGCCCGCCGGCAGCACCTGGACGGTCACCGGCGTAGGTCGCCATGCCTTCCCCATGGCCGCCGCTGCCATCGCTATGGGCGGCAACGTGCGCGTGGGCTTTGAGGACAACCTGTACCTGAGCAAGGGTGTGCTCGCCAAGTCGAACGGTGAGCTGGTGGAGAAAGTGGTGCGTCTGGCCAACGAGCTGGGGCGCCCCATCGCCACAAGCGACGAAGCCCGTGAAATCCTGGGCCTGAAACCACGCCATTGAAACAGCCACACATTACACTGATAAAACAAATCCAAAAACACAACCAAAAAATAAGAAAGACAATGCAAAAACATGGTAACAGATTCGGTACGCACCGAGTGATCGAGCCCAAGGGCGTTCTTCCCCAGCCCGCCAACAAACTCGACAACAACATGGACGAAATCTATGACAACGAGATTTTAATCGACGTCCAGACGCTGAACATCGACTCCGCTTCATTCACCGACATCCACAACTACGCCAAGAGCCAGGCCAAGAATCCTGACGACGAGAACGAGGTGAAGGAAGAAATCAAGAAAGAGATGCTGCTCAACGTGGAGTTGCAGGGCAAGCACCGCAACCGCCGCACCGGTTCGGGCGGCATGCTGCTGGGCACCGTGGAGAAGATAGGCGACGCCCTGAAGGGCAAAATCGACCTCAAAGAAGGCGACCGCATCGCCACGCTGGTGTCGCTGTCGCTCACCCCGCTGCGCATCGACGAGATTCTGAACATCAAGGCCGACGTTGACCAGGTGGACATCAAAGGCAAGGCCATCCTGTTTGAGAGCGGCATTTATGCCAAAATACCCGACGACATGCCCGAGAAGCTGGCGCTGAGCGCCCTTGACGTGGCAGGTGCACCCGCACAGACCGCCAAACTGTGCCAGTATGGCCAGAATGTGGTGGTGCTGGGCGCCGGCGGCAAGAGCGGCATGCTGTGCTGCTACGAAGCCAAGAAACGCGTGGGTGTGAACGGTAAAGTCATTGGTCTGGCCAACAGCCCCAAGTCAACCCAACGAATCAAAGACCTGGGTTTCTGCGACGTAGTGGAAAGTGTGGCCGGCATGACCCCGGTTCAGGTTTATGAACTGGTGGACAAACTCACCGACGGCAAGATGGCCGACGTGACCATCAACTGCGTGAACGTACCCGACTGCGAGATGACGGCCGTGCTGTGCACCAAAGACGACGGTGTGGTGTACTTCTTCTCAATGGCCACCAGTTTCACCAAGGCTGCCCTGGGTGCCGAAGGCATTGGCGCCGACGTGAACATGATCATCGGCAACGGCTATACCAAGGGCCACGCCGAATTCACGCTGCAAGAGCTGCGCGAATGTCCTGAACTGCGCAAGATCTTCGAAGAACTTTACGCCTAATCCCAATAACACTGAGTCGCGGCGGGGAGCGTTCCCGCCGCGGCCCATCATATAGCACACATAAATTTCAATTATGGCTGTATCAAGAAGAAAACAACTATTTCCCGAAGCGACCGACGAACAGTGGAACGATTGGAAATGGCAGGTGAAGAACCGCATCGAGACGCTCGACCAACTCAAGAAATATGTCCACCTCACCGAGGAGGAACAGAACGGCGTGATGCAAACACTCAAAACCCTGCGCATGGCCATCACTCCCTATTACCTGAGTCTCATCAACCCTGACGACCCGCACGACCCCGTGCGCCGCCAGTGCATCCCCACCGCCGCCGAGACCCACCAGGCCGAAGCCGACCTGCTGGATCCTCTGCATGAGGACGAGGACTCGCCCACCCCGGGTTTGACCCATCGTTATCCCGACCGCGTGCTGTTTCTCATCACCGACATGTGCTCGATGTACTGCCGCCACTGCACCCGTCGCCGCTTTGCCGGACAAACCGACCATGAGTGCGGCGTGGACCGCATCGAGAAAGCGCTGGAATACATCCGCAACACCCCCACCGTGCGCGACGTGCTGCTCTCGGGCGGCGACGCACTGATGGTGAGCGACCAGCGTCTGGAATACATCATTTCGGAGCTGCGCAAGATTCCTCACGTGGAAATCGTGCGTCTGGGCACCCGCACCCCCGTGGTGTGCCCGCAGCGCGTCACGCCCGAACTGTGCGCCATGCTCAAGAAATACCACCCCATCTGGATTAACACCCACTTCAACCATCCCAACGAAATCACCGACGAATCAACACGCGCCTGCGAAATGCTCGCCGACGCGGGCATCCCCCTGGGCAACCAGAGTGTGCTGCTGCGCGGTGTGAACGACTGTGTGCATGTGATGAAGAGGCTCGTCAACGGGCTGGTGAAAATCCGCGTGCGCCCCTACTACATCTACCAGTGTGACCTGTCGATGGGTCTGGAGCACTTCCGCACCCCGGTGTCGAAGGGCATAGAAATCATCGAGGGTCTGCGTGGTCACACGTCGGGCTTCTGCGTGCCCACCTTTGTGGTGGACGCTCCCGGCGGCGGCGGCAAGACACCCGTTATGCCGCAGTACGTCATCTCACAGTCGCCTGGCCGCGTGGTGCTGCGCAACTTTGAAGGCGTCATCACCACCTACACCGAGCCCGTCGAATACCACGAGGAGTGCAACTGCCCCGAGTGCCAGGCCGAACGCCAGCACAAGGTGGCCGACGGCAAGGCCGTGGACGGTGTGATTTCGCTGCTGGAAGGCGAGCGCATGAACATCGAGCCGCGCGCCCTGAAGCGCCACGAGCGCAACGCCAAGCGCAACGAACAATGAACCGACGTATAACCAAACGATAAGTCAAAAATTTGTCCCGCGGGAATTCTCGGTATGCGAGAATTCCCGCGCGTGGCAAAACCAATACCAACAACGAGCATGCTGCCCTTCATCAGCGACATACTGAGCCACCACAGCCTGTCGATAGTGGGTCTGGAGAAGAACACCGGCAAGACCGAGTGCCTGAAGTATGTGCTCGCCCACCTGCCCGTGGAGCAGAAGCGTGTCGCCGTCACCTCGATAGGCATCGACGGTGAGACGACCGACCAGGTGACGCGCACCCAGAAGCCCGAAATCGTGCTGCGCAGCGGCATGTACTTCGGCACCAGCGAGGCCCATTACCGGCAACGCCGCCTGGTGTCGGAACTCATCGACGTGAGCGACGAGTTCACCTCACTGGGCCGTGTGGTGACGGCGCGCACGGTCATCGACGGCAAGATACTGCTGTCGGGGCCCGCCTCCAGCGCGGGGTTGAAGCGCTGGATAGCCTCCACCCGCCGCTTCGGCATCGACCTGGCCATTGTGGACGGCGCTCTGTCGCGCCTGAGTTCGGCCTCACCCGCCGTGAGCGAAAGCATGATACTCGCCACCGGTGCCGCCTACTCCACGCGAATCAGCACGCTCGTGCAGAAAACCGCCCATGTGGTAAACCTCATCAACCTGCCCCTGGCCTCGGCGGAACACATCGCGCTGTTCGACCCACTGGAAAAGGGAATCTACTATGTGGACGCCGATGGAACACTCCACGACCTGAAAGCCCACACATCGCTCGCCAGCGACATCCACCTGGACGGCGTGCAGCACTGCACCGCACTCTATGTGGCAGGCGCACTGGTGGGCGGACTGCTGGAAAAAATCAGGAGCAACAAGCAACTGCGGGACGCCGAAGTGGTGGTGCGCGACTTCACGCGCGTCTTCGTCACCCCCCAGCAACTCCAGTTATTCACAAGGAGTGGCGGCCGCCTGAGCGTGCTGCAACGCAGCAAACTCATCGCCGTCACCGTCAACCCCACCGCCCCGGGAGGCGTTGTGCTTGATTCCCGGCAACTGTGCGACACGCTGGGCAACGCCATCGGCCTGCCGGTGTATGACCTGTTAAAAAACGACCCATGCAACTAAGAAACGTCATAGATTCGCCCTGTGGCCTGCGCCACCTGCTCGACGGCCTGGAGGTGCAATCGGGATTCACCCGCCGGTGGCTCCTCGAAATGCCCATGATGACCCAAGCCAACGAAATCGAGGCCTGCCACGGAATGCTGAAACGCTTTGTGCGCTTCATCAACGACACCGACAAAATACACCTCGACACCCTGCTCTTCAGACTGCAGGGACTCAAGGACATACGCACCACCATCGGCAACCTGGGCCGACACGCCGTGCTCGACGACATAGAACTGTTTGAGGTGAAACACCTGTCGCTGCTTTCCACCGAGGTAAACCGCCTGCTTGCCCAGCACGGCATGGACGACGTGGTGGAAATCCCGTCTATGGACGATATCATCCGCATCCTCGACCCCGACGGACTGAATATGGCGGCCTTCTACATCTATGACTCCTACTGCCAACCGCTGAAAGAACTGCGCGCACGCATGCGCCAGCACCCCGAGCAGCAGGACGAACTGCTGCTGCAGGCCAAAGAACTGGAAGACGAAGTGAGACAGCAACTGAGCCAGCGGCTCTCGCCCTTCGCGCCACTCATCGAGCGGGCGCAACTGGCGCTGGCGCAAATCGACCTGAACATGGCCAAAGCGCTGCAGATGCGGCAATGGGGGCTCACGCTGCCCATCATCTCCGGCGACGGCACTTGCCGCTACCGCGATTTGTTCCACCCCCAGGTGAAAGAAGCGCTTGAGCGACGCAACAGGCAGTTCCAGCCCGTGGACATTGCCTTCGGGCATGAGCCCACGCTCATCACCGGTGCCAACATGGGCGGCAAGACGGTGGTGCTCAAGGCACTCACCCTGTGCCAATACCTGTTCCAGTTCGGCTTCGGCGTGCCCGCCGGCCAAGCCGTCATCGCCATCAAAGACGAGATACACTTCTGCATTGGCGACGAGCAGTCGATAGAGAAAGGCCTGTCATCGTTTGCCGCCGAAATGAAAAACATCGACGCCGTCATCACGGCGTCGCGCCAAGGCAAGAAACTGCTGGCCCTCATCGACGAGCCCGCCCGCACCACCAACCCCACCGAGGGAGCCGCCCTGGTGACCGCCCTGCTGCGTGTGCTCGACGGCAAGGGACTGAGCCTGGTCATGACCACGCACTACGACATCGACCCCGAACACACCCACAGGCTCAGGGTGACGGGGTTTGACAACGGCCGCATGAACTACCAACTGGTGGAAGTGGACGACGGCGAGGTGCCGCACGAGGCGCTCGCCATCGCCCGCAGTCTGGGCATCGACAACCAGTGGCTTGACACAGCACAGCGCTTGCTGCACGGCGACAAAGACTAAAATCACACGGGGCTGGGGCAAGCCTAAATATAAAAATTAAAAAATCATTGCGCCAGCCCATGTTTTTTACAATTTTTTTATTACCTTTGTTGGCTGAACTGGATGTTTCCATCAAGTTCCGCATTATTACCATTACAGACGCAAACAGGAAACAAAAAATTATCATAGCATTATGCAAAAAAGCAAATTAGGGCTGGACTTTGAGAAAGTGGAATACGCCCGCAGTTTGGCCAAAAACATCGCCGAGGACGTGCAAGCCTTTGTGGAACAATACACCACCGTGGCTGTGGAGCGCACCTTATGCCGCTTGATGGGCATCGACGGCGTGGACGACAACGACGTGCCGCTGCCAAACGTGCTGGTAGACACGCTCAAGGACAAAGGCGTGCTGGGCGAAGGCGCCCTGTTCTTCATCGCCAATTCCATGCTGCAAACCGGCCTGCAACCCCAACAAATCGCCGAAAAAGTGGCCAAGGATGAACTTGACATCACCCGCGTAGTGACCACCGACCCCAAACAGATAGCCGACGTGCTGCAACCCGTCATCAACGAGAGCATGGCACGCATACGCACCCGCCGCGCCCGCCGCGAGCACTACCTCGACACCATCGGTGAAGGTCCCAAACCCTACCTGTACATCATCGTAGCCACCGGCAACATCTACGAGGATGTGGTGCAGGCCCAGGCCGGCGCTCGCCAAGGAGCCGACATCATAGCCGTGATACGCACCACGGGGCAGAGCCTGCTCGACTACGTGCCCTACGGTGCCACCACCGAAGGCTTCGGCGGCACCTTTGCCACCCAGGAGAACTTCCGCATCATGCGCAAAGCGCTCGATGAGGTGGGCGAGGAGCAAGGCCGCTACATACGCCTGTGCAACTACTGCTCGGGGCTGTGCATGCCCGAAATCGCCATCATGGGCGCCTTCGAGGGCCTGGACGTAATGCTCAACGACGCCCTGTACGGCATCCTGTTCCGCGACATCAACATGCAGCGTACGCTCATCGACCAATACATGAGCCGTATCATCAACGGCTTTGCCGGCGTGATTATCAACACCGGCGAGGACAACTACCTCACCACCGCCGATGCCGTGGAGGCCGCCCACACCGTGCTTGCCAGCGACCTCATCAACGAGCAACTGGCGCTCATGGCAGGTCTGCCCGAGGAGCAGATGGGTCTGGGTCACGCCTTTGAGATGGATCCCATGCTGGAAAACGGCTTCCTGCTGGAACTGGCACAGGCGCAGATGACGCGCGAAATCTTCCCCAAGGCCACGCTCAAGTACATGCCCCCCACCAAATTCATGACGGGCAACATCTTCCGCGGCCACATACAGGACGCCCTGTTCAACATCATCGGCATCTGGACCCACCAGGGCATTCAGTTGCTGGGTATGCCCACCGAGGCCATCCACACCCCCTTCATGAGCGACCGCTATCTCTCTATTGAGAACGCCAAATACATCTTCAACAACATGAAGAGCATCGGCGAGGAGATGGAGTTTGCCGAAGGAGGCATTTGCCGCAACCGCGCCAAACTCGTGGTGGACAACACCATCAAACTGCTGGAGGAAATCACCAAAGAAGGACTCTTCACCGCGCTTGAGAAAGGCATATTCGGCGACGTGAAGCGTCCCAAGAACGGCGGCAAGGGTCTGGCCGGCGTCACCATGAAGGGCGGCAACTACCTCAACCCCTTTGTGGAACTGATGAAAGGAAAAAGATAACCACACAAAACGCAAGACAACATGAGCGAAGGTTTATATTCGATGGAAGCTAAGGATTACGACAAAACCTTAGACCTCACTAAAATAAAGCCCTACGGCGACACGATGAACGACGGCAAGGTGCAGATGAGTTTCACCCTGCCCGTGCCCTGTGGCGCCGAGGCCGTGGAAGCAGCCAAGCAGATGCTGCGCAAAATGGGCCTCGATAACCCCATTGTGGTTTACTATAAAGAACTGACACCGGGATTCACATTCTTCAACTGCTACGGCAGTTGCACCCACACGGTGGACTACACCACCATCTACGTGCCCAAGGTGGAATCCACCACCATGGACATGCCCGAGACCGATGAGTTCATCCGTCAGAACATAGGCCGCAAAATCGTGATTGTGGGTGCCTCCACCGGCACCGACGCGCACACCGTGGGTATCGACGCCATCATGAACATGAAAGGCTATGCCGGCCACTACGGTCTGGAGCGCTACGACATGATTGAAGCTTACAACCTGGGCTCGCAAGTGCCCAACGAAGAATTCATCGCCAAGGGAGTGGAGCTGCACGCCGACGCCCTGCTCGTGTCGCAAACGGTGACACAGAAGGACGTACACATCAAAAACATGACAGAATTCATCGAACTGATGGAGGCCGAGGGACTGCGCGACAAGATGATATGCTGCTGCGGCGGCGCCCGCGTGACCCACGAGTTGGCCAAGGAGCTGGGCTTTGACGCCGGTTTCGGCATGAACACCTATGCCGACGATGTGGCTTCCTTTGTCGTGCAAGAGATGGTGAAGCGCGGCATGAAATAACGATAATTCATCAAAAACATAAACACATCAACAAACTAATAACAATCACAAATTATGGACAAAAACGAAATGAGAGAAGTAATCGCCAAGCGCGCAGCCAAAGAGTTGCACGACGGCGATGTGGTGAATCTGGGCATAGGCATTCCCACTTTGATTCCCAACTATCTGCCCGAGGGTGTTTCGGTGACCCTGCAAACCGAGAACGGTGCCATGGGCATGGGCCCCACCCCCGCCGAAGGACAGGAGGACAAAAACCTGATTAACGCCGGTGGCGGTGCCATCACCCTCAATCCGGGTGCCTGCACCTTCGACTCAGCTACCTCGTTTGCCATTATCCGCGGCGGACATGTGAACGTGTCGTTCCTGGGCGCGTTGCAAGTGGATGAGAAAGGCAACCTCGCCAACTGGATTATCCCAGGCAAGATGGCCCCCGGCATGGGCGGTGCCATGGACCTGGTGGTGGGTGCCAAGCGCGTAATCCTCACCATGGAGCACACCCAAAAGGGCAACCCCAAAATACTGAAAGAATGCACCCTGCCCCTGACGGCTGCCGGCCAGGTGAACATGATTATCACCGAGATGGGTGTGATGGACATCACTCCCGAAGGCATCGTGCTGCGTGAGATTCATCCCGAGTTCACCGTTGAGCAAGTGCAGGCTGCCACCCAGGCCAAGCTCATCGTTTCGCCCGACTTGAAACCCATGGATATCTAACCAGACTTCCCACAATGGAATACCAGTTTCTTAAAAACGAATTCATAGCCGGCATCACCGTGCTGAAGATTTCGGCAGTGAAATCGCTCAACGCCCTCAACAGCACTATTCTGGGCGAGATGGACGACTTCATAGCCCACCTCGACACCAAAGCCACGCGGGTGCTTATCATCACCGGCGACGGCGACAAGTCGTTTGTGGCCGGTGCCGACATCACCGAGATGGCCCACAAAGACGAGGAACAAGGCCGGGCGTTCGGCGAGAAAGGCGCCGCTGTGTTCCGCCGCATCGAGACACTCCCCATCCCCGTCATTGCCGCGGTCAACGGTTTTGCCCTGGGCGGCGGCTGCGAACTGGCCATGGCGTGCGACATCCGCATCGCCTCCACTAAAGCTAAATTCGGCCAACCCGAAGTGGGGCTGGGTATCATTCCCGGTTTCTCGGGGACCTATCGCCTGCCAAAACTGGTGGGCCAGGGCTACGCCAAACAGATGATTTACACCGGCAAGTTTATCCGCGCCGACGAGGCCTTGCGCATCGGTCTGGTAAACGCGGTGTATGAACCTGAAGAGCTGATGGACAAAGCCATGGAGCTGGCACAATCCATGTTGGCCAACGCTCCGCGCGCCATCGCCTTGGCCAAGCAAAGCATCAACGACGGCTATGACCTGGACGCCGACCAAGCCATCGCGCTCGAGAACCGTCTCTTTGGCCAGTGCTTTGCCACACACGACCAGAAAGAAGGCATGGAAGCGTTTATCAATAAGCGCCAGGCTAACTTCACAGGTGAATAATTCAAAAAAAACATATTAACCACAAGAAATTACCAACTATGAAAATTTATGTCATCGGAACCGGCACCATGGCCAAAGGTATCGTCAAAGCTTTCGCAGCCAAGATGCCCGTTGTCATGAAAAGCCGCACCCAGGCCAGCCTCGACAAGGCCATGGCCTCAATCAACAAAGGCTATGCCAAGCTCGTGGACAAAGGTAAGATCACCCAGGAGGCTATGGACGCCATGCTGGCCAACATCACCACTGCCACCGACTATGCAGTCATGGCCGACGCCGACCTCGTGATTGAGGCCGCCGTGGAGAACATGCAACTCAAGAAGGAAGTGTTTGCCGAACTTGACAAGATTTGCAAACCCGAAACCATATTCGCCACCAACTCTTCGTCGCTGTCGATTACCGAAATCGCCGCCTGCACCAGCCGTCCGGCACAGTTCATCGGCTGCCACTTCTTCAACCCCGCCGACCGCATGGCTCTGGTGGAGGTGATTCGCGGCCAACTCACCAGCGACGCCACCACGCAGACCATCATCGACCTCACCACCGAAATCGGCAAGACCCCCATCCCCGTGAAAGAAGGACCGGGCTTTGTGGTTAACCGCATCCTCATCCCCATGATTAACGAGGCTGTGGGCATCCTGGCCGACGGACTGGCCAGCGCCGAAGACATTGACAAATGCATGATGCTGGGAGCCAACCACCCCATGGGCCCGCTCGCTCTGGCCGACCTCATCGGCAACGACGTGAACCTGGCCATCATGGAAACGCTCTACCACGAGTTCGGCGATCCCAAATACCGTCCCCATCCGCTGCTGCGCAAAATGGTGCGTGCCGGGCTGCTCGGACGCAAGACCGGCGAAGGTTTCTTTAAATATTGATAACGGGAAAACCCGCCGTTATGCGGGCTTTCCTCTTTATTCATTCTATTCATTCATTCTTTAATATGGATTTTAACTATTCAAATACTGAAAAACTTTTTCTGCAGATGATTCGCTCATTTGCCGAAAATGAAGTCAAGCCTCTGGCCGCCGAAATCGATGAGCAGGAACGCTACCCCATCGAGACGGTGAAGAAGATGGGCAAACTGGGGCTGATGGGCATTCCCGTGCCAAAACAATACGGCGGCGCCGGCGGCAACGTACAGATGTATATCATGGCCGTGGAGGAACTTTCGCGCGTGTGCGCCACCACCGGTGTGGTGCTTTCGGCCCACACCTCGCTGTGCATGGACCCCATCATGCACCACGGCACCGAAGAGCAGAAGATGAAATATCTGCCCAAACTGGCCTCGGGCGAATGGATCGGCGCCTTTGCGCTCACTGAGCCCAATGCAGGCACCGATGCCGCCATGCAGCAAACCATCGCCGTTGACGCCGGCGACAAGTGGATCATCAACGGCTCTAAAATTTTCATCACCAATGCCGCCAACGCCCACGTATTTGTCGTGTTCGCCATGACCGACAAGAGCAAGGGCACCAAAGGCATCTCGGCCTTCATCATCGAAAAAGGCATGCCCGGCTTCTCCATTGGCAAGAAAGAACTCAAGATGGGTATCCGCGGCAGCGCCACTTGTGAGTTGATTTTCGAAAATTGCGAAGTGCCCAAGGAGAACCTGCTGGGTCAGCTGGGCAAGGGCTTCAAGATTGCCATGATGACCCTGGACGGCGGCCGCATCGGCATCGCCTCACAGGCTCTGGGCATCGCCCAGGGCGCGATGGACGAAACGGTGAAATACACCAAGGAGCGCAAGCAGTTCGGCCGCTCGATAGCCAAGTTCCAGAACACCCAGTTCCAACTCGCCGACCTGCAGACCAAGATAGAAGCCGCCCGCCTGCTGGTGCGTAGCGCCGCCTGGAAGAAGGACAACGGACTGCCCTACACCACCGACGCCGCCATGGCCAAACTCTATGCCGCCGAGACGGCTATGCAGATGACCACCAAGGCCGTACAGTTCCACGGCGGCTATGGTTACACCCGTGAATATCCCGTTGAGCGCATGATGCGCGATGCCAAGATTACCGAGATTTACGAAGGTACATCCGAAGTGCAGCGCATGGTCATCGCCGGCCAGTTGTTAAAATAATAAGAGGAGGACTGCTATATGTTGAAAATTTTAGTTTGTGCAAAACAAGTTCCCGACACCACCGAAATCAAGATTGACCCCGTGAAGGGTACTCTGATTCGCGAAGGTGTGCCCAGCATTATGAACCCCGACGACAAGGGTGCCTTGGAATTGGCACTGCGCCTGAAGGACAAGCACGGGGCACACATCACCGTTATTTCAATGGGTCCCCCCCAAGCCGACGTCATGCTGCGCGAGGCACTTGCCATGGGCGCCGACCGTGCCATTCTGCTGAGCGACCGCCGCTTTGCCGGCGCCGACACCCTGGCCACGTCCTACGCCCTGTCGGGCCTGTGCCGTGTGCTGGACTATGACCTCATCATCGGCGGCCGCCAAGCCATCGACGGCGATACCGCCCAAGTGGGTCCTGAGTTGGCTGAGCACCTCGACCTGCCGCAAATCACCTATGTGACCGATGCCAAACTCATGGACAACGGCCACCTGATGGTGAACAAAGAGAGCGAAGACAGCGTGCAAGTGCTGGAGGTGGAAGGCAAATGCCTGCTCACCGTGCTCGCCTCGGCCTTTGAGGCTCGCTACATGAGCGTGAGCGGCATTGTGGAAGCCTACGACCGCGAAGTGGAAGTTTGGTCGGCCGATAAAATCGATGTGGACCAGAGTAAACTCGGTCTGGCCGGCTCGCCCACCAAGGTGTTCAAATCGTTCCCCAAACCCATGAAGGAAGCCGGACAAGTGCATGAGGTCAGCGAGGAAGAAGCCGTTGAACTCATTGTGAACCAACTCAAAGTTAAACACCTCATTTAAAAGTTATTGCCATGGATAAGAAAGATTATAAAAACGTATTGGTTTTTGCTGAACAACGCGAAGGTGTCATCCAGGCGGTTGCTTTTGAACTGCTGGGCAAGGCCCGCGAACTCGCCGACACTCTGGGCGAGAAAGTAGTGGCCATGCTGCTGGGCTGCGGCATCAAAGACCAGGCCCAGGCGCTTATCGAGGCCGGAGCCGACGAGGTTATCGTGGTTGACAAACCCGAACTGCAGCACTTCCTGAGCGAGCAATACTCGCAGGCGGTGTTCCAAATCATCAACGAGCGCAAACCGCAAATCGTGCTCTACGGCGCCACCACCATCGGCCGTGACCTGGCTCCCCGCCTGGCCTCGCGCCTGAAGACGGGTCTCACCGCCGACTGTACCAAACTTGCGGTGGAAACCAACGACGCCGGCGAATTGGAGTTCCGCATGACGCGTCCCGCCTTTGGCGGTAATCTGATGGCCACCATCATCTCGCCCAACCACCGCCCGCAAATGTCGACGGTGCGTCCCGGCGTGATGCAAAAACTTACCCGCCAACCTGGCCGTCAAGGCGTGGTCACCACCTTTGAACCCAAGTTCGACACCTCCAAGTTCAAGGTAAAACTCATCGAGACCATCAAGAACGAGAAAACCATGGCCGACATCGCCGATGCCAAAATCCTGGTGTCGGGCGGCCGTGGCGTGCATGACAAGGAAGGCTTCGACAAGCTGCAGGCCCTGGCCACCGTGCTGGGCGGACAAGTGGCTTCATCGCGCGCCATGGTGGACAACGGCGTGATGCCTCACGAGTGTCAGGTGGGCCAAACGGGTAAGACCGTGCGACCGCAGCTCTACATGGCCTGCGGCATCAGCGGCGCCATCCAGCACCTGGCCGGAATGGAGGAGTCAGACTTCATCATCGCCATCAACAAGGATAAGTACGCTCCCATCTTCAGCGTGGCCGACCTGGGCATTGTGGGTGACCTGCATAAAATCGTGCCCATGCTCACCGAGCGCATCAAGAAAGAACTTGCCGCGAAATAACATGATGAAATAGCCTCCCCGCATGGCTGGGAGGCTATTTATTTGTTGTGCCTCGGCTCACCTTAAAATATACCGATAACTAATAACTGATTATGTATAAAATAGAACATCATCCTATTCTTGACCTCCCGCAAGAGGACTATGTGGAGTTTATCTATAACGGGCAGACCGTGCGCGGACAGCGTGGCAAGACCATCGCCGCAGCGCTGCACCAAGCGGGATTCAATGTGCACAGCCACAGTGCCGACGATCGCAACCGCAGCCTGGGATGCGGCATCGGCAAGTGCGGCGCCTGCGAGATGCTGGTCGACGGTCAAGTGCGCCGCATCTGCATCACCAACGTGGACGGTGTGAAAGAGGTGCGTGAAATTCCCAAAGATTACTTGCCTGAAAGCACGCCCGCCAACGCCAAAGAAACCAAGATTTACAAGACCACCGTCGCCATCATTGGCGGCGGACCCGCCGGACTCGCCTGCCGCGAACAACTCACCGCCATGGGCATCGCCAACATCGTGGTGGACAACAACAGCACCGAGGGCGGACAGTTCAATATGCAGACCCACCAGTTCTTCTTTTTTGAGAAGGAGCACAAACTGGGTGGCATGCGCGGCTTTGACATTGCCAAGACACTGGCCGGTGACAACCACGACGGCATCCTGCTCAACAACACCGTGTGGGATCTGCTGGAGGGTCGCCGCATCGCCTTGAAGGACATCGTCACCCAGGAGGTGAGTTACATCGACGCCGACCACTTGGTGGTGGCCACGGGCGCCGTACCCTTCATGCCGGTGTTTGAAAACGACGACGTGCCGGGTGTGTATACTGCCGCCGTATTCCAGAAAATGATGAACCAGGAGCACACACTGCTGGGCAAGAAAGTGCTCACCGTGGGCGCCGGCAACATCGGCTACCTCACTTCTTACCAGGCCATGCAGGCCGGTGCCTCCATCAAGGCCATCATCGAAGGCATGGACCACGAGGGCGGTTTCCCTGTGCAGGCCAACCGTGTGCGTCGGCTGGGCATCCCCATCATGACCTCACACGTGCTGGTGCGCGCCATCCCCAACGAGGACTACACCGGTGTCACGGGTGCCGTGATAGCCGAGTGCCGCAATTTCCAACCCATTCCCGGCACCGAAAAGGTGCTTGACGATATCGACATCATCAACATCTGCACGGGTCTGATTCCCGATAACCAACTGCTCACCAAGGGCCGGTCGGTATTCGGTCAGAACGTGTATGGCGCCGGTGACGCCGTGCGCATCGGCGAGGGCACCAGCGCGGTGCTCCGCGGCAAGCAGGTGGCCTATGAAGTGGCCCAGAACATGGGAATGCGCTTCAACTATGACGAATACCTGGAGGTGTCACGCCAGTACATCGATTCTCAGCAGCGTCCCGTGCGTGTGCTCGACGCTCCGCGCGTGCCCGACCAGGAGCGCATGCAACTCAAGCCCTATGTGCAGACCAACTGCCTGTACGGCTTCGCCTGCAACCCCTGCACCTTTGCCTGCCCACAGGGAGCCATCACCAAGGCCAGCACATCGTCGGTGCCCATCGTGGACTACGACAAGTGCATCGGCTGCATGCAATGCGTGAACCACTGCCCGGGTCTGGCCATCTTCGGCTACGATTACCGCAAGAACGTGGTGTTCCTGCCCGTGGAATACGACGTGGAAGAGGGCAAGGAAGTCTATCTGGTGGATGACAACGGGGCAAAGATTGGCGAGGGAGTCATCGAAAAAGTGCTGCGCAAGGACAACAAGACCAACGTGGCGCGTGTGAAAGCCACCCAAATCGATGAGTTGAACAATGTGCGCGGCTTCATCCTGAAGGAACGCTTCCCGCAGCCGCTGCAACTGCGCGACCTCAAGACCCCCGACGAGGGCAAGGCCTATGTGTGCCACTGCGAGGACGTGGAGCTGGGCACCCTGCTCAAGGTGATAGGCGACCGTAAGTACATCTCGGTGGACGAACTCAAACACACCACCCGCATGGGTATGGGACCCTGCCGCGGCAAACGCTGTGTGGCACGCGCCAAGCAAATCCTGCGCGCCCACGGCATTGAGGTGACCGGCGACTCCACGCCGCGTGCTCCGTTGGCCAGCCAAGTCACGCTGGGCGACGTGTGCAGCCCCGATGCCAAGGAGACCTTTGTGTTTGCCCCCGGCACCGTGGTCGACCAGGCCGAGACCGAAATCTTTGTAGCCGGCGGCGGCATGGCCGGCAGCGCGGCCTTCCGCTACTTCAGCGAAGCCGGCAAGCGCACCGTGCTCGCCAACTACGACCGCGGCTCGTCGTGGCGCTGCATCGGCGGCGGACGTCCTGCGTTCTCCAACCCCGACATCACCGACATCGCGCTCCACAATCTGGAGATTTTCAAGAGTGTGCAGGCTCAGCACAACATCGACCTGAAAATGACACGCTATGTGAATCTGGTGCACGATGACGCCACCTACAAGTCGCTCGACGCTTCGCGCGCCTGGAGCGAGGCCTACATGATCGACCGAAAAGACTTCACCCGCGAGATTTCGCCCTACTGGAATCCCGATGACCACACCTACAGCCACGCCCTCATCTCGATGAACTGCTGGCAGGCCACGCCGGGACGCACCATCGACTATGTGCGCGCCATCGGTGTGAAGCACGGCGGGCAAGTGCTTGAGGACTGCGAGGTGCTCCATGTGCAGAAAGTGAACGGCAAGTTCCGCGTGCTGGTGCGTAACCACGCCAAGCATTTTGTGGAATACACCTGCGACCACTTTGTGAACGCCATGGGCTGGGGCAGCGAGAAGTTCACCGACATGCTCGGCATCGACACGCAACTCTTCCCCGTCAAGCACCAGGCCTTCATCACGCGCAAACTGCCCAACATGGGTGTGAACGGCGATGCGCTCGACATGATTATCGACCGCCGGCACTACAAGGGTTTCAACGCTGTGTACGGCCAGCAGTTCCTGCACACCGGCCAAATCATTGGCTGCGCTTCGCCCGACTGCGATGCCTACGAGGCTCGCCAGAACCTGAAGTACAACAGCGAGGCCTTCCTCAAGATTGTGAGCGAAATGTTCTCACAATGGATTCCCAACTTGGCTTCGGTGGGCTTCCACGCTGTATGGGCCGGCTACTACATCGAGCCGCGCTACATCGTTGATCCCGAGGTGGGTATGCTCACCGGTCTGCGTGGACACGGCTTCATGCTGGGCCAGTACCTGGCCAAACTTTATGTGGACAAGTATCTGGGCAAAAACGTGCCCGGCTACATGAAGGACCTCGCCTTGAGCGGCAAGGGACTGAGCGAAAACGCCTTCCAGTAACCCTTCATTCCCGTCAACAAGAGGCCGCACCCGTTGCGGCCTCTTTTTTCACCTTTTGTCCGCAGCATTTTTTGTTGCGGGATCTGTAAATAAATTTTATCTTTGCATGGAGGCCCGACGACATTTCCACATGAACAGGCCAAACACAAAACAGATGACTCATGCTGCACAACTGCAACGACCTTGAGAACTGCATTCTCCAGAAGGGGTTTCTTCCTTTTTTTTGCAATGACATCGACGGTTTCTCCATCGAGGAGATTACACCCGGCCACCTGTGGTTCAGCGCGGTGGACGACGGCCCCTGGGAGTGGAAAGGCCCCGTGCTGCGCAACCGGCAGGTGGCTTACGGCAAGTTCTACCATGGCAAGGCCATGTTTGTGTCGCTGCAATGGCTACCCGATTTCATCAACTACCGCCGCTCGCTGCCGCGTCATGTGAGCGACGACAAGGCCATGCTCGACGACATCGTGCTGCAAACCATAGAGAGCCAAGGCACCGCCACCATCAAGGAATTGCGCCGCCTGCTCACGTTTGTCCGCGGACGCCGCAAGCGCCAGCCCGATGACCTGCCCGACGGCATGACGCTGGCCGAAAGCCAGAAAATCAGCCTTGACCCCATCCTCACGCGCCTGCAACGGCAGGGACACCTCGTCATTAGTGATTTTGAATACAACATCGACCGCCACGGCAATCGCTACGGTTGGGGTGTGGCACGCTACACATCGCCCGAAACACTTTATGGCCGCGACATCGCACATGCCAACGGCCGCACGCCCGAAGAGTCGCTTGCCCGCCTCACCTCACACCTGAACAACATACTCCCCGCCGCCACCACCGCCCAGATAGCGGGAGTGCTGGGGTGACCCACAGCCGCTCACTCATAACCGTCCGCGGCAAAAGGCCATTTCGTCGAGGCCGGCCCAGCCAGCGTCGCGAGCCTCGCGCAGAAACAGACGCGCGCACATCTCGGCGTCGGCTCCGGCACGATGGTGGGTGCCCTGCGGAATCTCAAACCGGTCGCACAGATAATCAAGTTTGTTGCAAGGGAAGTCGTAGATATGCCGCGCCGCGCGCAGGCTGCAGTAATAATCCACACTGGGCGTGGGCAAGCCGTAGAGTTGAAGCGAGTGGCGGATGCACCCCATGTCGAAAGCGGCGTTGTGGGCCACCAGCACGGGGATTTCGTCCAGATAGCGGCAAATCTCGGCCCACACCTGCGGGAACCCGGGGGCCGTGGCGGTGTCGGCTGGCCGGATGCCGTGAATGAGGATGTTCCAATAACTATAGCGGTTATCCTCGGGACGCACCAGCCACGAGCGGGTTTCACACACCTGACCGCGGCGCACCACGCAGATACCCGCCTCGCACACCGACGCGCGCCTGCTGGTGGCTGTCTCAAAATCTATCGCGATAAAATTCAGATACTCTTGCATTATCCCACGGTTGCTTTTGCGACGGCAAAATTATAACTTTTAGTCGAAAAACAGGTTGCCGGACTGTTGAATTTTCAATATGACGGCTACCTGTTGCCGATTCGGTCGATTATGATTAACTTTGCAGGACATCGAAACCAATCCCGATAACATGGCCGACACGATGACACCCGAGCAGCGGCACCGCTGCATGAGCCGCATACGCGGCCGCGACACCAAGCCCGAACTGTTGGTGCGCCGTTTTCTGTGGGCTCACGGCCACCGCTACCGGCTGTGTGTGAAATCGCTGCCCGGGCGGCCCGATATCGTGATGCGCAAGTGGAAAACCGTTATCTTTGTGAACGGCTGTTTCTGGCACGGACACGACTGCAAGGCCGGCAACCACCTGCCCGCCACGCATAGCGATTTCTGGCGCGACAAGCGCAACCGGAACCGCGAGCGCGACGCCCGCAGCCACGCCCTGTTGCGCGCCATGGGCTGGCATGTCATCGTGCTGTGGGAATGCCAACTCGGCACGCAGCAGCGCCGCGCCCAAACCCTGCGCAGCCTCGATTACACCCTGTCGCAACTCATCCTCGCCCAAGCCGCGCCCAAACCATACTCCGCCGCGGGAAACGCCGACATCGCCGCCGAGCACACCGTCAACTACACCCCCAAGTCCAAGTGAGAGCCCGTGTGCCGAGTTTTCAGGAAATCACAACCACCGGGCGGCGGGGAATATCTTAAAAAACTTGAAGAATAAAAGTTTACCAATGCGGAAAAGGAAAAATCACTTTTTTTCATTAACTTTGCGGCGAAATAACAAAAAGGACCAAAACATAAACAAGAAAACCATCCAACCATGAGAGGTATTCATGTAACAAGCGAGATAAAACCACTGAAGAAAGTGTTGCTGCATCGACCTGGACGTGAGCTGCTTAACCTCACCCCGAACACACTCGACGAGTTACTCTTCGATGACATCCCCTACCTGAAAGTGGCCCAAGAAGAACACGATGCCTTTGCCGCAGTGCTGCGCGACAACGGCGTGGAGGTGGTGTATCTGGAAGACCTGATGGCACAGGTGCTCGACCAGGACGCCGCAATCCGTGAGGAATTCCTGCGCCAGTTCATAGCCGAGGCCGGTGTGGGCGCGGTAAAGTACCGTGAAACCATCTACGAGTATCTGAACAGCATCACTTCGAGCAAAGAACTGGTGCTGAAGACGATGGAGGGCATCAGTTTCACCGAACTCTTCGGCAGCAACAGCCGACGCGAGCCGTCGCTGGTTGACCTGGTGAGCAGCGCAAGCCGCATCATCGTCAAGCCCATGCCCAACCTGTACTTCACGCGCGACCCGTTTGCCAGTCTGGGCACGGGTGTGAGCATCAACAAGATGTACTCGGCCACGCGGTGCCGCGAGACCATCTACGGCGACTTTATCTTCCGCTATCATCCCGACCTGTGCGACACCGAGCGCTACTACGACCGCAGCCACCCCTACCGGCTGGAAGGCGGCGATATGCTCAACCTGAACGAGCACACGTTGGCCATAGGCATATCGCAACGCACCGAACCCGATGGCATAGAGCTGCTGGCGCGCAACATATTCATGGGCGAAAACCACGCCAAGGTGGACACCATTCTGGCGGTGCGCATCCCCGAGACACGTGCCTTTATGCATCTCGACACCGTGTTCACGCAAATCGACCACGATAAGTTCACCATCCACCCGGGCATCCTGGGGCCGCTGATGGTGTTCCGCATCACCCGCAAGGGCGACGGTCTGCGCATCGAGCCACAGCAGCAGACGCTGGAGGAAATTCTGGCCGACGTGCTGGGCGTGGACCACGTGACGCTGATTAAATGCGGCGGCGGCGACCACATCGCAGCCGAGCGAGAGCAGTGGAACGACGGTTCCAACACGCTGTGTGTGGCGCCGGGCAAGGTGGTGGTGTATGAGCGTAACAACGTTACCAACGCCATCCTGCGGCAGAACGGACTCACCGTGCTGGAGATACCCAGTTCGGAACTGTCGCGCGGACGCGGCGGCCCCCGCTGCATGAGCATGCCCCTGTGGCGTGAGGACTGACGCCGTGCTTTTTCACCGGTACACAATCCAACAACGAAAATACAATTTAATTTTTAACCTTTTAATTATTTTCAATTATGCCAAGAAGTTTATCAGGAAGAAGTTTTCTGAAGTTACTCGATTTCACTCCCGAAGAGATTCGTTATCTGCTTGACCTCGCCAAAGACTTCAAGCGCCTGAAACAAACCAACACGCCTCACAAGTACCTCACCGGTAAAAACATCGTGCTGTTGTTTGAGAAAACGTCCACACGCACCCGCTGCTCGTTTGAAGTGGCCGGTAACGACCTGGGCATGGGCGTGACCTATCTCGACCCGGGTTCATCGCAAATGGGCAAGAAGGAGTCGCTCGAAGACACCGCCCGCGTGCTGGGACGCATGTTTGACGGAATTGAGTACCGCGGCTTCGCACAGCAAAAGGTGGAAGACCTGGCCAAGTTCTCGGGTGTACCCGTGTGGAACGGCCTCACCACCGAATTCCACCCCACCCAGATGCTGGCCGACGTGATGACCATCGAGGAGAACTTCGGCTATAGCAAGGGCCTGAAAATGGTGTTCATGGGCGACGCCCGCAACAACGTGGCCAACTCGTTGATGGTGGTATCAGCCAAGCTCGGCATCAACTTTGTGGCCTGCGGCCCCAAGGAGAACATGCCCGACGCCAAGCTCGTAAAGACCTGCCGCGAAATCGCCAAGGAGAACGATTGCACCATCACACTGACCGAGGACGTGAAGAAAGCCACCAAGGATGCCGACGTCATCTACACCGACATCTGGCTGTCGATGGGCGAAGACGCCTCACTGTGGGAAAAACGCATCAAGGCTCTCAAACCCTATCAAGTGAATGCAAAAGTGATGGCCAACGCCCACGAGAACGCTATCTTCCTGCACTGCCTGCCCTCGTTCCACGATCTGGACACCACCATCGGCATGGAAGTGTATGAGAAATACGGCCTGAAGGAAATGGAAGTGGCCGACGAAGTGTTCCGCAGCAAGCAGTCGAAGGTGTTTGACGAGGCCGAGAACCGTATGCACACCATCAAGGCCGTGATGTTCGCCACCCTGAAATAAGCGCAACACCCATGAGCAAACGATTGGTTATCGCCCTGGGTGGCAACGCCCTGGGCAAGACGCCCCAGCAACAGCTCGAGCTGGTGAAGAACACCGCCTCCACCATCGTGGATCTGGTGCAGGATGGCTACGATGTGGTGATAGGCCACGGCAACGGCCCCCAGGTGGGCATGGTGAACCTGGCCTTTGAGTTCTCGGCCGGCAACGGCGGCGGCACCCCCGCCATGCCGTTCCCCGAGTGCGGCGCCATGACACAGGGCTACATCGGCTACCACCTGCAGCAAGCTGTGCAGCAGGAACTGGCCAAGCGCGGCATCAACAAACCGTGCGCCACCGTCGTCACCCAAGTGGTGGTTGACGAGAAGGATTCCGCCTTTGAGAATCCCACCAAACCCGTGGGCATGTTCTACAGCAAGGAGGAAGCCGACAAAATCGTGGCTGAAACAGGCTATACCTTTGTGGAAGACGCCGGCCGCGGCTACCGCCGCGTGGTGCCCTCGCCCATCCCCGTGAAGATTGTGGAACTGCCCATCGTGGAACAACTCGTGAGCGCCCACAACATCGTCATCACCGTGGGCGGCGGCGGCATCCCCGTGATGGAGAAAGGCCCCGGTACCTACGAAGGCGTGGCTGCCGTAATCGACAAGGACCGCGCCAGCGCTCAGCTCGCCCTTGACCTCAAGGCCGACATGCTGGTCATCCTCACCGCAGTGGAGAAAGTGTCGATTAATTTCAACAAGCCCGACCAAAAGAATCTGGACAGCATGACACTGGCCGAAGCACAGCAGTACATCGAGCAAGGTCATTTCGCCCCCGGCAGCATGCTGCCCAAGGTGGAGTCGTGCATCAGTTTCGTGCAGAACACCCAGGGCGCCACTGCGCTCATCACCAGCCTGGAGAAAGCCAGTGAAGCCCTGCAGGGCAAAACCGGCACACTCATCACGCAGTGATAAGCCGCACCACCCTATTTATAATGAAAGTCCCGCATCGCCTTCGACGCGGGACTTTCTTTTTCCTTATGAGACTCTGTTATGCGTTTGCAACGACGCATAACGCAGATACGTTAGAGAACCTTGGTCACCTCGGTCACGGGATAGACTTTCTGCTTGCCGTCTTTCTCACAGGTGATCAGACCCTTGGCTTTATCAACGGCAACCACTTTGTAGCCATCGTCATAGCTTGAGACAAACAGGGCATAAACGCTGTCGCCCACCTTGATGTCCTCGTTGAAGGGGATGAGCTTGCAGTTGCTCTTGTCCACCACCTCAACCTTGCTGGCGAAAGCGAGAACGATGAGTTTGCCGTCTTTCTCGTTGATGAGCTTTTTAGCTTCCCATTTGCCGTCTTTCATGGCTGCGATTTGTGCGCCGGGCCTTGATAACCTGGAAGGAGTTCTCTTTCAACTCACGGTTGGCGTTTGACTCGCCCATCGACTCCTTGTCAGGCGAATTGCCGCGGTCCCAGGAGAGGTCCAGGAAGTTGGCCTTGGGCTGCTTGGGATTGCTGGCATCCACGATGATGGCGCGCTGCAGACCGCTACCGCCCTGCCACCAGGTGAGCACAATGTCGCCCGCCTTGGCCTCCTGACCCTTGGCGATGGGGATAATCAGGGGGTTTGGCACTTGGTTACCGCCCACTTCCGAGATTTTGTCGCCCACTTGCCCGAGCGTGTTGTTATAAAAAATAAGCGTTTCTTTGGTCAGGTCTTTCTTTTCCTCTTGAGCACCCTTGTAGAAAGTGTAGGGAGCGAGGACGGTTTGACCCATCTCGGCGTTCAGTGTGAAATCCTGCGGAAAATCCCAGGGGAACGGATTCCAGGCATCATCTTCAGCACCGGCCTCGGTCTGGGCCGTGCTGTCGCCCTCGGTGGCATTGTTGTCGGCATTTCCGGTGCAACCCATCAGCGACATTGAAGCCGCTGCA
>RHMF01000201.1_pt1 | contig 27778 bp, 22 predicted proteins | sample 5365151 | NCBI WGS metagenome assembly RHMF01 (sample SAMN10266501, study PRJNA497801) | feces metagenome | isolation source: feces | host: Bos taurus | place: China: Prairie of Fairy Mountain | collected 2017-08-14 | reverse complement strand
TCTGGATACTGCTGCAGATTCGATCTTCTGCACACTTGACATGAGCCATATAGAGACGGTTGAAGCCATGGAGGGAGGAGTATTCTTTGCTCCGAGAGAGGCTCCGGGCATGAAGATCATGCTTGCGCCGGCATCAGATGTGCCTTTCAGGGCATTGCCAGAGGGCATCAAGGCTCCGTCAGATGCTGACGGCTTCATCCTGACATATGGAACAGAAGAGGAATGCCGTGCGCTGGCTGCCGGATTCCGTACTGACGGCGAAAAGATGAAGAAGGAAAGGAAGGAGCGCATCAACGGACTTGTGACCGAATACAATCCATTGAAATCGAATCTCCCTGAACTTGACAATTCGCTGGCATGGATAACCATCACCATGGACGAGCTCATCACAGAGCAGCAGGGCAACGGCATCTATGCCGGACTTCCTTGGTTCAATGAATATTGGGGTCGCGACATGTTCATTTCCATGCCGGGTGCATGCCTTGTGACAGGACAGTTCGACGTGGCGAAGCAGATTCTCAAGGACTTCGTGAAGCTCCAGGACACCGATCCTGAATCAGAGACATACGGCCGTATCCCTAACAGGGCCAATCTCGAGGGTATTCTTTACAATACCACTGACGGCACTCCAAGACTCGTGATCCAGGCTTATGAACTGGCTCAATATTCCGGAGACACCGAATTCCTCCATGAGATCTATCCTGCAATAAAGATGAGCATCGATGCATCGATCAGGAACTACACCGACAGCAAAGGCTATCTGACTCATGCTGACGCAGATACATGGATGGACGTCAAGCGCAACGGCATACCTGGTTCGCCACGCGGCAACCGCGCGAATGACATCCAGGCTCTCTGGTACGGACAGCTTACAGCCGGAAGCAGGATCGCTGCAATCATGGGTGACACCGGTTCTGCAGAAGAGTGGAGCGGTCTCGCGCAGATGCTTGCAGGCAATTTCGAAAGCGACTACTGCGACAAGGAAGGATCGATGATATATGACCATCTTAATACGGACGGCACTCCTGATGTACAGTTCCGCCCGAACCAGGTATATTGCTTCGACCTTATCAATGATCAGGAATTCAAGCAGAAGGTCACACGCAGAGTATGGGAAGAGCTTGTATATCCATGGGGAGTAGCGTCACTTGCCCAGTGGGACCCACAGTTCCATCCTCAACACGAGAACTGGCATTACTACCACAAGGACGACGCATATCACAACGGCACCATATGGCTCTGGAACAACGGTATGGCGATGCAGCGCATGATCGAGTATGGCCAGGTCGAGCAGGCATGGGAACTTTTCAAGAACATGAACCGTCAGGCCTTGCATGAAGGCGCGGTAGGCAGCCTCAGCGAAAATGCGGATGCACATCCTCGCGAAGGCAAGGACTGGGTGAAGCGTTCTGGAACATTCCTCCAGGCATGGAGCAACGCCGAACATCTCCGCATATGGTACCAGCATTTCCTCGGCATTCGCCCTGACCTCCTGAACGGTGTGATTGTGGTCGAGCCACGCATTCCTGCAGAAATCACATCGCTCGAGACATCGGTCAAGATCGGTAACGGAACCCTCCATTACAGATATTCAGGCGGAAAGGTTGATGTCAGACTCGAAGGCATAGTGGCAGAGCTTATCGTCCATGAGCCTGCCGGACAGCAGTATTCCCCTCTTTTTGAAGGCGTCGGTTTCTGCCAGCCGGACCCGCTGGACAGCTATCCATGCTTCGACACCTACTACGAAACTGCGTTGACATACTGATAAAAATCCGACAGACCGGTATTCCGGTGACCCCCGCCTCCCTTTCGGGAGGCACCCCCTAGCCGGGGGTGGCATGTCACCTACATATCCGGTCTGTCGGATTTTTATAGTACTACTCCCATTCTGGAACAGGCTGTCCTAAAAGGTGCTCCACGAAGTAGTCATACATCTTATGAATCTCGAACGGAGAACCGAGACTGTGGGTTCTTCCCGGGAGATACAACTGATCAAAATTCTTGTTCGCCTTCATCAATGCATCGACCACCTGAAGGGTTGATGTCGGATCCACATTGTCATCAAGCTCTCCGTTGATCAGCAGGAGCTTACCCTTGAGAAGGTGGGCATTGTCCACATTTGACGAAGCGCTGTATGATTCGTCCAGAGGGAAGCCCATCCACTGCTCGTTCCACCACACCTTGTCCATACGGTTGTCATGGCATCCGCACAATGCGACTGCTACCTTATAGAAATCGTTGTGGAAAAGAAGGGCCGCCATTGCATTCTGTCCTCCGGCTGACCAGCCGTAAATGCCGACTCTTTCGAGGTCCATATATCCATATTTATCGGCCGCCGCCTTGATCCATGCGATCCTGTCAGGGAAACCTGCATCCTTGAGATTCTTCCAGCAGACGTCATGGAAGGCCTTTGAGCGGTTGTATGTACCCATACCATCGATGGAAACGACTATAAATCCGAGTTCGGTAAGCTTTGTCACCAGATGGTTTGCAGGACGGAAATCCTTCACTACATGATTGTCATGAGGACCGGCGTAAATCATCTCAACTACAGGGTATGACTTCGACGGATCGAAATTCGAAGGGCGATGGATATTTCCCCAGATATCGGTCTTGCCGTCACGTCCCTTGGCGCAGAACACCTCCGGCATGGTCCATCCTCTCGCAGCCAGGTCGCTTACGTCACATTTCTCCAGTCCGGTAACAATCGATCCGTCTGCAGTACGTCTGAGCTGGCTTACCGGCGGAAGGTCCGGACGTGAATACACATCGACAAAGAATTCACGGTCAGCAGAGAATGTCACGATATGGTTTCCATTCTCCGGAGTCAGATCCTCAAAGCCCTTGCCATCGAAACCGATACGGCAGTAATGAAGATTGTACGGATCCTCACCCGGCACAAATCCCGAAGCTGTAAAATAGATCGTCTCATTTGCCTGATCCACATAATGGACATCACGTACGACCCACTCGCCCTTTGTGATCTGCCTTTCGATCTGACCCTTATTGTCATGGAGATAGATATGACGCCACCCGTCGCGCTCCGAAACCCAAAGCATCCTTGCGCCGTCATTCAGGTCATGACGGAACTTACGTCTGTAATAGAAGAATGTATTCACCTGCTCATCAGCAAGATGAGTGATCTTTCCGGTCTCGGCATCAACCTCACCTACAACGTAACGCTGATGGCCTCTCTGATTGAATTCAAATGTGAATGCGCGGCTGTCCTCTCTCCAGCCAGTAAGATTCAAAGAGAACTGGTTGGCATACATCGCGGTCTCAAGAGGAATCTGTACGCGTGACTCAACATCGAAAAGGACAGGGACAGAAGTCGGGAGCACATCGCCGGGTTTAGCATACTCTCTCCACTGAAGGATAGGCTGCTTCTGGGTCGAAGGAGCAGACTCAATAAGCGGAATGCGTCTTCTCTCGACATGGTTCACCTTCAATGTTGCTATCTTGCGTGAATCCGGAGACCAGCTCAATGACCAGCGGTCATAACGCAGCTTGTCATTTCCATCCATCGTAAGCGCATATCCGGTCTTCGATGCAGTTCCGTCGGCATTCACCGGCGATATATATACATTGTAATCCTTTATATAAGCATCCCATTTGCCGTCCGGAGAGCGGAGAGCCTCATCCTGCCTGCCTCTCATATACCTGTCTGGAGCCTGCTCCTCAGCCTCATTCAGAAGAAGATCTGCGACATTCTTCTGCTTCTTCGGGATATAACGCGCAAGCTCGCTTTTCTGCGTTGCCCTGTACTTCCTGCCGGTCTCCGCATTTACCAGATAGAAGAAATTGCCATCCTTCTCATGGTTCTCATACCAGAAATAATGGGAATCTCCCAGCCAATGAGGATTCACAGCCGGCGAGTACACATAATCTGCATAGCTCATCACGGCATCCGCCCTGAGATAATCCTTGTAAGTAATCTGTGCGACAGCTGCCGTACTTCCAAGCATAGCCGCCAAAGTCAAAAGACATGAAATGATAAAGGTCCTGTGTTTCATATTAGTCCAAAGGTTGATGATTAACAATCTTATATTCGCATGAATTCACTTTAACTACAGATTTCTCCTCGCTTTCTGCAACTACATATCTATCATAGTAAACGGCTTTTGGCCACCCAGAAGCGAGATGAACCTCTACGCTCAGGTACTCTTCCATGCTATATTTAATCTTCGACAATTCAGCGATGAGCGGCACAAGAGCCTCTGCAGCCTCTTTTTCTGACATTCCCTGAGAATCCAAAGCATTCTTAAAGAACATAAGGACACTCTCCGTCAGCTTTTCTGATGATACCGTCTTGACAGAACGGCATACAGCACTGTACGAGTCGGACAATTCCGGATCCACATATATTTCCACATGTGCCTCAACCGGAGCATCCACTCCCGGAAAGAATGAACTCACCTGAACATCTCCCGAATATGTCTCACCTATCTTCATCGCCGTTCCATGGAAATACAGCAGTTTGCGCAGATCATCAACCATCATTTCTTCCACATAATCCGGATTGCTGAAAAGCTCAAGCAGCATATTCCTCGTATACTCCATCGTTTCCTTGGCCTCCTCACCTCCATTCTTCAGCTCTTCCTCATACATGTACTGAAGCATCGGATCCACCAAGCCGACAAACATGGCAGTCAGTTCATCCTTGTTGTCAACCGAAAGATAGGCTCCATGCTGGTCTGTAGAAAAGACAAGCCTGTTATCACCATTTGCATCGATTATCATCTGATTCAGAATATTATTCTTCGGATCCGAACTATACTCGTCCAGATAATCAACCGACAATTGATATGAAGATTCGGTTGCAGACAAGACCTTGAACTCCTGAAGATTTCTCGAAAAGGTCACCTCGGTTGTATCTCCGTCATGGATCTCATATTCCGATTTATAGTATTCATACATACAATTCTCACCCGGTTCCCAGTACGAGATGATATAGAACGTAGAATCCGGCTGCATCTGCGCAACCGCCGCAATACTGATGACTGACATCAGCAGAGTCAAAACAATCCTTTTCATAGCAGATATTCTTGAATGTGTCACAAATATAACCATTTAAAAGAAAAGCACCGCATGTGGTTCGATATTTATGAACACCAGACCCGTCAAAACACGAAAAAACCGCAACAGAATCACTTCTATTGCGGTTTCGTCGTGGTGTCACCGGGAATCGAACCAGGGACACAAGGATTTTCAGTCCTTTGCTCTACCAACTGAGCTATGACACCAGTTTTGTTATTGAACTTCCCTATCTTTCGATTGGGATTGCAAAGGTAGGCATTTTTTCTTAACCTGCAAATTTTTCTTTAACTTTTTGTCGAAAATTTTGTTTTTTGCCATCTCGTCGGGCCGGATAGGGCGTTTTCAGAATTAGTTTCGTATCTTCGCAGTCTTATGACAGGCACTCATTACATATCGGTCATCCTGCCGCTCAAGCTTGAGTGGGAGCCGTGCTATGCCTTGCCGGACGGGACAGATCCGGGACAGGTGGAAGCCGGAGACAGGGTAAAGGTAATGTTTGCGAACCGTGAGTATTCCGGAGTCATAAGCGCTACGGGAATCACGCCTGACACGGATCCGGGAAAGATCAAGCCGATCCTGTACCTTGAAAAGGACATGGAGAAGATTTTCCCTGAAGAGATAGAGCTTTGGCGTAAGGTGGCGGATTATTATCTGTGCACGGTCGGAGAGGTCTACAAGGCCGCATATCCCTATGGAAAGATAAATCTGGAAGAGGCGCGTGCCGCCGCAAAATCGAAGGTGCGCGAAAGAAGGGAAAAGTTTCTTGAAAGTATCCGAGGCAAGATTTCCAGACTGGAGATCAGGCTTGAGAAAAAGAAGGAACAGTTTGCCAAAGCACGCAAGGAGTCTGTCAAGGAAGGGTATGCAGAGGACATATCTAAAATAGAGGCAGAGATCGTCTGTGCTAGAGAGGCGCTGGAGGCTGCTGGCCGTACCGGCATAGACGATCCAGACGGAAGCTCAAGCATCGACGCCCCCGGCATCACATTATCGGAAGCCCAGGACAAGGCATTCAGCGCGATACAGGATGGTTTCAAGGCCAGGAAGCCAGTTCTCCTCCATGGCGTCACAGGTTCCGGAAAGACCGAAATATACATGAAGCTGGCCCACAATGTCCTTTCAAGAAACAGGAACGTCCTGTACCTTGTTCCGGAGATTGCCTTGAGCCGTCAGCTGGAAGACAGGCTTTACGAATATTTCGGAGAAAGACTTATGGTCTTCCATTCTGCGGAAAGCGCAGCCAGCAGACGAAATGTCGCAGAAAGGATCCGCACCAGCAGCGAAGGCTACATCGTGCTCGGAACCCGTTCATCATTGTTCCTCCCCCACCACGGTCTCGGACTGATCATTGTGGACGAGGAACATGACAATTCATACAAGCAGGACTCCCCTGCACCGAGATACAACGGCCGTGACACGGCGCTCATCCTCCATCAGATCCATGGCTGCGACATCATCCTCGGTTCGGCGACGCCTTCCCTCGAAGAGCTGTACAACTGCCAGGCCGGAAGACATGTCCTCGTGGAGCTGAAGGAAAGGTATCATGGATCGGAGTCATCTGACATTGAGATAATTGACACAAAGGCAGAGCGTCGGAAAAGAGGCATGAACGGCAATTTTTCGCGCAAGCTCATAGACCACATGAACCGCGCTCTCGAGCAAGGCGGACAGATAATGATCCTCCGATCCAGAAGGGCATGGGCGCCGGTCATGCAATGCGACAGCTGCGGCGAGATCATGAAATGTCCTCACTGCAATGTAAGCCTCAGCTACCACAAGGACGGACGCATGGTCTGCCACTATTGCGGCCATAGCGAACGTTACACCGGAGGATGCAGCAAATGTACCGGCACACTGATCAGCCTCGGAGCGGGTACACAGAAGATCGAGGAGGAAGCTGCCGCGCTGTTCCCCGAGGCACGTATAGCCCGACTCGACAGCGACACGGCGCAGAACAAGGCTTTCGAGACAAAGACGATCAAGGGATTCGCCAAGGGAGAGATCGACATCCTCATCGGTACGCAGATCGTGACCAAAGGCTTCGACTTCAGCAATCTGACCCTCGTCGCGGTCATTGCCGCTGACGCACTGCTGGGAATGCAGGATTTCCGCGCAGATGAGAAGGCCTTCCAGCTGCTGGAACAGTTCAGGGGAAGATGCGGAAGAAGGGGCCGCAAGGGACTGTTCGTGATCCAGACTTCACAGCCGGAACATCCTGTATATAAGAAGATTGCAGACAACGAACCGGCCGGTCTCAACGCCGGGCTGATGCAGGAAAGGAAAGACTTCAATTTCCCTCCGTTTTCAAGAATCGTGGAGATTACTGTGAAGGACACATACGAAGACAGGGCAGAAAGAATGGCACAAAGGCTCGGCAGGACTTTGAGAAACATTTTCGATCCCGCCGGTGCTCCGGTACTCGGAAGTCCGGTGACCGGGCCGTACCCGCCTGTGGTAAGCAAGATAGCGGACCAGCACATACGCACAATAAGGATCAGCCTGAAGAAGGACAGGAACCTTTCCTCAGGCAAGAAAGCCATAAAGGAAGCTGTACGCGATTTTGAAAAAAGTCAGAAATATGACGGCCACATAGTGATCAACGTCGACCCGTCATAGCGTCAGGACATTAAGCTGCGATGGGACTATCTCAAACTTCACTGGAGCATGGCCCACTACTTCTCCGTCCACCTCTACCGGATCTCCCGGAACAGCCGCACACGGAAGGGCCTCATCATATGGGACAACGACAATGCTGCGCGACCTCGAAAGGACAAGCTGCCTGACAGTATGGAACTTTCCGGTGAAGAGTTTCGGCACCTTCCTGGCAATGACACTCATAGGAAGTTCCGGTATTATCGTCAGGTCGAGAAGCCCGTCATCCATGACAGCCTCCGGAGTCTGCCTCATGCCGCCTCCGGAATACTTGCCTATACCGAGAGCCATCGAAAGATATGATCCTTCAAAGACCTTTTTCCCGTCACAGACGACCCTTGCAAAGGATGGGACACGATGGATTATATGATACAGCAATGCTTTGACATACAGAATCTTGCCTCTCTTGCCCCTGCACTTGTCGCGGTTCACCATCTCGCAGACCTTTGCATCGAGTCCGACTCCTCCGACATTGGCCATGTATGAAATCCTGAGCACCTTTTCCGCCGGCAAAGCGGACGGATCGAGAAGGCTGACCTTGACCACATCCTGTTGTGATATCCTTCCGCTCGAGAAGAGTGATGCAGCCTTTGCGATGTCACGTGGAACCCCCGAAGTCTTGATCCAGTCATTTCCGGATCCGACCGGTATGACGGCAAGTGTGAAATCGGCCAGAGAGACCTCTTCACCGACAATCTTCCGGCCTTCAATGAAGAACATGATTCCCTCAAGGACATCATGGACAGTACCGTCGCCTCCGACGGCGATGAATTTCCTGTAGCCCTCGCCGCAGGCAGTGCATGTGAGGTTCATGGCATTGCCGCCATCACCAGTCATCAAGGCTTCATACGGGACCTCATCCTTTTTGAGATATGACTCGGCCTTACGCCACATATTCACCGCCTTTCTGGAGGCTGCAAATATATTGACAATGGCGCACCATTTTTCCTTTTTTCCGGAGACTTCCATGATTTACAGTCAGTTAGTTAAAGTACACTTATTTCAGCCGAAACAATTTATCAACAAAAGTAACAAATAAAGCCGACGAATGAAATAAATTTTGTAATTTTGCGGGGATTATGTCCTTAAAGAAACGAACATGGGAAAAGTTATAGCAATAGCAAATCAGAAGGGTGGTGTCGGGAAGACAACTACAGCAATTAACCTAGCCGCGTCGCTGGCCGTACTGGAGAAAAAGGTGCTCATCATTGACGCCGACCCCCAGGCGAACACGACATCCGGACTGAACTTTTCTCCGGACAACGATCAGAAGAGGACCCTTTACGAGGTGATGATCGGAGAACGCGACATCCGCGACACGCTTATCCAGACCGAGATTGCCGGCCTGCACATGATTCCGTCACACATCAACCTTGTCGGAGCAGAGATCGAGATGCTTGAAGACGAGCATCGCGAATCCGTGCTGAAGAACGCGTTGTCGATAATCAGGGACAACTACGACTTCATCGTGATCGACTGTTCTCCGTCCCTGGGTCTCATCACTGTCAATTCGCTTACTGCGGCTGACTCCGTGATCATCCCGGTACAGCCGGAATTCTTCGCGCTCGAAGGCCTCGGCAAGCTCCTTCAGACAATCAGGCTTGTCCAGAGCGGCGTGAACCCGGCCCTCACCATCGAGGGATTCGTAGTCACGATGTTCGACGGAAGGACAAAGGTCCACAACCAGGTCCTCAACGAACTGCGCGAGCACTTCAAGGACATGGTATTCAACACGATCATCCAGAGGAACATCCGTCTGAGCGAGGCACCGTCCCACGGAAAGCCTATCGTCCTCTACGACGTGGTATGCAACGGTACCGCCAACTATCTCAACCTCGCGAAGGAAGTACTTGAAAAGAACGGCCTTACCGTAAGAATCAACTAAAGAAACAGGAAAATGGCAAAACAGCAGAGAGGACTTGGCAAAGGCATAGGCGCGCTCCTTGGAGGCGAAAACGAATTCGCTCCGTTCAGGCAGCCCGTTGGATATGTCAACAAGGAAGTGGTAGGACAGAGGCCAAGTCAGGACACATCAGACATACTTCGTATTCCGGTCGACATGATCGAGCCGAATCCGTATCAGCCGCGAATGAACTTCGACCATGAGGCTCTTGAAGAGCTGGCGGATTCGATCAGAACGCTCGGTCTCATCCAGCCGATCACAGTACGCAGAACGTCTGAAAACAGATATCAGATCATCAGCGGCGAGCGCAGATTCAGGGCTTGCCGTCAGGCCGGTATGGACATGATCCCGGCATATATCCGCGACACCAACGACCAGGGCATGCTGGAAATGGCGATCGTGGAGAACATCCAGAGAGAGAATCTCGACCCGATCGAGGTTGCCATGAGCTACCAGAGACTCATTGAGGAATGCAACCTCACACAGGAGCAGATGGCTGTAAGAGTCGGCAAGAAGCGTGCATCGGTGACCAACTACCTGCGTCTTCTCAAGCTTCCGGCAAAGATACAGCACGACCTGAAGGTCGGCCTTCTCAGCGTGGGACATGCGAAGGTTCTCCTCGGAATCGAAGATCTCAAGCTTCAGGAATATCTGTGCGACCTCGTGATCAAGGAAGACCTTTCTGTCCGTCAGCTTGAGGACAAGATCAAGAAGCTTACCGAGCAGAAGAAGGCGGATCCCCAGGAAGAGCAGGACCTTCCGGACGAGTACTTCAAGGTTCTTGAAATCGTAGGCAAGTATTTTGAAAACAACATCAGCCTGAAACGTTCTGGAAACGGAAAGGGTTCGATGACAATCCATTTCGGTTCGGACGATGAGGTAAAGAGATTCCTCAAAGCCCTTGAGGACTCGAATTTCTAAGAAACGGACTACCTGATGCACAGACAACTGATCAGATACATATTTGCAATGATCGTATGCCTTGCAGGATTCGCTGTCAGAAGCGAGGCCCAGTTCAAGGAAGAGGCATTCCAGCAGACTTATAACGACCCGAACGACACTACCGCGACGGGCGATTCTGCCGCATTGTTCTCCTTCAAGGAATTCATCGGAGGCCTTGCTCACAAGAACACGCTGAAGATAGGTACCATGTTCGCCGGATCGGTCGTACTTCCCGGCACAGCACAGATCTACAACAAGGATTACTGGAAGCTTCCGATCATCTACGGAGGAATCGGAGCTCTTGCCGGCACCGGAGGATATTATCTGCACAAATATAGTGTCACACAGAAGGCGTACGACCGTTTCGACGCCGCCCGTACTGAATTCGAAAAGAAATACGACGGAGTAGCATATCCTTTCGACGCGCCGGCAGTAGACATGAAATCCAAGAAGACAGGTACATGGCTTATGGCCGGAGCGGGACTCATGTACTGGGCTACCCTGCTGGACGGTGTTGTATGCTACGAATCCGAAAAGGAGCCGGACCCCGGAAGGGCCACCATCTATTCGGTACTTCTTCCCGGACTGGGACAGATATACAACGGAGAGCTGTACAAGGCTCCGATATATTGGGGAGGACTCATGATATCGGTGGATTTCCTCATAAAGAACAACATGAACTACAAGAGGTTCAAGAGGATACATAACGAAGCCACTACGCCGGGCAGCGGTTATAACGAGTCTATTTCAGGAGAGACAGCGAAATGGTACCGAGATGTATACAGACGCTACAGGGACTACTCGATCGTAGCCACGGCAGCCGTATACCTGCTTCAGGTGATCGACGCAAACGTATTCGCATACATGCACGACTTCGAGGTCACGGACGATATTTCCATGAAAGTTTCGCCAGCCGTGATCGCTCCTTACAATGACTACGCATTCCATATGCCTTCGAGCGGCAACAATTCCAGCGCATTCGGAATGAGGATCGGATTCACATTCTGATCCTATGACACAGAAACAAAATGACTATGAGAATAAAGACAATCATCGCAGTCGCACTTGCGGCTGTTTTTCTTGCCGGCCCGGCAGCGGCGGCAGAGCGTACTGACGAGAGAGGCAGGACAAAGATCAAGGAAGAGAACAAGAGACTGAAGGAGGAGCTCGATTCATTGAGGATGGAGCTTGAAAGGTACAAGGCAGACCTTCAGTATTCAGACAGCATCGCCAACGAGATGATCGAGCTTTACGGCGACAATGAAGGACAGAGCGCCATCGGAATCAGTCCGGAAGATTATACCGCCGAGGTTTCAGACAGCCTGCTGAACATCTGGTATGCCCACATGATGGCATCGGAGGACGGAATAGAGGAATTCGATATGGACTCCATAAGATTCCAGTCGAATGTCCCTGACGAAGTCTACATCGAGAGACTCAAGAAGATGAATTCGTTCATCAGCCTTCCGTATAACGAGATCGTAAAGAACTATATCATCCTTTATTCGGAAAAGATGCCGACCAAGATGTCACACATGCTTGGTCTCTGCCAGTATTACATGCCTATCTTCGAAGAGACTTTCAATAAATATGACCTTCCGGAGGAGCTGAAGGCCATGGCTGTGATCGAGTCTGCAATGAATCCTTTGGCCGTTTCAAGAGCCGGTGCAAAGGGAATGTGGCAGTTCATGTATTCGACTGCAAAGATGTATGGACTTCATATCGATTCATTCGTGGACGAGCGTCTTGACCCGGTAAAATCCGCCGAAGCAGCCGCACAGTACCTTCAGGATTCCTACGAGATCTTCGGAGACTGGAACCTCGCTATCGCTTCATACAACTGTGGAGCAGGAAACGTGAACAAGGCTATCCGCAGAAGCGGTGGAAAGCGCGCTTTCTGGGACATATGGCCATACCTTCCACGCGAGACACGAGGATATGTACCTGCATTTGTAGGCGCATTGTATGCTATGACATACCATAAGGAGCACGGCATCAAGCCAGAGGCTGTCCAGATGCCTGTCCATGTGGACACTTTCAGGATCAACAGGCAGCTCCATCTCAAGCAGGTCGCAGAGCTTACAGGAGCGCCTCTTGACGAACTCAAGAACCTCAACCCGCAGTATCGCCACGAGATCATCCCAGGTAACAGCAGGGAATACATCCTCCGACTGCCATACACATACACCAATGCATTCATCGAATATGAAGACTCGGTATACACTCACAAATACGACGAATTCTTCAACCCTACCACTATCAAGAAGATCCAGGACGGTGGTGACGGTGAGAGAATCGTATACCGTGTAAAGAGCGGTGACTATCTCGGCAGAATCGCCAGCAGATATAGGTGTACAGTCCCAGAGCTCAAGCGCTGGAACGGCCTGAAAAGCAATGACATACGCGTAGGACAGAGGCTTGTCATCTACAAGCGTGGCGGCGGTCCGTCAAGCAGTTCATCTTCAGCTTCAACGAGCTCATCATCTGCTTCAGGCAGCCAGAGTTCTGCTCCGACCGGTACATATACTGTCAAGTCTGGCGACACTCTTTCCGGTATCGCAACCAGACATGGAGTTACTGTTGCGCAGCTTAAGCAGTGGAACAACCTCACAAGCAACAACATCAGGATCGGTCAGAAGCTCAAGCTCAACAGCTCAAAACCTGCTTCATCCGGCTCAACCGCAGCTTCAGGCGATTATACCACATATACCGTAAAGAGCGGCGATTCATTCTACGGCATAGCCAAGAACTATCCAGGAGTAAGTGCACAGGACATCATGGACTTCAACGGACTCAGCAGTTCGAAGATCAAGCCGGGAATGACTATCAAGATCCCGAAGAAATAATCAGAAATCAAATACTGACTGCAGTTTAAGCTCGGCTTTGCCGGGCTTTTTCTGTTCCATGAAGGGATAAGCCGTGAATGCGGCACGCGCATATATCTTTCCCCATGAGGCAAATCTCCAGCCGGCAGTAAAGGCCGCCCACATTCCCCTTCCGTAATACGCAGGAACGCTGAACGCCCCGGGAGCATCCCTTTCATATGAATATATCCTGTCATCCCATGCGTCAGCCTTGAATGCCCCGGTTCTGGCATACAAGGAGCATTGAGGGGATTTATATCCGCACTCCAGATACCCAAGAAGACCGAGACTTTTACAGCCAACACCGTTCAGCCTCATGGACATGATAAATCTGCCGAGATTATAAGTCATATCTGCCCGGAGATCGGTCCTGAAGGGCTGTCCCCATGAACGGATCCTCTCTGCAAACCGAAGTTTCAGTTTAAGATTTTCAGATAATTTCAATGTCCATTCGGTCTGGAACTTAAGCTGGAGGTCATGAAGGTTGTCGTCAGACTTGGGTTCCGGGAAATAGGCGGCATCCACGGCAAATGTACCCGCAGATGTCTCCCCGCTGAAAGAGAATGCATATTCGTTGGAACATCTGGTCGTGCTCCTGGCGGCGGAGCTTCTGACAGATGAGAATCCGGACGGATAATACCGGAGCATGGATGCCAGTTTCAGCTTGTCCCCGGCAGGGAAGACCACTCCGGCCAATGCAGCCGTCGATGCCGACACCCAGTCATATGCACATTCCGCGAAAAGATCGACTCCGTTGAAACAAAAGCACATATCGGCAGAAGTCTTCATATCAGGGATATGGAACATTCCTGGAATACCCGCCGATTCCGCATAATGGGTCAGTCCCACCTGGCCGTTTCTGCCATACCATGAAAGGTTTACTGCAGGTAGAATCATAAGCCCGTCTTCAGGTCGGGATATTGCCATAAAAGCAGCAATCCTGATCCTCTTTACCCCATAGTCCGCAGCAAGCCCTCTCATGGCATAATTCCCTGTAAACGAAGAGGATGCAGAGAGTCCGGAAGCCCTTTTCATATATCCCGACGGAGCAGCCAACCCGCTCAAGCCCAGACCGTTCCACAAAGCCAGTCCCTGCCCGAAGCGGGCATTGAAATCTCCCAGAATAACCTTGCCACGTGCCTTCCTGAAATCCATACGCACATGACCTGAAACCGATTCCGGAAGAAATCCATCTGCACCATATGGTCTTGACATTGCCAGGCCTCCGGAGAGATATTCCCCGACCTCAATCTTATATTTCATCCCGTAATTCCATGAGCCCTCGCCTGCTGATGACTTGGCAGCAGATCTGGCAGTCAATTCATGAAACACATCTCCCTTACGCCCTGTCTGGCCAGGAAGAGAGTGGCTTTCCAATGACACAAATGGAGCGATACGTTCAGCGAAATCCTGCCCGAAACCATCGACTGCAGCCAGTTCGACAAACGACAGCACGTCACCATGTCTGGAACGGTAATCCACAAACGAAACGGCCTGATAATGGGTGAATAGCCCGGATTCCTTCAGCCGCGACACCGACATGTAATTAAGCTTCAAAGGATGGGCAAGCATTCCCTCCAGCCTCTCCACATCATATGGATCCAGATTCTCCGGCGAGTCCTCGCCTTTGAGTTTCAATATCTTTTCCATATCTGCCATATCCTGCGCTACAGATGGCAGGAGCCATACGGCAAAAATGCAAATTGACACCAACCTCCTCATATCTTTTCCACCATTTGAAGCAAAAATATGAGGTACACTTAACATTCTCGTTGTTTTTGACAAAAACAACCCGATATTTTTCTTTTTTTGAAAGGTTTATCATAAATTTGTAAGATTGATTAACTATTATCAATATGGATAAGGTCAGATTGTATAACAAGACATTCAAGACGATGATTCCTAACGACAGGATCATGAGCGCCATTGATGATGTCGCAACAAAGATTAACAACGATTTCAATGGCTGCGAGGATGTTCCTGTGCTCCTCTGCGTGCTGAACGGATCGATAATGTTCATGGGCGAGCTTATGAAGAGACTCGACTTCAACTGCCAGATCATCTCGATCAAGCTCACTTCATACGAAGGAACTAACACCACCGGAAGAGTAAAGCAGGCCATGGGCCTGACTTCCGACATTACCGGCAGAAGGGTCATTGTCGTAGAGGATATCGTGGATTCTGGAAATACAATCGTAGAGCTGAAACAGATTCTGGCCGAGCATGGAGCGGCAGAGTCACGCATATGCACACTCCTTCTCAAGCCTGAAGCATACAAGAAGGACGTTGCCATCGACTACGTAGCTATGGAAATCCCGAACGACTTCATCGTCGGCTTCGGTCTTGATTACGATGAACTCGGCCGAAATCTCAAAGACATCTACGTACTCGACACCGATGAGGATAATCAGTAAATACACATAGACATTCTAGATATGAAATATTTCATTCTTTTCGGCCCTCCAGGTGCAGGAAAAGGCACACAGGCCACAGCTATGGTTGAAAAATACAACCTCCACCACATTTCGACAGGCGCACTCCTCCGCAAGGAGATTGCAGCCGGCACAGAGCTCGGACTTCAGGCAAAGGCCCTTATCGAGAAGGGATGCCTCGTACCGGACGAAGTTGTGGAAGGCATGATCGAAAGCGAATTCAAGACTGTAACAGGTGTTGACGGATTCCTTCTTGACGGTTTCCCACGCACACTTCCGCAGGCAGAGGCTCTCGACCAGATTCTCGCAAAGACAGGCGAAGAGGTTACTGCGACTGTTTCGATAATGATTCCTGATGCAATGATCATGGAGCGTATCAAAGGCCGCGCCCTCAAGGAAGGCCGTGCAGACGATGCAAGCGAAGATGTGATCAACAACCGCATCGTGACATATCACAACCAGACCGAGCCTCTCATCGAATACTACAGCAAGGTTGAGAAATACCACGAGATTGACGGCATCGGCACCATCGAGGAGGTACGTGACCGCATCTTCTCTGTAATGGATAAATTCTAGTTTATATTATGGCGGATTCAAATTTCATAGACTATGTAAAGATCTATTGCCGTTCAGGCAATGGAGGTGCGGGTTCTACGCACATGAGGAGGGAGAAGTATATCCCGAAGGGAGGTCCTGACGGAGGAGACGGAGGACGTGGAGGCCACATCATTTTGAGAGCGAATCCGCAGTTCTGGACTCTTATCCACCTGAAGTACCGCAAGCATATCATGGCGGAGCATGGCGGTGCGGGAAGCGGACAGCTGATGAAGGGAAAGAACGGAGAGGACATTTACCTTGACGTTCCGCTCGGAACAGTTGCCAAGGATGCAGAGACAGGTGAGATCCTTTTCGAGCTTGTCGAGCCATATGAGGAAAGAATCCTTGTGAAAGGAGGCCGTGGAGGTCTTGGAAACAACAATTTCAAGACTGCAACCAACCAGACTCCACGATATTCCCAGCCGGGAGAGCCATATGAGGAAGGCTGGTTCATTCTTGAGCTCAAGCTTCTTGCAGATGTCGGTCTTGTAGGTTTCCCAAATGCAGGAAAATCCACTTTGCTCTCAACAGTTTCAGCAGCCCGTCCGAAGATTGCCGACTACCCTTTCACTACTCTGGAGCCTAACCTCGGAATCGTAAGTTATTATGACGACAAATCATTCGTAATGGCTGACATCCCTGGAATCATCGAAGGAGCACATGAGGGCAAGGGCATCGGAATGCGCTTTCTCAGACATATCGAGCGAAATTCGATACTTCTGTTCATGGTTGCAGCAGATCAGGATGATATCCGCGAAGGATATGAAGTCCTGCTCAACGAGCTTCGTGAATACAATCCGGAGCTTCTTGTAAAGGACCGCGTTCTTGCAATCACAAAGTCCGACATGCTCGACGACCAGCTCAAGAGCGAGATCGAGACACAGCTTCCGGAGGACATTCCTCATGTATTCATTTCATCATTCACCCAGGAGGGCATCAAGGAGCTGAAGGACATGCTGTGGACAGCACTTCAGAAAGAGATGCCGGCAGAAGAGGAAAACGTTGTCCTCTTCCCTGGCGATGACAATGAAACCGTACTGTAATGTTCTGGGAAGAAGTCCATCACATCGACCAGCTGGTAACTCTTGAAATAAACAGCTGGGACTCCCCCATCACCGATCCGATCTGGCAATTCTTTTCGGACAAACTGGTATGGGCTCCGATGTATGCAGCCATCATAGCTCTGCTTATCTGGAAGCTCGGCTGGAAGAAAGGTCTTCTGGTTCTGGCCGGAGCACTCCTTACATTCGGATTCTGCGATCAGTTTTCCAATCTCATCAAGCACGCAGTAGAAAGAATCAGACCGTTGCATGACGAATTCATGGTCAGCAACGGTCTGAATATACTTGAAAAAGGTGGCGGTTACAGCTTCTTCTCCGCCCATTCAGCAAATTCATTCGGACTGGCATTCAGCACATTCCTGGGCATGAAGCTATGTCTCCGGGATTCCGGATCCGGCATGACTCCGAAATGGCTCAAAGCATATGGAGTCTGGATGTTCTTCTGGGCTACTATGGTAGCGGTCAGCCGTATCTTCGTCGGAAAGCACTATCTTGGAGATGTCATCGTCGGCATCATCGTCGGTTCCCTAGCCGGAATCGCTTTCGCCTGGCTAGCCAACTTTATCACGCACAAAACAATCCGCTGAATCGTGGAGCGCAAGCGCCTGAATATCTGACACATAACAATACCCACGTGCCGACAAAGGGGAGCACGTGGGTATCGTTATAATATTGACATTCAGCGGATTATGATCCACGATAGTCTCATGACATCAAAGCACCGGAATCACCTTCTCCATACGGGTGCCACGCGATCCTTTGATCAAGATCGTCGCGCCTGTCACCGGATTTGTCTTGAGATAATCTGCAAGTTCATCTGAAGTCAGGAAGAACATTGCATTGTCGGAAGCGACCGAAACCGCACCGAACTCCTTGCCGACAAAGAATACCTTGCAGAAACCGCGCGACAAAGCAGAATCGACAACAGCCTTATGTTCCGCAGCAGAATCTTCGCCTAACTCGAGCATGTCACCAAGCATCGCAATCCTGCAGTCAGCCGAAACATTCGAGAAATTCTCCAAAGCGGCAGCCATGCTGGTAGGATTTGCATTATAAGCATCAACGATAAGCGTATTGTGCTCCGTCTTTGTCATCTGCGAACGATTGTTTGATGGGACATATGCCTCGATCGCGCGGATTGCATCCTCAAGCGAAACGCCGAACTGTGCACCTACGGCAAGAGCCGCCATGACATTGTCGGCATTATATGAACCTACCAGATTGGTGCGAATGAGAAGAGATCCCTCGGCTGCGCTCGGGATGACAGGGACACGGACCTGAAGGAAAGGTTCCTCCGCCGAAGAAGGGAGCACCTCAGCCCCCTGATACTCAAGACCATAAGGAATCAACAGAGAGTACGGACGCTCCGGATCGCTCTGAAGATTGCGTTCCGCCGCCATCTGGCAAAGATGAGGATTGTCTGCATTGATGAACACCTTATCCGATGTACGGCGAAGATAATCATACAGCTCACCCTTTGTCTTCTTCACGCCCTCGAAACTTCCGAAACCAAGGAGATGCGCCTTTCCGACATTCGTTATAAGTCCGTAATTAGGAAGAGCGATATCTACCAGTTCCTTGATGTCACCAGGGTGGCTGGCTCCCATCTCAACGACTGCCAGCTGCGTATCCTGATTGATTTTCAGAAGGGTAAGAGGGACACCGATGCTATTGTTGAGATTTCCCTCAGTAGCAGTCACACGATACTTCACAGACAGCACCTCACGGATAAGTTCCTTGGTCGTGGTCTTTCCGTTTGTACCTGTCAAAGCGATGACTGTCAATGGCTTGCCATCAACGATTGTCATAGACCTGTGCCAACGGGCAAGATCCTGAAGAGTCTTCAAAGTATCCTCAACCTTTACAAGACGCGGGTCGTCAGATGACGCTGCGGCTGAAGATTTATTGACTACCGCATAACGGGCGCCAAGCTCAAGAGCCTTCAGCGCATATTCATTACCGTCAAAGTTCTCTCCCTTGAGGGCAAAGAACATCTCCCCTCCCTTGAGAGTGCGTGTATCAGTGGTCACAACGCCGCACTCCTTGAATTTATTGTAAATTGAAATGATTTCCATAACTAACGTCCGGTTGAACCAAATCCACCTGCACCGCGCTCTGTCTCGTCGAGCACCTCAACCTCATCCCACGAAACCTTCTCGTAACGGGCAACGACCATCTGTGCGATCCTCTCGCCAGGATTGATCACAAAAGGTGCATTGGAAAGATTCACAAGAATAACCTTGATTTCTCCGCGGTAATCCGCATCGATCGTTCCCGGAGAATTCAGGACAGAGATGCCATGCTTGGCTGCAAGACCGCTGCGAGGACGCACCTGGGCTTCTGTACCGTCCGGCAAAGCGATGAACAGTCCTGTAGGGATCATGGCCCTTTCAAGAGGATTCAATGTTACGGGCTCGTTGATATTCGCCTTGAGATCCATACCTGCGGACTTTTCAGTCGCATAAGCAGGTGTAGGCCATGCCGATTTGTTTACAATCTTGACTTTCATGATGTCTTGGATTTGATAATGATTTGCAACATGCAAATTTAACATATTTTCCTATATAAAGAAGCACGGACCCGAACCGTACCACCTAAGTATTCGACCACTTATGAGCAAACGGAAACAAGCCCGTGCCTCAGCACGCGCTTCCCGTTCATCCTGCTCATCAGTCAAAGTGTCGAATTTCAGGTGGTGACTACAGGAACCTATATGTAATTGTAAAGTTTGACCTTGTCATTGCAAATATACGAATATTCTTCGAGAAATCAACATTTCCATACCCATATTGTCACATAGAAACAGGCATTTCAGGGATTGTCAAACTTCTAATGAAAGCAAGAGTGCCAAACAAGGATAACAATCTACATATCAGACAATTACAACACAATACATTTTATTCATTGTCAAACTATTTTCCTTGACTGAAACGTAGTATTGAAATAACTTTGATATCGTATTACATTATTATCAACCTTAAAACATTCATCATTATGAAACGATTTTTTATCTTTGCAGCAATGCTGGCAGCATTGACATTGAGGGCAGCGGACACTCAGGATGATCCGCCTGTGGTATTGCCGAGTCCTGAAAGCATTATCCTTATACCGCAAGACATGTTTGATATCGACAGGTCACTTGCCCTTTGCGAATACACCTACGACATTGTCAACGGGGCAGTATATGTCACATGCCACGGCACCGGATGCCAGACAGAGCTTTATCTGCTTGACAATACCGGAAGAGTAATTGACATGACCACAGTTGATTCTGAAATCACTCAAGACGCAACTTTGTATTCAAGTCTAACTCCTGGCACATACAGAATTGTACTTGATTCAGAGAAATATCATGGAGAAGACAAATTTACAATAAGGTAAAACAGCAAAAGGTGCAGAAAGCAATGATACCACTGAAGTATTCGACCACTTGATGAGCTGATCACTGTTGCCTGCACCTTTATATTCCTGATCGTTTAAAAAACATACCAGACATGAAATTTCTGTTGCTAATCTGCGCAACAGTCTTTGCGGTGCTGTCCAGCTCATCCTGCACCGTAGGGACATCCGTAAAAGCAGATCTCGACAAAGCGGAAAGGCTGATGAACATCGCTCCAGACAGTTCATTGGCCATCATCACAAGATTGGACAGATCAAAAGTCAAGGGGAAAAGAGGCAAGGCCGAACTGGCTTTGATTCACTCTATCGCTTTAGACAAAAACGGGATTGACATATCCAGCGACAGTATAATCAAGCCGGCATTATCTTATTATTCCAGAAAAGGCAGCAAGGAGCAGAAGAGCAAGGTATATTATTATACAGCAAGAATACATGAGAACAGCGATAAAACGGATCTGGCCATGGAATGGCTGTGTAAAGCGGAATCGTCACTCGGCAACAACAGGGACAATAATCTTCTTGCACTTATATACTCTTCCAAGGGAAGGATTTACTTGAATCTTCATGAGTATGACGAAGCCGCATGCAATTACAGGCTCGCAGCCGGATGTCATATCAGCAGCAATGACATCGAACGATTCGCCTCTTGCAAGCTAAGAGAATCCACCTGCCTCTACATGAGCAAGGAATATGCTCAAGCACTTAAGTCGCTTGAATATGTAGAAAAGATCAAGGATTCACTCTCAATCAGGACAATGGCAAAGTATTACCCTCTGATGCTGAACATATACGGGAATCTTCATCCGGAGAAAACAATGGAACTGATGGGTGAATATTTCACACGCATAAATGACGAAAGACTGATAGATCAGCTTACCGTATCACGGCTGCATATTGAAAACGGAGAGGCTGGCAAAGCTATACTTTCCCTGGAGGCACACAAAAGGTACAGAGGGGAAGATCCCGGCTACTTCTATCTTTTGGCACAAGCACTTGAATCATCGGGACGGGCCGAAGAAGCATTGGATGCATATAAGAGTTATATCAAGCTAGGAGGGATCGTAGGAGAAGATCTGATCACACAGGACACCCGGTTTATCGAGGAGAGACAGAGTCACCTGACCCGGCATGAAAAAGCTAAGGAACGCATGAGTATACTCATTCTTTCCATCACAGTTGTATTGCTTGCCCTGACCCTTGCCTTATTCATCATAGCATCCATACGCAATCAGCTTACAATCAAGAAAAAAGAGCAGATCATACTTCAGTCCCAACTGGACGGGCTGATGATGGAGCGGGAAGAACTTGCAAGGACATATACAGAAAATGAGGAAGGCAGAAGAATCATATCTGAAAGGTTGCGCATAATTGACAATTTCGTCTTCAGCGATGCGCTTCAGGATGATATGTTTGAAAAGAAGGCATCAGAAACGCTGAAAAAGATCATCAGCGACAGAGAAGAATTCATCAGACAGAACCGTCTGATATTCAATCAGTCATATCCCCGATTCATTGATTACCTGAAAACGCAGGGACTGACAGATATAGAAATAGAGCATTGCTGTCTGTATGCCATAGGCCTCAACGGAAAGATGGTAACGAATTTCACGAACATGAAGCGGCATTATCACATCGGGAGCAGCATCAGGAAGAAGCTCGGACTTAACGAGCACGACACAAACATCAGCATCTACATCAAGAATCTCCTTAAGGAGTATGAATAAGAAACTCCGTCTTCCGAAGACCCGGAAGACGGAGCATATTGTAATATATAGGATTTAGTCGATGTTCGGCTCATCCCATACAATTGTCTCGACACAAGCGACGCTCACATTCTGATCTCCTACAGAAAGGGCAAAGTCGCCGGCCTCGAGAGTCCATTTGCCGTAATAGTTCACGAAAGCAAGATCCTTTGCAGTAACCTCGAATGAAACAGTCTTTGTCTCGCCTGGAGCAAGATCAACCTTCTCGAATGCACGGAGACGGCGTACATCTGGAGTAGAACTTGCGTAGATATCGCTTGAGAAGAGAAGCACACTCTCCTTGCCAGCCACTTCACCGGTATTTGTCACGTCTACAGTCACTTCAAGAACATCCTCAGCACCGAACGAAGTCTTTGACACGCTCATGTTCGAGTAGGCGAATGTAGTGTAGCTGAGGCCATGTCCGAAAGGCCACTGAACATCCATTACGGCATTGTAGTTATATACACCGGCCATTGTACCCTGGTTTTCAGCAGGCTTGTAATCATATACAGCGAACTTGTTGGTATACTTCGGATAAGTGAAAGGAAGCTTTCCGCTGAAGTTCTCCTCGCCTGAAAGAAGGGATGCAAGAGCATCTGCTCCGAAATTACCAGGAAGCATGATGTCAACCACTGCAGTTGCAAGCGGCTCGATATCACGGATGATACGAGGACGGCCCTCATTGAGAACAAGCACGAGAGGACGGCCGGTAGCTGCAAGAGCCTTCACGAGCTCCTTCTGGTTTGCAGAAAGGTTAAGATCCTCATCATTACCTGGAGTCTCGCAATAAGTGTTTTCACCGATACATGCGATGATCACATCAGACTTACGTGCGGCAGCGACAGCCTCCTTAACGCTTGTAGCCTGATCAAACTTCCAGTTAGGAGTCATGAGGTCATACTCTACGCCAGGGACATAAGTAACATTGTCAAACTTAGCAGAAAGTGCCTCATAAATGGTATTGTATTTATCAGTAAACTCTGGGATTGACGCTCCATGGCCCTGCCATGTATATGACCATCCGCCGTTGAGAGTTCTGATAGAGTTAGCGTTAGGACCTGTCACGAGGATACGGAGATCCTTTCGGAGAGGAAGGATACCGTTGTTCTTGAGGAGAACCTCTGACTCGAGGGCTGCCTCATAAGCGAGCTTCGCATGAGCCTCACCGCCGAATTCAGGATAATCCTCAAGCATTGTATCCGGCTGATCGAAAAGACCGAGGCGGAACTTAAGACGAAGGATACGGCGTACAGCATCATCAATACGTGACATAGGGACCTCACCCTCTTCCACAAGCTCCTTGAGGTCGATAGCGAACTGACAGTCATAAGGAACCATGGACATGTCGATACCGGCATTGATTGCAAGCTTCACGGCCTCCTTCTGTGTAGAAGCCACACGCTCACGTGTATAGAGATTGTTGATGTCAGCCCAGTCTGTAACGATCATACCGTCCCAGTTAAGGTCTTCCTTCACCCATTGGGTAAGAAGTTCTGTGTTGCAGTGGAAAGGCATTCCGTTGTTGCTTCCGGAGTTCACCATGATTGTGAGGGCACCTGCCTGCATTGCCTCCTTGAAAGGCTCGAAATGCTTCTCACGGAGCTCTGAAGCAGCAATTGAAGAAGGAGTACGGTCCTGACCGGTCACAGGGACACCGTAGCCCATGAAATGCTTCGCACATGCGGCGATATTGTAAGGTCCGACATGATTAGGGTCATCACCCTGCATTCCATGCACTTCATCTGCGCATTCACATATGTATCCTCACCGAAGCTTTCCCACATACGTGGCCATTCAGGATTGCGTCCGAGGTCCATTGTAGGAGAGAATGTCCAAGGAACATTTGCTGCACGGCTCTCATATCCCGTCACCTTACCCATGTTGTAGGCATGATCCCTGTTGAATGTCGCCGCGATATTGATTTCCTGCGGGAAGAGGATACCGCCGACAACATATGTAGTACCATGGATATGGTCGAGACCATAGAGGCATGGGATGCCCATCTCTTCCATCGAGATGCGGTTAAGCTCCTTGATGAATGCATCGTATCCTTCAGGAGACTGTGCGATGTCACCAGGAGTGTTGAGGACTGAACCCACCTTATAGGTCCTGATGAGAGCTTCACCTTCCGGTGTGATATCAAGGCCTCTCGCCACAGCTGTAGCTGTAACCTGGGTCATCTGGCCGACCTTCTCCTCAAGCGTCATGCCCTTGAGGATCTTTTCAACCTTTGATTCGATCTCCTTGTCCTGAGGGATCGCAGGTGCAACATTCGGAGAAGTGCTGCATGATGCAAGTGCAGCAGCTGCTGCAGCAAGCATGAAGAATCTAATAATTTTCATATCTTATGTGGTTTATTGATTTCTTGCCATAAGGAGCAGTTCGCCAAGTTCCTTTATATCCCGGCATATAAGGTCAGGCGGAAAGAATTCCGGAGCAGGATTGGTCCTGGCATCCTCCGCTACAGCCTCTGCAGTTTCAAGCGTTGTTTCGCCGGATAGCACCAGCACTCCGAAAGCTCCGGCATTGTGAGCCATAGCCGTATCTGTATAGATCCGGTCACCCACCATTGCGATTTCCTCCGGCTGCAGACCGTGCCGGTCGAGTATTCCTTTCAGCATGTTCGGATCAGGCTTGCCGAGCGTTATGTCCGGTCTGCGTCCGGTAGCATGCTCAATGCATCTGCACAACGAGCCGCAGTCAACAAGAACCGTCCTCTGATCGGTAGGGCATACCTTGTCCGGGTTTGTCGCCACATACGGAACGCCCTGTGACGCCCACCATGCAGCACGGCATAATCTGCTGTATTCCAATGTCATGTCGAAAGCCACGACCAGAACATCAGGGACATCATCCGGATCATCTGCACAAGCCTCGAACCCAGCCTTCTCAAACTGCGAGACCATGCTAGGAGTGCCAAGCATGAAAAGTCTTTTCGCAGAAGGATAATGAGTCTTGATATAGTCTATAGCCGCAAGGGATGTTGTATACATGTTATCCTCATCCGCCTGTATGCCAAGGCCTTCCAGTTTCTTGAGATAGTCGGCTACCGAACGGGAAGGATTGTTGGTAAGGAAAGAATACCCTATACCAGCCTCCTTCATGTCGGACAGAAATTTCAAGGTATAAGGGAACAAAGTGCTTCCCATATATATGGTTCCGTCCATATCCAGGGCAAGGTGCCTTATCCTGCCAAGTTTCTCTCTCATTTCCGGTGTGATAGTCTTGTTATGGTTCATTTCGATGATCATTACAAATTAAACATCTGCGACGGATACTGCCTGGGAAGACATCGGAGGGACAGCGAGCCTTTCTGCACACCAATTTCCTGAAGTGCGGCAGCCGAACATCTGTATGCCAGGTCATGAGTATTGTTGTTCTCGCTCAAGTGGCAAAGGAAGATGTTTCGGAGTCCCGGATGCCAGAACCTCTTGATGGCGCTCGCACACTCGTCATTGCTCAAATGGCCGCAGCCCTGGACAATGCGCATCTTCAGTTCATAAGTATATGGTCCTCCCATCAGCATATCCATATCATAGTTTGATTCGACGACGACCGTATCCGCCTGACGAGCGAACTCCACAGCCTCATCAGTCATCCTTCCTATATCGGTCATTATCACGAACTTATGATCCTCAACCTCGATCGCATAACCGACGGTCTGGGTCGCATCGTGAGGGACTATGAAATATCTCACCTTCATTCCGGCGACATCATTCCATTCCCCTTCCTGAAGCACCCTCCTGCATGGAGATATAGTCGGAGCCGTGAAGGTATGACGGGCCAGAGCATCATGAATGGCAGGTGCAGTATAGACCGGCTTGCTCAATCTCTTGCAGAACGAGCCGAGATGGCGGATATGGTCAAGATGGTCGTGGGTGACAAGCACCGCCGAGAATGAATCCACGGTCAGGTCATATTCCTGCAGGACCTTCTTCAGCCTTCTGAGACTCACGCCGGCATCAATGATTATACCTCCGTTTTCAGTACCGAGGTAATAGCAGTTTCCGCAGCTTCCGCTGGACAGGCTCATGAACTTCACCATCAGCAGCCCTCCTCCAAGACTTTACCGATCAATGCCTCGAGATCGGTTCCCGGTTCATAATATACGGCAGGAAGGCCGGCAGCGATGGCCCCGTCCACATTCTTCTGCGAATCATCTATGAAGAACATCTGCTCCGCAGGAAGACCGATTTCCTTGACCACAGCCTTATAGAATGGTTCAGACGGCTTCAATGCCTTCATTTCAAATGAATAGAAGCATTTCCTGAATATCTTCTCAAGCGGGATTCCCGCATCCTCGAATATGGCCTTGGCACGAGGAAGACAGACAGGGTTGTTGTTGCTGAGAAGATACAGGTCATATGACTCTGACAACCTTTTGAGCATCTCCACCTTGTATGGGCTGATACCCGTCAGGATATGCCACATGGCCTTGTCCACATTCTCTGCAAGAGCTCCCGGAACGGAATCCTGAAGCACGATTCTCCTGAACTCATCCCCAGAAAGCTTTCCCTCCTCAAGGTCTCCGTATATGCCCTTCTGATGGCACGGATCGATAAGTTCATCTATCTTGTAATAGCCGAGATATTCCTTGAAAGCCCTCTTGCAGTCCTCTATGTCGAGGTCCACAATCACTCCTCCCATATCGAATATTATGGCCTTGATGTTTCCTTTACTCATTTTCATCCTCACAATATTTCTTGATCACGCCATATGCATCCTGCACTCCCAGCTCACCGGCACGCGAAAGGTCGATGCAGCCTTTCTCCTTATCCTTCAGATAGATAAGCACAAGGCCTCTGTTGAAATATGCATCTCCCATATACGGATACAGATCTATGGCTTTTGTATAGTTTTCAATTGAATTTATATGCTCTGAAGACAGGCAGTAGAGATTGCCGAGGTTGAAATACACATACGGCAGATCCGGCACTATTTCAGCCGCCCTCTTCATATCATCTATTGCATCGGTATAGTCATACTGCCTTACCACCTGATCCCTTACTCGCGCCCTTGTGTTTCCGCTGTCATCCATCGACAGTACCTGCACATTGTTCTCTATCGATGAGATGAATTCGATCATCTCGGCGCGGAGGACTCCCCTGTTCATATGATAGAATGCAGAATACAGGGCATTGAAACC
>RHMF01000154.1_pt1 | contig 27804 bp, 49 predicted proteins | sample 5365151 | NCBI WGS metagenome assembly RHMF01 (sample SAMN10266501, study PRJNA497801) | feces metagenome | isolation source: feces | host: Bos taurus | place: China: Prairie of Fairy Mountain | collected 2017-08-14 | reverse complement strand
TCTATACATATAGCTATTAAAACCATTGCTATTAATATAATTTGCGTACTTTCACTCATTTTTACCCTCCCAAAATTCACATTTTTTAAATTCTGCTATACTTATATAATGATATAATAAACATTCTTTTTGTATTTCTTCTAAATGTTTTTGATTTCTTTCACAATTTTTATTTTTACATTTTAGATTGCTACAATATGTTATATCTAAACTAATCATTTTTTTATCTCCTTATCAATTTCTTCCATCCATCTGTCTACTTTTCTCATAGAACTTTCAAACATATCTAAATACCATATTTTTCTTATTGTTTCTTTATCTTCCCAACTTGTTACATATTTATCTACTACTGTTGACCATAAAGCATACTTATTATCTTTTTTTCTATGATGTAACTGTCTACTCATTATTTTACTCCTCCAATAATTGTTTTAAAAATAAAGTTGCATCTTTATATCCATTAAAATAATATGTTTGTTCTTTATTTGTTCCATTAAAATTATCAATAAATTCTTTTTTTATTAAAATATCATCTGCTTCTTTTAATTGTTCTTCACAACAAACTTTTAATTTTTGTCTTTCTTCTTTTTCTTTGTAGTATAAATCTAATAAAGCTTGAATAGCTTCATCTATACAATCACTTCCATTTAATTCACATGCTTCTCTATTTGGTACAGCACACGATAAGCATTCTTTATTTTTGGCACTATAGCCTTTTAATATTTTAATTACTTCTTCTTCACTCATTTAATTTCACCTCTTAAAATTTCTAATATATAAATAAAATCTGGTTGTAAATCTTCACTAAAATCTTGTTTTAATATTTCAAGTGCTTTTATTCCTTTTTCATTCTTTTCTTTTTCTTTATTATATAAATCTAATATTCCGTTCTATTAAGCTAACATCAGTATCTTTAAGTTCAATACTTGTTGGGTTTGGAAAACAATAAAACGGTTCTATTATTGTTTCTTTAATTTTATTTATTATTTCTTCTTCACACATATTACTCATATTTAAAATTCCTCTCACTTTCTAATCTAAATATATATTCATTTTTTTCTTGTAATTGTTTTTCATAATCATCAACTAATTCATCTGCTTGTTTATTTAATCCTTGTATTAATTTTTCTTGTTTTTCTATTAGATTTAATAATTCTTCCATAGCTCCCATATCAAAAAATCTACAATAAGCATCATAATCATCGTCTGTTATCCACATTTTACAAGTTTTAATTAATTCATATATATTTTCAAAATGTGACGCTTTAAACTTTTTATCTTCCATCTTTCCATTTATCCTTTCTTGCCTTTTTATTAAGCATATCTCTTATTTCAGGTTCTAAATCTTCATAACCTTCTATTATTTTAACTAAATTTGCTATATCTAAAATATTATTAAACTTTGTTTCTAAGTCTTTTTCTTCTTGTTTAATGCTAATTTTTGATAATGATTTTAAAATTTCTTTTTTTAAGTTATTATTCATTTATTCCTCCAATAATTCTTCTAAAATATTTATAGCATACTAAGTATCTGCTTTTAAGCAGTTATGTTCTTCTATATTATCAGGGTAATTTTCTAACTCTTTTATTTTTTTCTTTATTTTATCTTTACTAATACAATTTGATAATTCTTTTTCTAATTGACATATTCTTTCACATAATTCTTCCTCGTTCATTTTTTTCTCCTAAATATAATTTTTCCCAAATTCTTTTATAAAATCTTCTATTGTTTTATTATAATATTTTATCCATAATTTCTCTGCATTTTGTTTCATTTTAAGCTTTACTTCTTCATCATTTTCAATTATCATATGGCAAGTTCTGCAAACAGGTACTACTAATCCATATTTTATACTAACTTTTCTTCTGCAACCTCCAAATATTTCATGTAAATCATTTTTAAGAGCATTACAGTAATAACATTGATTAAGATTATCAGTTAATATTGAAAATCGATTATTTTCCATTCTCGCAAGTTTAGAAGTTTTATTTTTCATAGGCTTTCTCCCATTCATTTAATAAACTTTTTATTTCAGTTTCTGATTTTGTTTCTATATTTAATTCTTTACATTCAGAAATTATTAAATCAATAAATCTTGTCATCTCTTTAGTGTCATATGAACTTGAACCATAATAACAAATAACATTTGTAAAACCTTCTAGTTTTGAATTCATTGTTTCGGTTATCCAGCCAAGTCCATTTCTACTCCAACATTCTCTAAACTTCGTTACAGCTTCATTTTTTATTGGAACTATTTCATAACTGCCAATTTCTTTTATAAAGTTCTTGTATATCATAACTTTTTCAATTCCTAGTTTTTCTTGCAATTTACCAATTAGAGTCCAAGCATATGCGTTAGAATCTAAAGACCTTTTTTTATACCATTTTTTTAACTCAATATTAAGCTTTTCACAATTTCTTAATTCTTCAATTACACTTATATCGTTTGTATCTAATAAAAGACTTATTTTGGTTTTATTTGAACTATAATCAATGCTTATATTATCTATTATTCCTGTACATTGCATGGAAAAACACCTTCTTTCAAACATTTTGTTAAATATTCAAGTTTTGGAATATATTCTTTAGTTATAAAATTCTCATCATACTCAATTTCAAACATCTTTAGTCTATCTTTATCAATGCTATTAAAAAAGTTCTTATAATCGCATTCTCGTAGTCCATAGGCCACTATATAAAGTTTATGAATTCCACTTGCATACATTTCAACTTGAGCTTGCCTCCAATATTGTTTCGATACTTTAAATTCTTTTTCAATATTATAAGTTTTAACTTCGTAAATACATTCGTCTGTATTACCATCTAAGTTAACTCTTAATCTATCTTTAATTATTTGTTTATCCATTTCTATTGGAATATCTAGGGATTCTAATATTTTATGTTCGTAATTAGTTCCAGTTTGCATTGCTTCGTTAGTAAAATCATTTTTATTTAATCCTAATTTTTCAAGCCACCATTTTTCAAATGATTTTGTATTCCAGTTTCCTACTACCATACTTGTATCAGAAGCTCCTATATAAAAACTTCTATTTTTATTACTTATCAATTTTCATTTCTCCAATTCTTTTTTCTAATCTATCTATTATCTTGAAATATGTAAAATAATTATTAAATTCTTCTTCTGATACTCCTAATTTATTTGCTATATCTTTTACAGTTAATCCTTCTTTCATTTTTAGAGTTACTAATTGTTGCATTCTTTCTTGAATTTTGAAAATATTATGTTTTGCTAAATCATCTTCCCAATTATTCTTTTCCTCTTCTTCTTCACCTTTTAACCATAAATTAAATCCTAAACCTGTTCTTATTGCTACACCTTTTACAAATAATCTACATTGACAATTCCAAAGTCTTTGTTGTGTCATTGAATTATCTTTTACTGGATTTGATCCATTCATAACTGGACCTCTTTGTATAAATTCTAAATCATCTATTACAATTTTCACTGCTGTTTCATAAACACGATTTGTAATTTTGTCTTTTCCAGTTTCAAAAGATTGTTCTGTCATGAATAAACTACTTCCTGTTTTCTCGTTTACTACTGGTTCAAAATAAACTTTTTCAGCTCCATTTTCGTGAAGTAAGTCAACTATTCTTGCCCAGTTAATATAATCAGCTCCATCTCTTTTAGTGATATATTTACTTAAATCTAATTTTTTTAAATCTTCATAACTTTTTAACATTATTTCCATTCCTCCTTAAATTCATTTAAAACATCTATTGCCATTTCTAATTTTTCTATAGTAGCTGTATTATCAGTTAATTTCTTTTTAGATATTTCTTTTTGTATCTTTTCAATTGAAATATCAATTTTATCAGCTAAAGTTAAGCCTTGTATTTTCTGCCATTCTTCTTTAATTTTCATTTTTCTTTCATGAAGTTCATTTGAATAATCATAATCTTCATCATCCCATTTATCTATCATAGATAATCTAAATTCCATATCTTCAATTTCTGCTATTTCATCAATAATTTCTTTTTTAGTTCTCATATTTACCTCCTAAAATGCTTTTTACTTTTGTAATTGCTAATATTGGATTTCCATAACTTTTTAATATGTTTTCGATATTATCTAATTTTTCATTTAATTCAATTTTATAATCTTGAATTTTTTTATTATATTCTTCTTTAACTTTATCATAATTCATATTTAAAACTCTATTTGTTATTTCTTCATTGTCTTTATATTCTTCTAATTTTGTATTTAATCTTTTGATTTCTTCATTTTTTTCATTTAATTTTGATTCATAATCATATTGTTGACATTCACATATTTCTTTGTAATGTTTTGAAATTTCATATACTACAAAAATAAATAGTGCTACGTAAATTAAAATTACAATTCCTGTTTTCATCTTTTGTTTCCTCCTATTAATCTTAAATTATATTTCATATATGCTAATAATAATTTGTCTTTAGCATTCAAATATCTAAAATATACTGTCTTTTCTTCATTACTCATAATCAATAAATTTCTCATTTGTACCTCCTAAAATAATTTATCTATTAGTCCGAATAATATTATTCCTATTGTTAACTCAGCTCCTATAAAAGCTATTATAGTTTGTATTGCTAATAATTTGTAATTTCTTTTCATTTTTATACCTCCTTGACAACTTTTTCCTTTTGTGATATAAAAATATAGACTTGATTAGCTCTAATAATTAAGTTTTGTAACGCATATGGGTGATTAGTTATGCTAATCATCTTTTTTTATATCTAATAATTGTTCTAATGTGTATTTTTTTCCTAAAGTCCCGTTAATTAAGTTTTGAATTGTTATTATTTCAATAACAGTAAATTGAGTTATACCATAAATCTTATTGTATAATCCTTTTCTTGTAAGTCCTATCATTGTTGCTATTTCTTCAAATGTAAATCCTGTTTGTTTTAATAAGTCTAATAAGTTTAAGTATTTCTTTCCCATTTTCTCCTCCTTTCGAGTATAATTTTATACATAACTTTTTCAATTGTCAATACTTTTTTTGAAAATCTTTTTATTTTATTTTTTCTAGTTTTACTTTTGCATTTAATACCATCTATTTCAAACGAGAATATATTAAATTTTAATTTTAATATTAAAGTAAACAAATTATATACCTAAACACTAAAAACATCTTATTTTTCATTTAAGTTAATTCCTATTTGATTTAAGTATTGTCCAATATCTTTATTAGGTTCTGTAACTTTATTTTCTACTTTTTTTATTTTTTGACCTTGGTTTTTTTCTCTTTCCATTACATCTGTTATTAAATAAAAAGGGCTTTTAATATATTTTAATCCATTCTTACAAGTACATCTAGCAAAATATGTGTACTGGTTTCCATCAATAGTTCTAAAATATCTTATTATTCCTGTTGACCTACACTTTGTGCATTTTTCTTTTTGTATCTCTGTATTTTCTTTTTTATTAAAATCAATTAAAATTCTATTTTTAAGCTCTATTACTTGTGATAGCTTTGGCATATAAGTAAATTCTGTAAATATTTCTTTTGTCATATAATCAAATTGAGCTATATTCATATTGATTAAAGAATTCATCCATGCTTCATATTGAATTTCATTTAATTCTTTCTCATAAAACTTTTCAATTTTTTTTATTTTTTCCATAAATTCATTTTCTTTCATTTTTTTCATTAAACTCCTTTGTTATTCTCAATCTCCATTCGTCTCTTTTTTTAATTCTTTCGTCTTCTTCTACTTCTGTTTTGTTTTTGCCTTCTATATCTGCTAAAACTTTATATCCTTTTTTTCTCCAGTCATCTAAAATACCACCTATGTATTTTGGTTTTCTTACATTTTGCAAACAAGCTATTTTAATTGCTTCTATAATCATTTCTTCTGGCATATCATCTAAATAGCTTATAAGTAGTTCTGCTGTTACTGGATTTATACTTCCAATATTCTCTTCATAGAATTGAAAAACGTTTTTTGTAGTATCATGAAAATGGTCATCTGATTTTTTTTCTTTATCAATACTATTAATAGAATTATTATTAATATTATTAATAGAATTAGTAATAGTATTAGATACAGCTACAGTAACAGTTGTATCCATAGTGTATATATACGGTATAGATACCGTATATCTTTTGTTATATAAATCAGCAACAAACCTTTTAAAATCAGCAGTTTTTATATTTTCTAATTCTTTTAATAAAGGTTTATCTAATTTATTTGATGTTGTCCAATTATATTTATGCCAATTTTTAATTAATAATTCTTTATTTGTTTCATCATAAAAAATTATTTTATGAACATTAGTAAATCTTTCTATTAGTTTTTTTACTGTTTCTTCATTATACCCTAAATCTCTTGCCATTTGTTTTATGCTTATTTCATAACATCCACATAAATTAGTGTGACTATTTGTTAAACAATAAAGCATAAAATATTTATCTTCTGGTGTAAAATCATCTGCAACTTTTGTATCTTCCCAAAATGTTGTATGTATACTTCTATAAATAGCCATTATGGTTCCTCCTTAAATTTTATTATTCTTCTTCAAGTAAATAATTTATTAATTCATCTAAAGTCATTTTATTTTCAAAATAATCAAATATACCATTTATTATCCAATCATTACAAACATAATCTGGACTAGATGTAATTTTTAAAATTTCTTCGCCATCAGCATCAAATGGTATATCAGTATCTTCTGGTTCATTTAATAACTTTCTTACAATATCACATATACTATAATCATAGTTTATTTCAATCTCTTGAGTAAATAAATTCAAATTGTTTATTTTTTCCTCCATTTCAAATTTTATTTTTTCAATTTTTAGCATTTCTTTTAATGCTTCAACTCCATCAATTTTTTTCATATTTTTTTCCTCCTTTATATACAAAAAAGGAACCTGCGTAACTCTCAAAAACAGGTTCCTTTTTATCTATATTAAAGCCTTTTTTGGCTTATAATATCTTATTTAGTTATGAGAGTTTACATTGTGATTTTATATATAATTTTTTCTTTTGTCAATAGAAAAAAAAAGAATCAAAGTTATGCTTGGAATAACTCTGATTCTTCTGGTATGTACATGGATTTTTAGTCTATGCTAAGACTAATTGATTTATAATATAAAAGTTTATTTTTGTCAACTTATTTTTCATATTTGTTATAAAGGTATAAAGCAACTATTCTATTAATTGAATCATTGCTTAAAGCAACATATTCACATACATCTTCATAGTCAAATATTTCATCTCCGTTTTGATTTGTATGTCCATTCTCATATAACCAAGTATGCATTAGTTCATGTTTTAATGTTAACATCATCTGCTTAAAAGATGCTTTTTCTATATATATTCTGCCTAAATCATATTCAGAACGTCCTACAATGCTTTTTTTACCCTCTATTTTGTCAACATCATATATAGTATATATCTTATTATTTATTTCAAATTCACAAATTTTTTTTACCTGTCCAGTATTTGCTTTAAATAATGATAATTTTCCTTTTCTTTTTGAGCTACACGCATTATTGTGTTTTTATCTTGAGGATTTTCAGCCATATCTGCAATATCTTCAAGTTTTCTATACATTTCACGCATATCTTCAATTTGCATTTCTAATTCTTCTCTGTAATCTTCTCTATAATTTCTATAATTATCACGGTAGTTATCACGATAATTGCGGTAATTTCTATTATTAATTCTGCCACCTCTTCTATCATAATCTCTTTCGTCATATCTATAATTTCTTTCATCATATCTATAATCTCTGTCATCATAATTTCTCATATTCATTTCATTCATATTTTATAACTCCTTTCTAATAGTTTTCGTTTGGAATAGTGGTAAAATATAAAAAAACTTTACCATCTTTTGCATCTTCATCTTCGATAAAATCTCTCGCATATCTAATATACATTTCAATTTTATCTCCAAAAATATCTTGGAAATCATTATATGCGGAATTCACAACTATATAGGTATCAATAGTTCTTAAATTATTAAAACCATATTGTTTTTTTATTTCATCTATTTCGTCAATAGTCCATTTCATTCCATAAGGTCGCATATTATTTACGATTTTTTCAGCCATTTTTTGGTTAAGAACTTTGCCATTTGCCATTTCATATAATTCCATTTCGTATTTATCAAATGCGTTTTTATCGCATTTTTCTAAATGCTCCATAGTTTTTTCAAAAATATCAGATAATTTATGCATATCTTCAAGTTTATCATTATCAATGATTCTATCAAGATATTCTTTAATTTCCATCTTTTTCTCCTTTCAAATATGATATAATTTCATCATTTTGATCTATGATCTTATTTAACAATACATCTTGATGTGCTAAGTATTTCATTAAATCTGTATTATTAAAATCTTCTATTAATATTAAAAAACTAAATATTTGTAACCAATTTGAAAAATTTTCTAAATTATTCATTTTAAGCTACCCTTGTTATAGTTAATGATGGATTGTTTAAAGTAATTGGATTTTCACTATTGTTTTTTACTGTAAAAATATCACAACAATTGCAAGGCACTTGAACTAAAATTTGAGCTGAAATATTTTCAAAAGTATCTACAGTTGTTCCAGGTGTTTGCATTTCTCCACCTATAATATTTTCACCTGCATTTGTTAAATTAACAGTTATTTGTCCTGCTACTGTTGGGGATACATTAGCATTAAATTGTATTTCATAAATTCCAGGTTTTGTGATTTCAAATATTCCACTATTTACAGAATTGAAATTTAACCAACCTCTGCAACCATTACAAGAATTTGTTCTAACATTTGTTCCATTAAATAAAACATTTGCACCTGCATTAACTGTTTGAACAGGATTTGTATTTACAGCATTTATCATTTTTTACCTCCTTAAATCAAAAATAAAGGCAATTATACTAAAATAATATAATTACCCTTTTAAATAATTAAAAAGCAAAATTACTATATTCTAGTAAAAAATAGACTATGTCTAAATATGCTTGTCAATATTAAATTAAGCTAATCCATTAAATCCATTGCATCCACATCCATTATTGTTACAAGTAAATATTGGAGTTCTTCCATATACTGGAGTACTTGGAACTGGACAATTTGCTAATCTGTTGTATAATTGGTCAACTTCATTAGCAAATCCTTGTGCAATAAATGAATTTTGAGCTGTTTGACTAGCTCTTAAATCAGCCATTTGTAATTCTCTTTGTAAATCAGCAATTTTATCATTTTTAGCATCAACTTGTAATTTAACATTATCAAGTTCTAATTGGCAAAGTTTATCAAGTATAGCTTGAGTGTTGGCTGTGGCGTTTGTGATAATATCGCGAGTGTTATTAGCATCAGCGAAACGAGTTGCATTAGCTTCATTTTGTACAATGTTTTGTGTTTGACAAGTAGCCAAACGATTATCACAACAACATTGTTGTAAAGCATTGTTAATATTGTTGAAACCATTTAAAGTATTGATTTCTGAATTAAATGCTTGTTGCATGTTAGCTATTTGTCTATTATTAGCTGATATTTCAGCACCATAGAATCCATCGGTAATTGCATTTGTTACACTTGCTGTTGAATTGCAAATTTGATTAGATAAAGAGTTTATTCCATCTCTTACTCCTTCAACTTGGTTACTTAAATGTAATGTGTCAAAACCTTGATTTGTGTTTTGCATGATTTCTTTTTGACCATTTGACAACCACGCATAGTCATTATTGAAACCACCTCCAAAACCTCCGTTTCCATTACCATTAAAGCCTCCAAAAAGTGCTAATAATAAAATAATCCAAATCCAATCAGAACCATTTCCAAATCCACTATTTGCTCCATATCCTACTCCATAAGGAAATACTGGATAACCATAAGCAAAATTGTTTCTGTCTGTGTTTCCAACTACTGCAGCTACATCAGCTGGGCTCATGTTTTCATTCATAATTTTTCTCCTTTCTTATTAAAATTTATATAATAAATGCGGTTTGAACATTTACTAACTATTTCATATTTTGAATTTGTGAAAGAATATTTTCAGGGCATCCAAATTGTTTAGCTTGATTTAAAATAGCTTGTTTTTGCTCAGAATTTATTCCTGATAATACTTGTTGTAATAATGCTTGCGGATTACCGTTATTTTGCATTAGTGCGTTTACTGTTTGAAAGTTTTGGGGGTTTTTCGTTTTCAAGTTCCCCATTAATGTTTGAATTATCGACATCGGATTTATTGGCATTATTAATCAGTCCTTTCATTTCTTCAATTTGTTTTTTCAATAAATATATTTCTTTATCTTTTTCGTCCATTTCAATTATTTCTTCTGTTCTAAAAGTTCTAACATTTCCAGTTACATCTTTAACCCATAAAGTAGAAAAATCTTTGTTTACAAAAACTCCAGTCTTCATTACAAAGGTATTTTTTACTTCATCTATTGTTTCTACATATTTACTTTCTAATTCATTATTGCTAGGATTTGGAGCTAATTGAAAGTTTTGGGTAATTGGTTGCATTGGTTGAGGTGGATTTTGAACTTGACTTTGTTGATATTGTTGCATTGTTTTGTCAATTCTATCCTTCATAGCTTGTAAATCTTGCATATAAAATTGTTGATTATAATTATTATTGTATGGATACATTTTTATTGCCCCCCATTTTATTTAAAATAAAAAATAAGCTGTTTTTACACTAAAGTAATATAAGTTTATTTCTTATCTAATATTTGCTCTAATTTTTCAATTTTAGACAAAATAAAAAGAAGATAATGAGCAAAGTCTATTTTGTACATATTTCGACTTTCTTTTTCCATTCTCTTCATCTCCTTTCTAAAAGGAATATAATAAAAAAAGCCGTACTATTTCTAGTACGACTATATAAAAATATTTAATTAAATTTCACAATTGATTCTTAAAGCAATTGCAACTTGATCTAATTTTTCTACTATTCTTACATTTTCCATATCAAGTCTTTCTGACATTTCAGCAAAAGTTAAGTTTTCTTTGAATCTATATTTATAAATCATGTATAATACTTCATCATATTTCTTTAGATTTTCCTCAAACTGTATTAACCTATCTGATGCTAAATTGTATTTAATATATTCATCTATATCTGAATATTTGCTTTCTCGTTTAGGTTTCCACAAATACATATCTTGTATATTTGATTTTCCTGTCATAATAAAAGCTGAAAATATTGTAAATAGTACAGCTAATTTCAATTCTATTTTCAATATAAGAAATAAACTTAATAAAATCAAGCTACTCCATACTAAACATCTATACCAAGTTTTAAAATGCAATGCTTTGCCGAAAAATCCTCTACTAATACAAAATGTTAACATTATTATAATAATAAAGTTAATAGGCAAGTTCAACAACCTGCCTATTAAAAATATGAGAATTGTTTCTGCTATATTGAAAACTAAAACTCTAATAAAAACTTTGTTAATTTTCATATCTTATTCTCCATCTGTTTCACTGTAAATCCAGAACCAACTATCATCCATATTAAGCACCTCCTACTTATTATTAAAATAAATAGCAAATGCCAAACCGCAATTTATAATAAAAAACATAAAATTAAAAAGAACTAAATTTGCGCTTCTAAATGTTGTTGATTTTATTATCTTTTTAACCTTATCGTTTCTATTCCATAATTTTTTATACAATTTTTGTATATTTTTTATTCGATTTCTAAATAAAAATAAACTACCAAATATTATGATTCTGTTTATGATAACATATATTTTAAAAGGACAAATTTTCAAAAGAAATAAAAAAGAAGGTATCAATGAAGATAATACTAAAAACAAACTTGCTATTCCTAAAAGGAATACATCTGTTATTTGTGATTTTTCACGATATAGCATTTTTAGTATTATAAAAGTCACTATAAAGAACCCTACTTTAGAATACATACTAAATGGGAATGCTTGAAACAATAATAAATATTCAAGACAAGTTAAACTTACAAATAATACTCTATTTTCTTTTATATTTTTTGCCAATATCATAAACAAAGAAAAGAATATAGCTTCAGGCAATAATTCAATAAATACTCTAAACATTATACCATTTTAGAAACATCAAAAATGATTTTAATTACTATTCCAATAACTGTTCCTATAACAGTTTTCCATAGCCATTCTTGACTGCCTTCTATTTTTTTAAGTCTTGAATCAAAATTATCAAGTTTTAATTTATCTACTTCGTCGTTATGAGTAATTTTTTCGCATACTACATCTATCTTTTTATCAATATCTTGTAATAATTTTTGATTTTCACTTATAGTCTTTTTTAATTCTTCAACTTCTTTTTTCAATAAATCAAACTCAAATCTATTTACATATTCTTCTGCCATCTGCACATCTCCTTTGAATTTATTATATCATTAACTTAAAAATTGTCAAATAAAAAAAGTCAGGTTTTATCCTGACTTTTAGTGATTTCATGAGTAACATTCATGAATTGTTGAAATTTAAGGTTCTACAAAACTAATGTGCAAAAACAATATATCAATTTTAATATAATTTGTCAATTACAATATATCAATTTTTATTGCTTCCATTCTTAAACTTTTTCCAGTTGTTCCTATCACAACATCTGTTCCAACTGATGGAGGTAGCCATCCTACTTCTGCTAGATGTTCTTGAACTGATAAAGTTCTATTTGATTTAATTTCCAAGGCTTCTAATCTTAGACATTGTCCAGTTGTTCCTGCTACTTCTCCAGATTTAACCCAATCCATCCATCCTATATTTTCAACGTGTGCTCTATATTGTATATCTAAACCATTATTAGCTTCAAATATTACAGCTTCTATTCTTTTGCATTCTCCAGTAGTTCCTTCTACTGTTCCTGCATCTTGCCAATCTGTCCATCCTATATCTTGTATATGAGCTTTATATCTTAAATCTGGACTTGTTGGTTGTGGTTGAGCAGAATATCCATTATAACCACCTTGTATAATTATTGTTGGATAATCAACATAACATTCATCAAGGTCAACTTGATTATCATTTATTCCATCAACTTTTCCACTTCCTGAATATTGCCATATTTGATAATTTTGAACATATTGAGGCTTACTTCCATACCTTGCAACCCATATATCATATTTATTAGCTATTCTAGGATAATCTATTTTTTCTTTAAATCCAGATATATCAGATGCGTAAACTCCTACATAATACCCTCTATTTTCTAATTCATTACAAAAACCTTCAATAGCATCTGTAACTTTATTTTTTTGTCCAGATGCTGGAGCTTCTACATCCATATAAACTGGTAAATCAAATTGTTTTCCAGCTATGTAATCTGCAAATCTTTGAGCATCTTCAATTCCATCTTGAGTTGATAAACAATATTTTCCTACAAAATAATAACTACCTACATGAAGTCCAGCATTTTTTGCACCTTGATAATATTCTTCAAAACGTGAATCTTTGTAAAATCCTGCATCACTTCCACCAGCTTTTAAAATAACTCCTTCATATCCTGCATTTTTAACTCTGTTAAAATCTACACTACCTTGATGATGTGAAATATCAATAATTTTCATAACTAATCCTCCTTTTTTATTTTTTGAGTATCATATCCTAAAGTTGCTGTTCCAGTACCACCTAAAGCTGTTATAATTTGTTGTAATAAGTCTTCTAGATTATTTGGGCGATAAATTAAATAGAAAATAATAAAAACTATTATTCCAACAAAAATGTTTTGAACGGGAATAGGAACACTTTCATTCCATTTAAACTTTTTTGACAATAAACCTAAAAAGTAGGTTAATAAAGTTGATACAATATAAATCATTATATTGACCATATAAATCACTCCTTTCTATCCTTCCAATGCACTAGCACCTATAATAAGTTGTGCATTATCACTATCACTTTCAGTTTCTACTATTATTGTTCCACCTGGGATTATTGTTCTATATAATTCTTTTATTTGATTATATAATGGTATATTATTTGGTATTGTTTCTGTTGTTTCTTCTGCTAATTCATATTCTACTGTTATATTATGTGTTGATAACCAAGTTTTTAAATTTTCGACACTATTTAAATTTTCATTATATGTAAAAATATTTAAAGTTTTTGCTGTTGCTGCGCTTGCTATACATTCATTTGATTGACTGCCAGCAGCTCCACCTTGTATGAAATTCCAATGAGAACAAACTCCATTAGTATTATTTTTATCAAAAGCATTAGGTAACTGATAAGCATAAGTTGTAGCGCCTGTTCTTGAATCCCAATTTTCATCATTACTTCCATCAAATACAACTTTTCCTCTCTTATGATGTATAACACAATCTTCTGTTATACAATCATCTTTCATTAGTGTATAGTTATAATATGGTTCGTATGATGTTGCAGTAGAACCTTCTTCAAGTTGTAAAGTATCTATTATTTCTGTAAAATTTATATTATTATTAGTGCTACTATAAAAGCATATTTTTATATATTTACAATCATTTAAATCATTTATAGTAAATGTTTGTCTAGTATCTGTTCCGCTATTATATGATTTTATATATTCTTTGTTTTCATTAAATAATATAACTTGCATAAAATAGTTTGAAACATAACTTTTTCCATATTCAACTTTTATGAAGTCACTAGCAACTGATTTATTATTATTAAAATAAGTTCCATTAGCCCAAGCCAATGCTTTATTAAGTTGAGAAGTATTTTTATCAAACAAATTCTTTCCACTTAACTTCAATTCTTTTTCTATTGGTGTTATATATGGTTCGTAGGATGTTGCTTGGTTATTTTCTTCAAGTTGGATATTTGTAAATTTAAAAATTTTATTTAAACTTGCAACTATTCCATAAAAGCCAATAACCATTTTACCAGTATTGTTTGTTGTAATATTCCATTTTCTATTATTTCCATTTTCAACATAATTTGATTTTGTTAAACTAGTTCCAAAAAGATTATCACTATATACATAAATTTTATTTGCATCAAAAATGTTTTCAGTTTCAACATCTAAATTAAAAGTATATACTGTATTTTTAGTTAAGTTTTCTATAGTATAACTTGCTATAAATTCATCACCATGTCCAGTATCGTGTTTCCTAGTAATATTAAATCCCGTATCTGTAATTTCTAAAGTTGCATTATTTTGAGCAGTAACATTTAAGTTGTTAAACAAATTTTTTCCTCTTATAACAACATTATTATCTCCTGTTACATTTTTTATTTCTTGTGGATATGATGGATTAGGACTTGCTCCTCCTGTGTATGGTTCATAAGTTGCGTCTGTTACACTTGATAATCTTATCATTGGTTTAAATAATAAATTGTTTGCATTATAATTTGATTGAATTATTATAGAAGTATGTAGTGTAGTTTCTTGAGATAAAGTAAAACTTGCACCACTACCTATATCTAAAGCAAGAACATTCCAACTATCATCTTGTATGGCTAATCTATATGTTAAGTTTCCACCACTGCTAGGACAACCTGTTAATACATAGCTTCCTGCAGGCAATGTAAAGTTATTAAAAATTATATATATTTGAGAGTTAGCTGTTCCATCATTTTGCCCATTAGCAAGTATAGTTTTATCTTCATTGACAGTAAAGGTTACCCCATATATTGTTTGTGTTGTTGCAATATTAGGTAACAAATTCTTTCCTGTTGTACTATATTGACTTGTATTTCCTTTTGGTTGTATCACCATTTTTCCAGATTTTGTATTTTCTAATGTTACTTCTGTTCCTGTACCTGTTACTTTTGGTAGGTTAGAGTATATATTGTCTAGTTTACTTGCTATGTTATTTATGTTTTTATTTACTCCTGTTAAATTTTCCCCTAAATCTTCTATTTTATCATAAGCATTTGAAATATGATTTTCTATTTCAATTATTCTTGAAGCAATACTCATTAAATACCACCTCCAATATCAAGTTCTTCTAGTATACTTTCTATATCTCCAACTATATTATCCACATAAGTTTTATTTACTAGTTCTTTTCCTGTTATTACATTTTCTAATGTACCTTTTGAAATAAAAAAAATACTAGGAGCTGAATTATATTCTGAATAAGTCCTGTTTTTAGCTACTAAAAAACCAGTATCTAATACATCTACTCCATAATAATCATTTCTTTTTATAACTCCACCAACAGTACTTGTTGCATAATCTGTATTCTGCACTGCTATATCAGCTTTACTTAAACTTGATTGAACACTACTATCTAAATCAGTTTTTGGTATTCCTCCACTTGGTTTATCATATTTACCATTCCAACTTGACTTTTCGCTTGTTGTTACAAACTTATTACCACTATTACTGTCGTCTACTAAATCACTTGCTAATTTGTTTTGAGATGTGATTTCTGTTTGAAGTCCTGCTATTAAATCTCCAACGGGTATATCTACTGTATTTCCATTTTCTAAAGTTAATACTATTTTTTTATTTACAGCATCATAACTTCCACCAACAACTACACTTTCTAATGGTAAATCTATATTAGCTGTACTTATTATTGTTCCATTTTGATTTTTTAAGTTCAATGTTACTACATAATTACTTTGATTTATCTCTAAATCAATTAGAGAGCCTGTATTTGTTTTTAAAGTATAATTTATCAAATTATTTACAGTTTTGTCTATAAATCCATTGTCGTTCGTTAAATCACTTGTTTTTGTTGGAATATTTGGTTTATTTGTTAAATCATTATAGTTTCCACTAAAATCACTTTTGTTATTCCATGTTGTTTTTTCAGTATCTGTTACTAATCTATGTGTGCTATCTTCATTTAATTGTGATAAGTTTGTTGGTATATCACTTATTTCAGCTTTGCTATTCCAATTAGTTATATCTGTGTTTGATATTCCATCTAAAAGCTCTTTATTTTCATGCGTATGTCTTGCTATTGTATTATCATCAACTTGAGATTTATACTCGTCTGTAAAATCATTTGTTGATAATTCTTTTCCTTCTACTTTATCAACTTTATCATTTTGCAAATCAGTTATAGCTTGTTCCATTTGCTCTTTGTCGGTTGGTGTTAATTCTTCACTATTTATAATGTTGCTTGTATATGAACCATCTTCTATAAATTTATTTAATGGTTTTGGTGAATATCTTAATTCTAATGTTTCATTTTCAACTTTATATGCATATACTCCAATAACTACATATCCTTTTTGTCTTAATACTTCTTCTGGTATTGTACATTTGTTATTGTTTATTAATTTTTCATAAGCTCCTAATTCAGTTGCAAATATAGCTTTTTTTACTAATTCATTATATTCTTCACTAAATTCAAATTCAATTTCTGTTACATTATATTCACCTTTATTAACTATATTTTCTTCTTCTAATAAACATTCATTTTTTGTAACTTTTATTTTCATAAATTCACCTCCTTATGAAACTCTTTTCCACATATAACAAGTGATATAAGGTTGCATAACTGAAAAAGGTTGACCATAATCACTAGAAGAATATCCAGCAATGCTTTCTAAAGGTGTTGCAGAGTAACTATCTTCTGTGTTAGGTTTCCACATACCATTAGAATATTGTCCATTAGTTCTCAAACCTAAAACTTCTGTCCCCTGTGGTAAATTGTTTTGAACTAATGTTTTGGTTTTACTACCACCTGTTTCTTCTGCAGTATCAAAATCTGTATCATTTGCATTTACACCTACTGGAACTTTTCCAGCTCCCCATGCTTCCCATGTTCCACCAAATAGACTACTAGGGTTTGTACTATTTACTGACATATAAATTGAGCCTACTGGATATACATTATTTAATAAGTTATTAGCAAGAAGTGGTGTATTTGTACTTGGTAAATTTTCCCAACTCATATTATCCCTCCTTTAATTTTTCTATTTCTTTTTTTAATTCTTCTATTTGTTGTTGTTGTTCTTGAATAGCTTTACAACATACAGATACAAAGCTATAAATATCAGCTCCATTGTTCTCATTTGAAGTAACTTCTTTAGAATATTTAAAGTTATTTCCAATAACAAAACCTATATGCTTTTTTATATTATCTTCTTCATTTTTTAAATTATATTTATAAATTTCAATATTTCGTATTATATTTAAAGCATCTTCTAATTTTTCAAAATTTTTCTTTTCTTTTTCTAAAGATGTTTGTATTACTTGTGGTGTTTGTACATAACTAGGGAATATATAAGTAAAAGAGCCATTGCCAGCTACTGCTATGTTTGCCGAACCAATACTATCTCCAATACTTATATCAACAAAATCTGTACCTGTTATTCCATTTACACTAATAGAGCCATAAATACCACTCGAAGCATCCCCAACCATCATACTAGCACTAACATTTGCAGTTTCATTTTCTAAATAAATTCTGTTATAATATTCTTTCAATTTTACGTAACTGCCGTTTCGCTGAATATTAAAATTAGTTTCACCTCCACTAGCTCCATTTTCACTAGTTAAAGTAACAGAACCACCAGTAATTGTTGCATTATTACTTGTTAAACTATTTGCTGTTACATTTCCATTTTTAGTAACATTAAAGTTTGTACTGTTTATTGCTATATTATCTGATGTTAAATTAATAGTTTTGCCGTTTAGACTCACTTTGTTTGCGTCTATTGTTACCGACTCACTAGATTGATTAATTCTTGAAATAACTTCATCTTTACCTACTTTCGTTGAAACTACACTGGATATTTCTCCAGCTTTCATATTTATAGCACTATTCATTTCACTTGTTGTACTATAATTAGTTAGTTTTTGGTCTACACTTAATGTTATATCACTTGCTGTTTGGTTTACTATTGTATTAGTTTCTGATTTTGTATAAAATTGGTCTGTATAAATATTTTTAGCCATAAGTCTTACATAAATATATCCATATTGATAACCTAGTATTGATATTTTATAATTACCATCTTCTAATTCAATAGTTGGATATGTATAATCTGTTGTTGTTTCACTTTGTAACTCTGATACTGTACCATCTGCATTATAAGCACATCTTTTTGTTACTTGACAAGTGTGACTATTGTAATCTAAATAAAACTCATCGTATACATCTTGACTATACATTAGTAAATCATCTGGTAATTCATAATCAACATATTTATGTTCATATACAGTTGTTGATATTACAGTACCAACAGTATAATCAGTTCCTGCAACTAATAATGTATATTCTTCTGTTTGTGAATCATAGCTAAAATATTGTTTATATCCTGTATAGAGAACGTCTTGTGTTACTTGGTATTTTTCTAGATTTTCAAATCTTATTGTTCTTATAGTCATAAATGTATTACTACTTGGATATAAATTACTGTGTGGATACAAGTAACTGATATTAGTTACTGTAGGATGTACTTTTAACATAATGGGTTCTGATGTATTTATATCATTTAAAGCAACTTCTGCATATGAACTTTCACCATATGTTGTGATATCTGCAATATCACTTATTTGAGATGAAATCTCATCAACCCTTTGATTTATTTGTGATATTTTACTATTTTGCTCTGTAACTTGACTAACTACTGATGAAATTTGTTGATTTTGTTTATCAACCATTATTTCAGTATGAGAACCTTCCTGTTCAGTTTTACTTATATATTGATTTTTAACTTGTGTTTTAGATAATGCTTGATTTTCCATTTTGCTTTGTCTTGTTGCTGGTATTACTATTGTTTGATTAAGTATTAAAGAGTTCACATAGATTTCACTATCTACATCATATACTTGTATTTTGTCTCCACAATCATTGTATAATCTTGCTTTATAATTAAATACTGTAGGTATATATTCAAATCCTACTAATGAAGTATATAATTCACTTATTGCCAATTCTCTTGCATTTTGATTAACCATAAATGGATTATCTTGAATTTCTATTACTGTTTCCCCATATTGTGCTATACTTGTGGATTCCCTTAATGTTACATTTTCACCTTCAATATTTTTCATAGTAAACGATACTACATTTACAGGTCCATATTTTTTATTTATTTCTAATTTACTATTCATTGAACTTGCATTTATCGTTTCATAACTACTACTTGGATTATTTAACAAATAAAACTCAACTTTGTTTGCTCTGTTAACTTTTGCAAAACAACCTTGTAATTGAGCTATATATCCTAATATTGCTCTATATGTATATGCTTCTAATCCGTGGGTTTCCTGCTATTATAAAGCTATCATTTGGTAAGGTTTGACTTTCGTAATCAATATTAAATGCTGTTAACATTTGCTCTTTAAAGTTCTTTAAAGTTATTGGATATTCTGGTGCGAATTGTTTTTCATAATAAGTTCCTATATCTGCTAATACTGGGTTTGCCACTTCTTCATAATTGTTTGATGAATCTCTTGTATAATACGTTTTTGTGTTATCTATTGCTATATCTTTTGTTGGAATATATGGTTGATATTTAGGGTTTAATTTAGTCATATAATCATATGCTACTACTTTAAATATATTGTTTGATTTAGTGTCTGTATATTCTGTTACAATGTAATTTCCATATGGTACATACTCGTATGTGTTATTGCTTAATTTTACACCTACATATAACTCAAATTCTTTATCTGCTAAATCTAAATTGTCTTTGTTTTTTATCTTAATTTCTACTTCTTTACTACATGATGTTCCTAATAATTTACCTTCTACATAACAATTATCTTTTAATGTTATATCTATTAAACTACTATTAACTGTTCCTGTTTTATTTGCCATTATCCATATATCAAGGTCTGGTATATAGATTTTTCCAGTAGCTTTAATAGCTCTTGAATCAACTGCAATCTTAAAATCATTACTTACAGAATACATTTATATACCTCCTTAATACTCAACAAGTTCAACTTGAAATTGTTGATATAATATTTCTGTTCCTATACTATCGTCTGGGTTCCAATATAATGCACTTGATAAATCTCCATGCATCATAATATGCTCTTCATAAGAGTTAGAATATGGAGATAAAAAGCTACAAACTAAACTTTCACTATGTAGTAATTGTAATGTTGCTGCTCTATCTGTTCCATTTTGAGGTGGAAATATTAAAGTTAATTTATTTACACTATGGTCTAATAAATTTCTTTCCATATATCCAGCTAGATTTCTTCCACTATCTAAGTCTTGATCTGCGAGTAGCCATTGATAATCCATTACTTCAACTTCTGTTCCATCTATTTCTAATGTTTTCATTTTTATCTCCTTTCTATTCTCCATTTATATTAAAACTTCTATTTATTCTTTGTTGTACAACATTTCTTAGTTCGTCACCATCTATATAAAGTTTGTAAGAACCACCTTGACTTCCCATTACTCTTGATACTGCATTTGCTACACCTTGTGATACTGATTGTACAATTTGGTCATTATTCATTATAGCTGTTCTATTACCAATTGTTCCCATAAGTTCAGGTCCAGCTTCACTCATTCCAAATATTTCTCCAACTTTTGGAAATCCTCCTCCTGCATACCAATTAATTTTAAATGCTGGTGCTCTTCCTTGTCCTCCTATTCCATATGGTGCTAAACCTTGGTCTACATTAATATGAGGTGTTTTAATATGAAAATTAAAATTTGAAAATGCGTTTTGCAATGCGTTTAATGCGTTTTGTGCTAAACTATGCCATTTTTCCCATGTAAACCATGGTGCTATTTCATTATTATACCAATCTCTTATAGGATGTGTTTCTTTAATTTCATTAAATTTATTAACTATTGCATTTTTTGCATTTGTTGCTAGTTCATTCCACTTTTCTCTTGTAAACCAAGGTGCTATTTTTTCATTAAACCAATTTTTGATTGTTTCAAATTTATTTTTCCATTCTTCAATTTTAAAATTAACATATCCTAAAGCATATTCTGGAAGTTGTTCCCATCTTTCTTTAGTAAACCATGGTGCTACTTTTTTTTCAAACCAATCTTTAACTTCTTCTGAATGTTCTGACCAGAAACCTAATATGCTTTTTATTCCATTTACTACTCGTTGTACTGGTCCAGTAGAACCTAATAATCCGTTAGTAGCTTGCCCCATACCATTTGAAATTCCATTTATTACTTTTTGTCCTATTGATTCTGGAGTTACATCTAATTGGTCACTCATTAAGCCAAGTGTTAATGCGTTTAATATTTTGCCTAAAATTAATCTTGCTATATCATGTTCTGAGAACCATTGTATTATAGTATCAATTATATTAGTATTTAACATTTCTTGTATTGTATTGGCAAATCCTTCTCCAACTGCTGTAAAACTAACTTGTAAAAACTCACCTAAATTTAAGTACTTCTTATCTCCATATAGCTCTTGTTTTTGTTCTTCATAGTATTCATTCCACCAACTTACAATAGATACTAACATTACTATATCTAATGTTGCAAGTAATCCTATTTTTAGTAATGCTGGATTTTTGAATATTAAAGCTGCTCCAGATGATACTAATGCTCCACCACCTAATAATTCTATTATTGATTGAGCACTCATTTTTCCATCTTTAAGATATGTTTTAATTCCTTGATATAAAAGATATACTCCACCTACAACTAAACCTACACCTGCTGCTTTTAACCAAATATCTCCTGCACTTAGAGCTTTTTTCCCTAAAAATATATTAGCAAAATTTAATACATCTTTTGCAATTTTGAATCCTAATAATATTCCACCAATAGTTCCTAAAATGTCTTTTATTTTTTCAATATTTGTATAACCATCTTTTAGTTTCCAAGTTACTTCTCCAGTTACTTCATCTATTTCTTTTGTAAATCCTAGCCAATCCATTATGGCATCTCTTATGTCGGTAGCTTTCATATGAGCATTTGATAAATAATCAGTATATTGTCCAAATGCATCTAGTATTTTAGGATCAATTCCACCTACTCCACCACCTCCAGCTCCACTTGATGCTGATGGTGTTTGTATTACATTTAATACATCAAATCCTTGCAATTGTTTTCTTAGTTCTTTAGCTTTATCTGTTGCTCCTCCTATGTTTGTTCCTATATCTGCTGTTGCATCTGTAGCTTCTTGCAAAATATCGTCTGTTCCTGTTGCAATAGGTTCATATCCTACTAATGTTGCAATCATTTTAACAAGTTCTTTTAAAGTCATTACAAAAGCATTGACATAAGGAAGTATTGCTCCTATTGTTCCAATAAAGACATTTCCAAGCCATACTTTTAATTCTTGTAATTGATTTTGCAATACTTTTAATTGGTTTGATGGTGATTCAATTGTTCTTGATAAATCTTCAAATGCTCCAGTTCTTTTCATTTGTTCCATTAAAAGCATTATTCTTATAAGTCTTTTTTCTGTCTCTGTTAGTTGGTTATATGTTCTTTCAATTCCTAAATCTTTAGCTTTTTGTACTACTGCATTTTTTGAAACATCATATCCAGATTCTCTTCTTATTGGCATTATTTGACCAGTTAATGCTGCTTGAATTTTATTTGATGCAGTTGATTGTGATACATTAAATAAAGAACTATAATCTAATGACATTTGTGTTAAAGCTTCTGATACTCTTTCTGCTTGCTGTGAAGACATATCACCAAGTCCTGCCATTATGTTTTTAAAGTTGGATTGATAATTCATCATTTCTGCTCTTGATGTTCCAAATTGCTCTGATATTCTGTTTTGGAATTTTGTAGCTGATTCTATTGATGAACCCATTGAAACATTAAATTTTTCAGTAGTTTCATTAAAATTTATTGCTTCATTTGCTACATTTTTAAATCTATTTACTAATCCTCTTAATAAGTTCCCATAAAAAATAAGTTTGCCTGTGTCAAATCCTTGTTTCATTAAAGTAGATGTGGATTTAATAGATTTTCCCATATCATCAAATGTTTCTGTTACTTTTTTTAGTCCGTTATTGTATTGAAGTATATAACTTGTTGTACCAGATTTTTTTACTTTTTGTTGTATGGATGTTATTTCATTTCCAGCTTGTTGTAATCCTCTTATTACACTATCTATTTCACTTTTAGAAGATTTTGCATACAAACTTATCATTGTACTAAAACTATGTATTGCCATTATTTACCTCCTTTCTTCTTTTTAAATTTTGCCCAATAGTTCACCTTTTCTTGATGCGTATATTCTTTTTTTGGTTTATAACTTTTGTATAATTCTTCAACAGGCTTTTCAAAATAAGTTTCTTTACTCTTTTCATTGAAATTATTAGCTATCGCTGTGCCTACTGCTTTATATACATACAAACCAAAAAGCCACGCCCTATCATTGTCTTTATCAAGCACCATTTTGTGTTTGCATAAATAACTATGTATAAGTCGTGGCTCTTCATACCAAAACTGTGTCGGTGTCATTCCGCACATTAATGCCATAGGTAATAGCTCGTTCCAATAGCTATCTAGCATTTCTTGTGTTGTTAATGTTTGTATTGTATTGCTACTAACTCCATCAAGGGCTAATTGGCTTTCGCAACTGAAAAAACCTTTGCTATTGCATTAATTAGTTTCCCTATAAAATCATCATACCCTACATTTTCAACTTCATAATCAAGTATTTCCATTAGTTCGGTTTCATTATCTATATTTGTTAACTTTTTAACAATGTCTGCTATTTCATCTGCTGAAAACTTTTCTGCTAATGATTGAGAACTAATCTCTTGAAAGAATTTTTTAGCTTCTGGACTTAATTCATCTATTAAATCAAATTCATTAAAATCTTCTGCTTTTTTCTTTCCACTTTGGATTTCTTCTTGTATTTTTATTATTTTATCTTGCATTTCCATTATTTCTTTTGCTACTTCTTTATTTACATTGGAAATATCAAATCCAGATTGAATTCTATTTCTATATTTTAAGAAATCATAACTTAATTTGAAATTGATTTTATAACTATAATCTTTTCCACCTAAGTTTATTATATTTTCCATAAAAATCTCCTTTAAAATTGGTTTATTTTTGTTTTTTATATATTAGACGTTAAATTATATCTTATGATATTAAAATCGTCTTATTTTTCATTCTCGTGCTTATCCTACTATTGCTAGTATATGAGTAACACCATTTTGTAATCCAGTTTTAGAAGCTGTAATTGTAATTATTGCACTTCCACTTGCAACTCCTGTGATTGTTATTGTTTTACTTGATACTGATACTGTTGCTACACCTGTTGCAGATGATTGAACAGCTACTGTTGCATCACTTGGATCAGTTTCAATTACTAATGTTTGTGTTCCTGTTCCTGTAATTCTTACAATTTCTGGAATTGCATTAGTAAATATGATACTTTCTTGAATTATATCTGTTACATCATCAACTGGTAATTCATCACCTTGTGATACTGTTATTACAGCTTTACCATTTAATGCTGAACCTAATGATACTGCATCTTGATAAAAAGATACAAATCCTTTAAATTTCCATCCAGTTCCATCTGGATTTACTTGTAAAAAGTCTAACTCTTTATTGTAATCTTGTTTTAATGTCATGAAGTTATCTCTATGTGCCATAAATGTAAATTCTTTTTGTGCATTATCTTTTCTACCAAAGATATAGTTTTTAGTTCTACTTGTAGTTACAGTTTTTTCTATAGTTTCTGGTGCTGAACCAGTTTGTGGCATATCGCTTACTGCTAACCATAAATGATATTTAGTTTCTCCAGCTCTTTTTACAAATATAGCTGAACCAATATCACTCATGCCTCTGTTGTCATCAATTGCTTTTATAATAGGCTCTGACATATTATTATCCTCCTTATATTATTCTTTCTCTATTTTCATATAAAGTTGCTGTATATCTTAATGTAATTCGATATACAGTATTATCTAAATTTGGGGTTGGCTCGCATAATGTTCTTTCAAATTGAAAATATCCATTCATTACTTTATCTACTAAAACTTTAAGCTCATTACATATTTCTGCATTTGATATTGTATCAATTCCTACTGCCATATCTCTAGCATATATGTTGATTTCATAGTAAATATTAGATACTGTCTCTCTAAATCTTGTTTTTGTTGTTTGTTGTATTGGTATGTTGTTAATCTCAGTTAAAACTACTACTGGAAACTTTTCGGTTTGTTTTAATGCTTTTCTTAATACTCTTGGAGAATACTGACTTTTGGTTACTAAATATTCATTTAAAACATCATATACTTTATTTGTTAAATTTATATTCATATTAAGTTTTCCTCCTTAAATATTTTAATAGCAATATCGTAATAGTTTTTTTCTAAATCTTGATAAGCTTTATACATGAACTCTTTAGCCGTTTGACCTTTAGTCCAATGTACTTCATTACCTATCATATAATACCATCCTTTTTCACCATGATTATTGTAGTCATATTGCCAATTTACTTTTGATGCTTCTGTGTGAGGGTTCCCACTTCCTACAATTCCTGTACCAAATTCTACATATTTTGCATACTCTGCTATTGCTTCATCTGCATATACTTCTATTATGTTAGAATCTATTAGCTCTTTATTAAAACTTGATTTTAAGTTTCCAGTATCTTCTGGTGCATAAAGTTTCATTTGATTTAACATATAGTCTGCATATGCTTGTAATAGTTTTCGCTTTACTCGAATAGTAGATTCTCTTATGTGTTTAACAATTTCACTTGCTTTTTGCAAACCCTCAACACTTAGCTCAATATTATATGATTTTTGTTTCATTTTTTACATCCTTTTTAGATGGTTCTTTTACTATTTCCCATCCTGCTGTTACATAATCAGCTACAAGTCTTTCATTATCTAATTTCTTAACAACATTTCCTTTTTTTACAGATATTTCCATGCGATTTCCTCCTTATTCTTTAGATTTGATTTCAAGTATTAAACTTTCAATTACTTTACCATTTTCATCTGTTTTTGTTTCGTAATTTATAACTGGTATTTTTCCTGTTTGTATTAATATTCCTAAATTGCTTAACAAAATCTTTTCAGAATCATTTTGTGGTCTAATTGATAGTTTATTCATTGCTATAAATTTAGTTGTCATTATTGACCTCCTATTTCTCTATCTTAGAAAAATATATTGCAGTTGCTAAGTTTTGTGGTCTTACACTTTGAACTATATAGTTTGCATTTTCTCCATTTACTGTCTCATTTTCTGGTGTAGCTCCATCAAGATATGCAATATCTCCTTCTTTAACTTTGTCTTTAAAATCATAATCTACTAAAGCTTTATAAGCTTTGTCTATAGTTGCTCCATATGTATGAAGCTCATATGAACTAGATAGATTTGAATTTGTTTTTGTAGGTTGTATATTCATTGTGTATTTAATAGGTGTAGAATATTCATTTATTTCATTTCCGTATTCATCTGTAGTTGTACTTATTAAATTAGCTATATAACATGTTTTATTCCAATTTTTAAATATATTGCCTTTTATCATATTAACCTCTTTTCTTTATTGTACCAACTTTAGATATTAACTCGTCTAGTAATCCACTAGATAGTCCACTTTCTGCTAATGAATAACTTAACCCATTTTCAGAATATTTAATAATTCCTTCTTTACCTAAATAATTATACCTCTCTACACTTGCTCTTAATCTCCAATTATCATATTTTGCTGGTAATTGAATTTTTGACCAATCTTCAAAAGGATATAAATTAGCAAGTGCGATGTTTTTAGTATCATCAAGTAATTGATTTAATACTTTTAAATATTCAGCCTCTGTTTCATATTCGTTTGGTATTCTATCTTTTAATAAATCAATTAATGCCATATTTATATCCTCCTATATTATCCTCTTGTTATAATTCTTCCAAATGGAATTAATCTAGCATCTACATATGTTTTGCTTGATTCTCCATCGTTTACTATTTCCCAGTTACTTCCTGTTGCAAATTGTGCTTGTGTTGGAGAAATTATGCTTGCAGAA
>RHMF01000153.1_pt1 | contig 27984 bp, 50 predicted proteins | sample 5365151 | NCBI WGS metagenome assembly RHMF01 (sample SAMN10266501, study PRJNA497801) | feces metagenome | isolation source: feces | host: Bos taurus | place: China: Prairie of Fairy Mountain | collected 2017-08-14 | reverse complement strand
CGAAATTCATAAAAGAATCTATGGCCGATATGAGAGGTAACAAAATGAAACAGTATTTTAACATGAAAGAAACAAGAAACGGAACAATATACGAAGCTCTTACAAATACCAAAGAAGAAGCCTTTGAAAAATTGTGGGATATTGTTCGTGATTGTCTTCCGGATTTGTTTACCGATGACATGTTGAATAGAATTTCATTTGCAACAGAAGACTCGTATGAATGCCACATAAACGTGGATATTATGGCACATACTGAAAATAACGCGATAGGTGGCATTTTTGATGTTGTCGTTGATATGTGTGGTGAACGCTTCACCTGGTATGTTGACGAGGGAGAATATCTAAAACCTATAGACCATCCTATAATGTCTAGGAGACAAACAAAATGAAAGATGAACGAAGAATCCTTCAAAAGCAGATCGAGAAATTCGAGTATGCAGTAGAAGAGATGGGAAATGATATTGCGCTTATTAACAATCGTATAGACGAGCATAAAGTACTGATTAAAGCTTTACGCTATCGTCTGGACAAGTTATTGGAAGATTGAGGAGGGACTAAAAATGACTAACGACTATCGTATCTACAAAAAGATTGCAGACGACAATAAAGAATCACTTCTTACAAAGCTTACTATTCGTCTGAACTCGCTTGGAAGTGATGCACACGCGTTTGAATCCGCAATGGGTGATATTCTTATACTCGGTGATATTGATACAGACGAGGATCTTCTTAAGTTTCTTGATGATCTTAACGATACTCGTAAGGACGCATGGCTTAATTTGATCGTGTCATTCGCAGATGTTTATATTTACAGCAGAGCCTTCATGGAAAGAGCAGGAATCTCCGAAGCTCTTGTCGGAACGAAGGTTTATGAGTTGCTGGATGAGATGAAGGAGGAAGAATAATGTTTAAGAAAATCAAAGACAAATGGAACAAGTTAGACGAAGGAACTAAGAAAGCTGTAAAAGCAGGACTTGTGGTTACGGCTTGTGTTGGGAGTATGTATCTTGGTGGTGACATTGTTAACGCCTGGTATAAACACAAAGAAAAACACAAATTTGACGACTATCAGCGGATGATGTTGACACTAGACAAAGACGAAAATCTCGGGGAGTATTTTCTGATGATTAGCCGTCATAACAAAGAAGATTCCACGAAGTATGTGGACGTTGCTGGATGCCTGCTTGGAAAAGCGGATGAGACCCGTGAGATATTAAATTCCTTTTTGAATCACGTGGACAAGTTGGAATCGGAATAATGCTGACAAAATTTGATATTGGTAAAGTAAGAAAGACCGAAAGGGTGTGGGCTCGTCTGAAGCAGGATGAGCCCTTTTCTTATTTTTGTGCAGACTGTCTTGCCAGATATGTGGTCTGTGACTGGGGAGAGGCGAGTAAGGAAGAGTCTCTTAGTAATGATCTGGCACTTACAAATGGTTCGGTCGTAGTCGGGACGTACAGATACCCGGATGATGGCGAGCAGATAGTTATTGCGACCGAGCCAGACCGCAGTTCAACTTTTATATTTTTAGCGAGTGAATGGAGGCACAGATGATATGACTGTAAAGGAGTGTACTAAAGTTTACGATGTTCGTGTCAGCACAGTTCACGAGTGGATACGAAAAGGGTGGATAAAAGCAGTAAAGGATGAACACGGAATATATCACATTGACGAAAAGACGCTACCTTGTATTCGAGTGAAAGATAAAAGAGGATACGATTCGAGTTTTCGTGTAATCCATCGTATGCAAGATATTTACGAGTACGTATTAAACAAAGAAAGCACGATCGACGAAGGATCGGAATTACTTAAGTCTTTATGTAGCAGAGGGTGTGAACATATACACCGATTGAGGGACTGCCCACTATGATTAAAAAGATATTTTCAAGCGTGGTATTCACGAATTTAATGTTGGTTTTAATTATTGCTTTTGAAATTCTGGAGTATAGATAGGAGGTGTTTGAGATGGCTAAGAAAACAAGGCGAACCGACGCCGTAATAAATCTTCAGAAGAATCTTAAAATCATTCGTACTGTTTTTGGATTAAAGTTAAAAGATGTCGGACAGTTTGTTGGTCTTACACACGCAGCCATTCATGCTATGGAACAAGATAAAAGAAAAATGTCTATAGCTCAGTATATTGCAATTAGACACGTGTTAGATTATGAGATTGATAACATGGATGACCCAGAAAAACAATACAGGTGTAAAAAGATGGTCAATTTACTTGTAGACAACGCAGAAGATCCGGATTACGACTGGACAGAGGAAATTATTCGGCAATTAACAGAGGAGGAAGAATGATAAAAATTATTTTAATTTACATGGCAGTATTTATTGCTGGAATCATTTTGGGGGTGGTAATTGACAGCGCACACGAACTTGTAAAATTCAAAGGGGGTACACTCGATCTTGCAACCGGTAAAGCGGATGTGGATGATTGGGTGTTAAACCCGAAGGATGAAAGAACATTTGTAATACTTCACATTAAGGGAAAGGAGAAAAAGAAATGAACGAAAACCCATTGAAAGATATTCCAATCGAGAAACTTAAAAGGTATTGCATGGAGCTTGGATACAGTCTTGTGAAAAGACCAGATCCGTTAGTACCCCTTGAGCCTTGTCCGGTGTGCGGAAGGAAAGCGACAGTAAAATACGGTTTCTCATTTAGATACCAGGCTCAGTATGCTTGTCCGAATGGTTGTCTTTCTGGTGATCTGGCAATTACACTTGACACAGAACCACATGCAACCAAGCACGAGGTGAAACAGCAGGCAAGGAGATACTGGAACGATGCCGTTGAAAGGTGGAAGGAGACACATGGCACGAAAACGGAAAACGAAATCGAAAAATAACCCGGTGTTGAAATTTGGGAAAAGTGAAATTCTCACAGTTGTGGCGGCTGCAGGAGTGGTCGCCACTTTTATATTTACAGTAAGAGATACACGTAAGGCAGAAGCGAAACTCGAAGAATTAAAGGAGGAGACAGAAGAACCAACAAAGCTCGAACTTGTAAAGACCGTAGCTCCCTGTTACGCACCATCTGTAACCGTCGCGGGAGCTACTGTGTTTTTTATATTTGGGTCGAACTATCTTAGCAGGAAGAAACAGCTCTCAATACTCTCGGCATATACGCTGGCCCACAGCAAGTATACGAGGTACAAAGATGCGGTAAAAGATATTTACGGAGAGGAGGGACACAAGAAGGTACTGGATGCTCTTGCTGTTGAGAAGGCGAACGAGGTTAATCTTAGTGCTCCGAGTATTGTAGAAAACAGCGTACGTATGGTTGATACAAACGAAGACACGAGGCTATTCTACGACACCTATCTTAATAGATATTTTGAATCAACACTGTCCGCTGTTATGGATGCGGAGTACCACTTAAATAGGAATTATATTCTTCGAGGTTTCGTTACTGTCTATGAGTGGTGTGAATTCCTTGGTATAGAGGCTTATGACGGTTCGGATTACAAAGGCTGGGACGCTTATGACGAACACGAAGGTATTTTCTGGATCGACTTTGAGCATCACACGACAAAGATTGACGGAGATCTTGAATGCGTGGTAATTGATATGGTATTCGCTCCGTGTGATCTTAATATGGAGCTCGTAGGCCCATAGCAAAGTTTACAGGGTCTATTACGAAAGGCATATTTCAACAAAGTGAAAGGAGTCTAAAATGTTGAAGTCAGTAAAAGAACGTTATGGCTTATATGGTCTTAACATGGGTATGAGTGATCAGACCTGGACAAAGATATTTGTAGCGATTTCGTTTCTTATCACGCTTATCGTATGTAGACACGGAGGCGTTGAGAAAGGGGATAGAAATGCTATGAATAACCTTAGAAAGGAAGTAAAAAAGAATCATAAGAAACATGGTAAGAGCACTATAATAGCGTATCCGAACGGCGACAAAATTATGGCTCGTCTCGTGAAATAGCCAGACGGAGGACTCGTAAATTTCTACGGGTTCTCTTTGTTTTTCTCCTAAAAATTCGCAAAAAATGCAAGGTGTTTTATGGAAAGAATATAGTAAATTTTGATGATATTTAGGAGGAAAAAGAGATGAAAAGATTTTTAACTAAGATTGTACTGGGCAACGACATCGGACGGATGTTAGCCGAAAAAGTTATCAAGAAAATAGTTAAAGAACAATTGGGCGTCGATCTTGCGATGACCATTAACGAATGTACGATTAATGGTACTGAGAAAGACACGACAATTGTTGATCTTAATGTATGTCTTGAAATGGCGAACGACGACATAAAGAAGATTGTCGATCAGTACATCTAAGAGCTTAGAAATAAGCTCTTTTTCTTTTTATATTTGTTTCGCAAAAAATACAAGGTGTTTTATGAAACAAACGTAAAAACGAAAGGAGCTTAAAATGACTAGAGAAAGTTTTATAGAATTATTAAAGGAACACAACATTCCATTCGAAGAAATTAAACTAGAAAATAATCCAGAATATGATGGGATTTATGTATGGGAAAAGGAAGCGTATAATAAGAAACACGCTCATCCAAGAAAATACAAAGATCTGCATGTCTGGTATATCAGAGTTAGTCATTTCGACGATGACATGTGGTATGTAAGAGAAAACGGATATGTTAGTTATTGGAGTAGAGATAAAGTTTTTAGATATGTTTTAAAGGAACTGGCGTCTTAATAGACGCTTTTTCTTTTTATATTTGTCCGTAATTTCTACACCCTCTTTAGTGAAAGGAGGAACGAAATATGGCAATTAAAGAAACATTGGCTAGCATTAAAGAAAACGTTACGCCAGAGGAAGTCAAAGAGATTTCGTATGAAGGCGTTAAGAGCTTCACCAAAGGATTAATGGCGGGGGCAGGCACCTTTGTAGCGAAGAAGGGACTTCCGATCGTAACAAAGTATGGCGTCAAAGCCGCGAAAACTTTAATAAAGATAAAAGTACTCTAATCAAGGACGAGAGGTCTTGTGATGGATTCACAGGGTCTCTCTTTTTTATATTTTACAAACTTTGCAGTCGCTATTATGACTAATAAATCTGGAAGACGAAAGGAGGTCTTTATGAATTACGAATTAGTTGTCGATGAGACGGAAAGAGTACTCGAACGAATGAACGAACTCGATCCGACCTCAGAGGAATACACGAGAGCATCGGAAAATCTTGAACGATTGTGTAACGTGGTATCCGATCACGAAAAGTATGATGAAGAAGCAAGAAGACAGTGGTGGGATATTGTGGCAAAGCACGCAATCGGATTAGGATCGAACGTGCTTGATATTGTTGTACGATCTCTGTGGTTTAAGAAGGGTTGGAACTTCGAGGAAACCGGAGCGTACACATCGACAACAAATAAGTATCTCTGGAAAGAGCTGTTTAAGCCGTTCAGAAAGTATTAGGTCAGACGGAGGACTCGTATGAATCTACGGGTCCTCTTTGTCTTTTTCGGATGTGTAGGAGTAGCTGCGAGCAAGTATTTGCAAGGTATAAGGCATGATATTCCTACATCACTCCTACAGCGTTTCTACATTCGCAAAATTTGCAAGTTCTATAGTGGAAAGAAGGTGTGACAGGAACACGCTCAGTTTTGAGAGTCGAGGGTGCGAATCCCTCTCTTTCTTTTTTATATTTTGTCATGGTCATTGAAAGGAGTTAAAAATGGCTGATAACGGAAAGATCACTGTAAGCAGAAATCTTGTAATTATCCTTGGTGTAGCCGCGGTGTGGTATATGCGTAAGGATCGTTACCGCAAAGGATACGACAAAGGTTACACTGCTGGCAGGAAGAGTATTACTGATGCGGTATTCGAGAAAGATCAGGATGCGGCTTTCATAATGAATACAGAAGAAGGTTCGTTTAAGGTATCCGAGATCAAGAAGAAGGAAAGAAAACCTTTGATCGAGGTCGACAAACCGGAGACCGGTGATACGAATGAGACCAACGAAGAGTAATTTTTATATTTTTAAAGGGGTGACATATGAATTTAATAGATCTTAAATCACCGTTTGCGAGTAGTCTCGTATCGCATCTTGTTGGTGGATTTATTCATAAAAAGCTTGGAATCGATGTCAATGTGGATCTTTCGTCCCTGGTGGTAACAGACAAGGATGATTCAATCATTCTGTCCTTAGCCGGGTCGATCGAGGTCACAAAAGACCATATCGCAAAATTAGCAACCGCTTTAATGAAAGGAGGATTATCATGAAGATAGGTCTTAATAAACAGACAGGACTTGTTGTATTAAAACTTACGGGAGCTTTGATCAATGCAGGAGCTGGGATACTTGAAGCCCACTTCGAAGCGATCGAATTAGACCGTAAGATCACAAAACAGGTCGAAGCAGCAATTAAGAGACTTTCGAATGAGAAGTCTTCTTAAGATTCGGAGGGTCTACTAACCGGTAGACTCTCTTTTCTTTTTTATATTTTGAAAGGAGGAAGCATGAAAAAGTTCGGAAAAGTAAAACGGTCTTTGGCAAAGAACGGTCCGACGATTGTTTTAGGGCTTGGTATTGCATCAATGGTCATCGGGGCTGTGCTGGCTGTATACGAGACACCAAAAGCTCTTTACGATATTGAGGATCTTAAGGAGGAAAAGAAAAAAGAAAAAGATCCTGAGCCTGTAACAAAGAAGGAGATCGTTAAGGCTACGTGGAAAAGATATATTTTCCCGATTACAACCGAAGCAGTGGGCATGGGTCTTATTATCCAGTCACACAGAATGATGAATAATCGTGTTATAGCGTTCGCAACAGCGTATTCGGGGCTTGAGACGGCTCATGTGCTCTATCAAAAGAACGCTCGTGAGATTCTTGGTGAGAAAAAAGAGCAGGAGATTAGAGACGCTGTTGCAAGAGATCAGGTGCCAGCGAAGATTGAGAATGTTATATCTGTAGGCGGCAATACTCTTTGTTATGATCCGTGGACAAAAAGACTGTTTTACTCAGATCAGGAGACAATCAGACGAGCGGTCAACAATCTTAATAAGCAGATGATGGACGAGTGTTATATTTCGCTCAATGAATACTATTACGAGATAGGTCTTGAGGATGTCAAATGCGGAGATTTGCTCGGTTGGCATATCGATCAGGGCTTAATAGACGTTTCGTTCAGTTCACAGCTTACTAAAGACGGAAGACCTTGTCTGGTAATCGACTTCCTGGTCGAGCCGGTATATGACTATAGCCGAAGCCTGTTTTAACGATTCGTAAAATTTGCAGAGGCTATTATGGACAAACTTAATTCAAATTATTGTATTCTCGAAAGGAGACCAACATGGAAGAAAACATCATGAACAACGTTACAGACGAAATCGTTGAAGGAATCTCAACTACGGGACTCGATTGGAAGACGGTCGCAATCGTAGGTGCAGGAGCATTTGCATTAGGCATGGTGGCCGATGCAGTGGTCAAACCGAAAGTTGCAGGGCTGATCGCACACGACGAAGAGGAGAAACCTAAGAGACGGAAGAGAAGAAAGGACGAAACAGTTATTGATGTAGAAGCCGAGGAGGTGGACGACGAGGAGTAAATAAAAAAACCTGAAATAAGTGTCGTTTAAACACGGGAGAGATCTTGCGAGAGATTCGCAGGGTCTCTCTTTTTTATATTTTTCAAAAGGAGTTCTTAATGTTTGATTACGCGTCCAACTCAAATAAAAGCAAGAAAGACGCTAAGAAGAAAAATAAGCCGAAGCCTAAGCCGAAAAAGGGGGCTGTGTCTGTAAGAAAGAAGAGCGATTTCAGAAAATTTATCGAATGGTTACTGCCGGACGATCTTTCTGAGATTCCAAGGACGATTCTTGACAATTACGTTGGTCCTTTGGTAAGAAACTCGATTCTGGACACTGTTACTTATCTCGTTGGCGGTGATCCAAAGGTAAGAAGCGGATATTCCAAAACCTCGTACAGTAATTACTACGAGAGGAAGGGGTCTAATTCAGACAGCGGACGCCGTGACAGAGGGATATTCAGCTACGACGACATAACTTTTGAGTATCGTACGGACGCCAAGGAAGTTCTTGACGGCATGTATGAGATTCTCGAGGAATTTAAGGTCGTAAGCGTGGCTGATCTGTATGACTTGGCTGAGGTTTCGTCAAGCAACTATACAGCGAATAAGTACGGATGGACCGATCTTAGAAACGCAAACATTGTAAGGCAGGGCAACGCTTATAAGCTTAAACTTCCAAAAGCCATGCCGATAGATTAGGAGAATTTTATATTTTATGGCAGACATGGTAAATCATCCTCCGCACTACAAAAACGGTAGTGGACCGGAGACAATCGATATTATCAAGTGGATGTGCGCGGATCTTGTTGGTATTCAGGCGGTTGATACAGCAAATGTAATCAAGTATCTCTCGCGGTGGTACCAGAAGAACGGGCTTGAGGATCTTTATAAAGCTCGTTGGTATCTTAACCACTTGATTGAAGATGTCGAGGAAAAAGGATATCAGCAATACACACCGAAATCACTCACTATAACAGCAGATAGTTTAACAATTAAAGGAGTAAGTAATGAAGAAATTAAAGATATTTGAACCGGTTAAGAACACAATCAGAAAAGGCAGAGCAAAGACGATTAAATACAGCCCCGAGATCATGATTACTCTTGGGGTATCAGGACTTCTTGTAGGAACAGTTGTAGCCTGCAGAGCAACGGCGAAACTTCCGGAGCTTAAGAAGGAAAGAGACGACGATCTTTACGAGATTGTCAAAGCCGAAGAAAAGGCAATCAAGCCAGAAGAGGCTACTGAGGAGACAGAAGATCTGGATTCGAATTTTTCCTGGGAGAAGAAAAAAATCAAAGCGAGATATTACGCCTTCGTGGTAAAAGAGTACGCACCCGTCGTGGCTATCGACACACTCTCAGTTCTTGCGATTCTCAAAGGTACAAAGATATTTGAGACCAGACAGGCAAGTCTTTGTGCAGCTTATGCAGCTCTTGACGCCGGTTACAGAGGATACAGAGAAAGAACCCGTGAACGCTTTGGGGATGAGGTTGACAGGGAACTTCAGTATGGCATCACCAAGGCTGAGACGAAAGAGAAGGTTACGGACGAAGACGGTAAGAAAAAGACCGTAAAGAAGTCAATTGATATTGTGGACGAGAACAACCAGTATTCGCCATATGCAAGATTCTTTGACGAAGCTTCTCCGTTCTGGGAAAAAGACGCAGAGTATAATCGCATGTTCCTTCAGATCCAGCTTACACAGCTTAACAACAGATTGAGAATCAACAAATTCTTATTCTTAAACGATGTTTATGACGCACTCGGAATTCCAAGATCAAGAGCCGGTCAGATTGTAGGCTGGGTCTATGACGAAAAGAATCCAATTGGAGACAACTACATCGACTTCGGTATCTTCGATGTAACAAAGGAAGGATCAGTAAACTTCGTCAATGGTTACGAGAGAAGCATCCTTCTTGACTTTAACGTTGATGGACCGATTATCGATCTGATCTAATTTTTATATTTTGAAAGGAGACCAAACATGAAGTGGTTTACGGCAGTAACAGTGTTTGCAGCGGGTTTCGGGCTTGGGGCGATGTATATGAAATACCGCATCGAAGGAGACACGAATAGAAAGATAGAAGAAGCAGTTGCTAAAGAATTTGAGGCTATGGAAGCTGAGACTGATGACGATGAGGAAGAAGAAGTCGAAGAAGCAGAAGAGCCGAAAGAAAAAACCCGTATCAAATACGAGACAATCATTGACAAATACAGAGAGACTCAGGACAAGGCAGTAGAAGACGAGACCTATAAGCCTGCCAGATCATCTGTAATCCAGAAAGCCGAATTTGGAATATTAAATTACGACACGGTAACGGTTGAGCTATTCCATGACGGGACTATGGAGACTACATACGGCAATCCAATTTTAGACCCTGAGGAATTCCTCGGGGTTGACAATTTGGAAGATATTTGGGACTCCGACGACCAGACATCTGCTTACTTACGAAACGATGTAATGGGAGCATATTACGAAGTTATAAGGGAGGTGTGATATGAGTTTTGAGAGGTCTAAATAAAAGATATTTCAACTGGCTGTGCTCGAAGGTGTACGACGAAAACTCGACGACTCGGTACAGCCGGTTGCTCGAGTATCTCCACGCACAGGATTTTATATTTTTAATGGACATGGATGAGAACAGGGCATACGACGGAGTAGACCTTAGATACCGCTTTGGTTACGAGAAAGACATCGACCCAGAGGATATTAAACTCGAACTCGACAACCGTCCCTGCAGTGTCCTTGAGATGATGATAGCGCTGTCAATTCGTATCGAGGAACACATCATGTCTGACTATGCCGTTGGAGACAGAACCGGTCAATGGTTTTGGACAATGATTGTAAGTCTCGGACTCGGGTCACAGACGGATGACGACTTTGATATTCTGACAGTGGCTCATACGGTGTCGAGACTTTTAAACAGAACATATGATCCAGACGGGCGAGGAGGACTAGTCACAATTCCAGACTGCCCAGAGGATTTACGGGAGGTAGAGATTTGGTATCAGCTTCAATGGTACCTGAATTATATTGACGAAAAGAGGTGGTAATTATGGCTTTGGATTTTCTCATGATAGCTATGAGATCAAAGAAGCGTGATTACTCCGAGATCTATCCGAAGTTTATTATTAAGAAAAGCAGCGACCTTATGATCAAAGGCGGTGACTTTTACGCTATTTGGATAGAGAAGTTAGGTATCTGGTCGACCGACGAAGATGACGCCTTAGCTCTTATAGACGCAGAACTTGATGAATACGCAAGAGAACATTGTGATGGTATGGAGTCGGTTAAGGTTCTGCACATGTGGGACTCGGAAACAGGGATGATCGACAAATGGCATAGATATTGTCAGCACCAGATGAGAGATTCTTTTCATCTGCTTGACGAGAGCTTAGTGTTTTCAGACGGGACAAACCGTACGAAAAAGACTGACTATGCTTCTAAAACTTTGCCGTATTCTCTTACTCCGGGTCCTATTACTAATTATGACAGACTTATGTCGGTTTTATATTCTCCGGAAGAAAGGAGAAAGATCGAATGGGCTATTGGGGCAATCGTATCGGGAGACTCAAAGAACATTCAGAAATTTCTTGTGTTCTACGGCTCGGCAGGAACTGGTAAATCAACCGTTTTAAATATTATCGAAAAGCTCTTCGAGGGATATTGTGCGGCGTTTGATGCAAAGTCCTTAGCGTCGGCTAACAACCAGTTCGCATTGGAGCCGTTTAAGAACAATCCTCTTGTGGCAATCCAGCATGACGGTGATTTGAGTCGGATTGAAGATAACACAAGATTAAACAGTCTGGTATCCCACGAGACCATGACGATTAACGAAAAGTTCACACGTTTATATTCTGCGAGATTTAACTGCTTTCTATTCATGGGTACGAACAAGCCGGTTAAGATCACAGATGCGAAATCGGGGCTTCTCAGAAGACTGATAGACGTATCCCCTTCCGGTAATAAGCTTGGTCCTTCGGAATACAAAGCGGTTACGGACGGTATAAAGTTTGAACTCGGAGCGATCGCATGTCACTGTCTCAAAGTGTACCAGACTGATCCAGACTATTATAACACATACGTACCTAAAAATATGCTCGGTGCGTCAAATAGTTTTTATAATTTTGTAGAAGATTCCTATTTAGCATTCAAACGGGAAAACGTGGTTACACTTCGATCAGCATGGGAGATGTACAAAAACTTCTGCGCTGATGCACATGTAAGCTATCCATATTCTCGAATGGTGTTTAAGGAAGAACTCAAGAACTATTTCGACGATTTCAAAGACCGTGCTCATGTGGATGGTGTCTGGGTCAGGAATTTGTATCAGGGATTTAAAAGTGAGATCTTTGATGGTGGTAAGGAGAAGGAATCAGCAGAAGAAGAACCAATTTTATATTCTATCGAGCTTAAAGAACAGCCTTCGATCTTTGACAAGGTGGCTTCGGAATGGACCGCTCAGTATGCAAGTGAAGAAGAAGGAAGACCTATTCGTAAGTGGGCTAATGTTAAGACGAAGCTAAAAGATCTTGACACTTCGAAGCTTCACTATGTCATGCCGCCTGAAGGAAACAATCTCATCGTGATCGACTTTGACATAACTGGTACGGACGGAGAGAAGGACTTTGATAAAAATTTAGAGGCAGCCAGCAGATGGCCAGCGACTTATGCAGAGGTATCCAAGAGTGGTAAGGCGATACATCTGCATTATTTTTATGAAGGGGATCCAAAGGAGCTAAGTTCTGTATATGAGGACCACGTCGAGATAAAGAAATTCAACGGCGGGAGTTCTCTTAGAAGAAAGCTTACTCTTTGTAATGATATTCCAATAGCGACGCTAAACTCCGGGCTGCCAAAGAAAGGAGTAGATAAAAAGGTGGTAAATCACGACACCATAAAAAGCGAACGCGGGCTTAGAAACATGATCATTCGAAACTTAAATAAAGAGATCCACGAGAACACCAAGCCGAGTGTGGATTTTATATTTAAGATTCTCGAAGACGCGTATAACTCGGGTTTGACATATGATGTAACGGACATGCGAAACGACATACTGGCTTTTGCTGCGAGCAGTACGAACCAGGGTGATTTGTGTCTTAAGATCGTAGCGGACATGAAGTTCAAATCCGATGAGCCGGACTATGATGATTCGGAGGAAGAGAAAAATTATATTGGTCCGGACACAAAGACAGAAGACCTTGAGTATATGGTAGGAGGAAAACCTGATGGACTTATATTCTACGATGTCGAGGTCTTTCCTAATCTCTTTGTGGTTTGTTATAAGAAAGCCGGTCCGATCGAAGAAAACCCTGTTGTCTCGATGATTAACCCAAGCCGGATTGATATCGAGAACCTCATACAGTACAACCTCGTCGGGTTTAACTGCAGGCGGTACGACAATCACATCTTGTATGGATGGTTGATGGGGTACACGAATGAGAGCCTGTATGAGCAATCAAAGAAGATCATCAGCGGAGACAATTCAGGATTCTTTGGTGAAGCTTATGGACTTTCTTACACTGATATTTACGACTTCGCCTCGGCTGGTAATAAGAAGAGTCTAAAGAAACTCGAAATCGAAATGGGCATTCATCATCAGGAGCTCGGTATACCTTGGGATAAGCCTGTTGATGAGAGTCTGTGGCAGAAGGTTGCTGACTACTGTAAAAATGACGTAATTGCAACGGAAGCAGCTTTTAATTACTTAAAAGCAGACTTCACAGCACGAGAGATCTTGTCGGACTTGACCGGACTTACTCGTAATGACACCACGAACACCTGCACAACCAAGCTGATATTTGGAAGGAATAAACACCCTCAGAAGGAATTCTGCTATAGGGATCTGTCCAAGCCGGTTGATAATCTTGATCCAGAGGTGGCCGACTTTTTACTTGAAGCCTGTCCGGATATGATGACGGGATTATTCGAGCCTCATTTGGTAGACGGGATAAAACCTGAGAGTTCGGTTCTTCCATATTTTCCCGAGTATTCCTTTGAAGGCGGTAAGTCCATATACAGAGAAGAAGTTGTCGGAGAGGGTGGATATGTATACGCTGAGCAGGGGATACATACGAATGTGGCGTTACTTGATGTTGCGTCCATGCATCCTCATTCGATTATTGCCGAGTGTCTCTTTGGTCCGAAGTACACACGGATATTTAGAGAGTTAGTTGAGGCAAGAGTCGCGATTAAGCATGAGGACTGGCCAACGGTAGAAGGAATGCTGGAAGGAAAGCTCGTACCGTATATTAAGAAGGTTCAGGCCGGTGAGATGACATCTAAGGAGCTTGCAAACGCTCTTAAGACCGCTATTAACTCGGTATATGGTCTTACGGCAGCTAACTTCGATAATGCCCTTCGTGATATTCGAAACAAAGACAATATAGTAGCCAAGAGAGGAGCCCTGTTCATGGTCGATCTTAAACACGAGGTCATGAAGCGGGGCTTTACTGTTGCCCATATTAAGACAGATTCCATAAAGATTCCAAACGCCGATAACGAGATTATTCAGTTCGTCATGGACTTTGGAAAGAAGTACGGATACACATTCGAACACGAGGCTACGTACGAAAAAATGTGTCTTGTGAACGACGCTGTCTACGTGGCTAAGTATGCCTCTAGTGACTGGTGTAAAGAGACGTATGGATATTTGCCTGACGATAATAAAAAGAAAGGCAGTAAATGGACTGCGACAGGAACACAATTCCAGGTTCCTTATGTGTTTAAGACTCTCTTTAGCCACGAGCCTATTGATTTTGATGACTTCTGCGAGACCAAGAGTGTTACTTCGTCAATTTATCTTGATATGAATGAGGAGTTAGAGCAGCTCAGTCCTGAGGAAGAGAAGGAACTTAATGCTATTGATAAAGCGTGGCATCCGAAGAACCCTGATGACTCTGAGGAACTGCTTGAGAAAGTTCGAAAACGTTATAAGTACGGCGATTTCGATTTAGGAAAAAGATATTCTGAACTTTGTGAAAAAGAAGAGAAAGCTCACTCCTACCACTTCGTAGGGAGAGTCGGAAACTTCTGTCCGGTTCTTCCCGGTAAAGGCGGTGGGATATTAGTACGTGAGAAAGACGGAAAGTATTACGCCGTGACCGGTACGAAAGGTTATCGCTGGCTTGAATCTGAGATGGTGCGAGCTATGTATGCGACTGGTGAGAACAAAGACGCGTGGAAAGATATTGTGGACAAACTTTATTATACGAGACTTGTAGATGCTGCTTGTGATGCCATTACTAAATACGGAGATATTGAGTGGTTTTGCAGCTGATATTTGAAAGGATGGAAAATTATGGCAAAAGGTAAAATTGAAAACGAAAAGACTTGGGTTACAGATAACGTGGTATTTGAAAACGTATCAATTATATTTAGAAACTTCGCAGGTAAGGAGTCGAAGTACAATCGCGAGGGAAACAGAAACTTCTGTGTACTGATCGAGGATAACGACTTCGCGGAGAAACTGGCTTCTGATGGCTGGAACGTACGAATCCTTATGCCGAGGGATGAAGACGACGAGCCGAAACATTACCTTCAGGTCTCGGTTGGATATAACTTCAATCCTCCCGAGGTATTCCTGCTGACTAAGAGGAGCAAGGTATCTCTTGATGAGGATACGATCTCGACTCTTGATTATGCGGATATTAAAAATGTCGATCTGACGATTCGTCCGTACAACTGGGAAGTCGGAAGCAAGACAGGAGTCAAGGCATACCTTAAGAATATGTACGTGACGATTAACGACGATCCTTTGGCGGACAAGTACTCTAATTGGGATTACAGTACTGAAGAGGATGAGGACGAGCTTCCCTTCTAAGGAGATATTTATGAGAGAAAAAGACAGAAGAAAAAAGAAAAGACGTTTTAACCTTGAAGACTATGTAGTATGGCTTTGGACGACAACTATTATTTATATCCTTGCTGCCGGGTTTCTGGGTTTACTGTCTGTTGCGTTTCTTATATTTAACTTTGTGACGATCGGTAATCTGTTTGCGCTGCTTACAAGAGCGGTTGGTTATGCGTTTATCGTTAATATGATATTTGCTGCGATTGTGACCGGATGCTTCGCAATGGATTGTTACAAAGATAAGGAGGAGTAGGATGAACGAAACCGCATCATCCATACTCGTAGGCGTTGTCATCGGCGGATTAGCTTTAATGCTTATTGATATTCTGGCAACGATTTACGTTTATATGGAACGAATGAACCTAAGGACGGTGGTTAAAATGTTTGAACTTGGAGTAAGCGTGGTACTTTGTGTGGCTTTGATTGTTAACGCAGTACTTACGGCTATGTCTTTAATGAAATAAAATGAACGGAATTAGCATGTATCCATACCAGGAGGATGCTATTAAGAGACTTAAGACTGGAGACATTCTTTGCGGCGGTGTGGGGTCTGGCAAATCTCGCACCGCTCTTGCCTATTTTTATATTCTTTGTGGTGGAAAGATCGGAACGAAAAAGTTTGTGAAGATGAGTCGGAAGATGGATCTTTACATCATCACCACAGCGAGAAAAAGGGATACAGGCGAGTGGGAGGATGAACTTAAGATCTTTGGTATGTCTGTTGATAAGGGCGTTGTGGTGGACTCCTGGAACAATATTAAGAAGTATACGGATGTGTCTGGTGCGTTTTTTGTATTTGACGAGCAAAGGGTGGTTGGATACGGAGCATGGACAAAAGCCTTTCTTAAAATCACCAAGGTTAACGAGTGGATATTGCTTAGCGCTACACCGGGAGATACATGGCTTGATTATATGCCCGTGTTTATTGCAAACGGCTTTTACCGAAACAAGACCGAGTTTATGAGAGAGCACGTAGTTTACAAACGCTTTGTGAAATTCCCTCAGGTGGAGAGGTATGTAAACGAGGGAAGACTGCTTCGTCAGCGTAACATGATCCTTGTGGATATGGACTTTGAGAGACCAACCGAGGCACATCATATTGATATTGTGGTGGACTACAATCGAGAGAAATACAGAGAGGTAATGCGTAACCGCTGGGATATTTGGAACAATGAGCCTTTGATGAATGCTTCGGCTTATTGTCAGGCGTTAAGAAGGGTCGTAAATAGCTCTGAGACACGCTCAGAGGCTGTTTTAGACGTGATTAGAAAGCATCCCAAGGTAATTATCTTCTACAATTATAATTACGAATTAGAGCTTCTGAGAGCCTTGGATTATAAGGGAATCTGGAAGGAAATTAAGGTCGCTGAATGGAATGGGCACAAGCATATGGATATTCCACGAGGCGACTTTTGGGTTTATCTCGTTCAATACACCGCTGGTGCTGAAGGATGGAACTGTACGAAGACAGATACAATGATATTCTATTCGCCAAATTATTCGTACAAAACCATGCAACAGGCCGCTGGACGTATAGACCGGCTTAATACGCCTTACAAGGATTTATATTACTACCATCTTAAGACAAAGAGCGGAATTGATCTTGGGATTGATCGGGCTCTTAAAACAAAGAAGCGGTTTAACGAGAGGAGATTCGCTACCGCATTTAAGAAGAACATAAGCGGTAGTGGAAAGGAGTAAAAAGATGAATAAAGGAGAATATAGTAGTGCACTTAATACTTCACTGAAAGAACAGATTGAAATAATTCAGAGCAGAGGACTCTATAACGATTTCAACGCGGCCATCGAAACTTGTCTTGCAAACACGATGTTTATGCTGGCTCATCTTACTGATGAGGTTTCGTCTGTTGCGGAGGAGATTAGAGCTTTAAGAGAGGAGATTGCTAATTCGAAAGGGGAGGAGTAAGAGGATGGTTGTGCTTGATATTCAAATGCCTGAAGACTGTTTTTGTTGTCCTTTGTTTAATAAAACTTATCTGTTTTGCGTCGTTGGTGCTCAGGAATGCATCGATAGATATGGCTACGACTCGAACGTGAAACCGGATTGGTGTCCGATTGTAGATATTTCAGATCCGAACGATCTTATATCGAGAAATCAGGCGATCGATAAATTTGAATGGTACATAGAAGAAGAATACATGCACCCGGACTTCATTCACGCAGATCACGCATTAAGGATGCTTGAAGAGTTGCCTTGCGGACTTCCGTTACCAAATCCGTATGAAGGCGATTAACAGATTGTATACAATTTGAAAGGAGTAAGAGATGAATAAATGCAGATATTGCGATCTCGGGTTTCCTTTGGTTGTAGAAGACGACGGCAACAAAGGAATCGCTCTGCATTATAAAGGAACTCGTATGGTCGCGTATGGATACGACGTACACGGTGGAGGATCTGATGGACTCTCTGTAAGAATCTATTACTGTCCTATGTGTGGAAGAGATTTGAGAGGTAATCATGGGCCGAGGGATTAAAGCCGGTAAGAAGAAGAAACTCGATAAGAAGATCCGGGAAGTGGTGGACGCCCATAGTGAATTTGAGAAGCGGCGTCTGGTCGAGGAGATTAAAGATGACGTGACTCGTGAGATGACGGACTTGATCATGTATCAGCATAATATAGACGTTCTTGCCATGATGTTTGCTTTAAGAGACGAATTTGGCTTCGGACGGGAAAGACTGATACGGACTCTTAAGAGGGCTTCGTCTCATTCAGACAACATGTTCGTGAATAAAATGAATGTTGATGAGATGCTGGATATTCTTGAGACGGAGACCGGCATTAAGGAAGATGATCTCGTGTTTACTCATGAGATAGAGGTGATGGAAGATGTCCTGTGAACTTAAGAATATTCTTTGGAGTGGAAAGAATTTGAGAGAAGAAAAAGAGGCGAAAGGAATGCATAAAGTAACAATACGGCGGAATAAAAATGGAGATTCGAGAGTTGCCGACCATGTTCCAACAATAGCCGAATTCGATGAATCCAACCGACTCCACGCAAAAGATGTTGAGCGGTTAATGTATGCGTTTTCATACGACATACAAGAAAGAGGCGTAAAGCACGATTGGACAAAACTGAAAGAGCCATATAGAAGTATGTTTTATCGTGATATGTGCAACACTATTTGCGGTCGAATGGATTTCTTTACTGGCGAGTGGTCAAAACTACATTATAACGAACTGGAAAGACACCATTTAAATCAATACTGTCCAGAAGACGTGAATCTGATTGATGTTATTGAAATGCTTTGCGATTGTGTTTCTGCTGGGATGGCGAGATCAGGAAGCGTATATGATATTACAATTTCGGATACGGTCCTACAGAAAGCCGTACAAAACACATTTGAACTGTTGAAAGAATGCGTAACGATTGAGGGCGAGGAGGGCGAAAGGAATGCAGATGATTAAAGAAAACGGTGAAGAAAAATGATGCTCAATACTTTGTTGGATTATCTTGCGGATATGACCGTCTTGTATGGTCAGGCGTGTGTGTATGTGTATGTGGATATTGACGGTGAACGATACAGAATAACCTCCTTAGAAGGAAAGCAAGGAGAAAAGCGTCCGAACGAGCGTAAAGACCCAAATGTAATCACGATTAAAGCTAAGAGGATTAAAGATGACTTTGAACGAGGATGAACTTAAGCGATACAGAAAACGTCTGAACCCCTGTAGATTTTGTGGATCGCTTGGGGTGGATCTTTATAGTTTTCAGACGCTTCGTATGGATACGTATGTAGGAGTTAAGTGCATTGGATGCGGTACGAAGATTCCACCGGTGATGGTTTTGGATGAAGGAAAACTTGGGTGGGATTCAGCCGTGGATATTGCTATAAGGCGGTGGAAAGGAGTGAGCCTGCGATAGAGACAGGACGTGAACGATACGATTTGAAATGCGGCAGACGACGGAAAATGTTTGCTGTGAGTATGAGTGACTTTGAGATGGATATTCTGAGAGGGTGTGCTAAGAAAGAAAAGATCTCGATGTCAGAGATGATTCGCAGGTCTCTTCGTGAATACTATCTTGAGAAATATTACTTTGGTGGAGAGGAAGAGGTTTTGGAGAAGGGAGAAAATGGTGCTGAAACGATTGATTAATAAAATACAGTACAGACGGTTTTGTAAACTAAATGGATATTATTGTCCGGATTGTATTTATCATGATTTCGTATTCGAAGGATCTGTTTTTCGTGGGAATAATTGTAGGTATCCATACTTCAAAACTGGTACGGACGAAAGGAGTAAATAATGCAGACGAAATTTGAAAACGTAAACGTTGGTGAATATTATCCGTTTAAAGGAAAGGTTGTGGATGTTCGTGACAGAGACGGGGGTGAATACGCGGTGTACTTTCCATACACTGTTGGTTCACAACTTAACCCAAGACCGGATGTATGCTGGATATCTGAAAAGAATGTAAAGATTAAAAATGGCGATATCATAGAAGTAGACTGTCTTGTTGTTAAGAAAGTCGAATCGTTTGATACAGAGACAGCGGTTATTTCGAGGGAGATTTTCGTGATTATCGATCCTATGTGGCGACATACAAATTTAACAATTTTAGCCGACGAATATGAAAAGTATCTCGATGAGTGTTGATTGGGAGGATAACCGGATGGAAACGAGATTTGATATTGATGATGTGTTGTACGTGCCTGCGACTGTATCGAAGGTCATAAAGACTGCAGACGGAAAGGTTTCGTACGGACTGGATATTTGTGATCGGGACGAGGTGGAGGTTACGCTTACGGAAGATGAGATCAAGAAGCTTTGTCTTTTGGAATCGGTGATGACCGTTGAAAGACACGCAAAAGTTAAGAAGGTCTCTGATCACTTTGGAGTTGCGATTGAGGATCTTGTGGGAAACGCGATTGATCATTATATTGACAAGGTTCTTCGAAGTACGACCTGGGTTTTTATTGACGAGGAGGGGTGATATGGGTGAGTAGAGAAGTAAAGAGAGGGCCTGGAAGACCGCCTGTTGATAATCCAAGAAATCGCCAACATATTATTTCGATGAGAAAAGACGAAGAAGAGCTGTGTTACTATCTCGCCGATCGTCTTGGCATTTCTAGAACTCAAGTATTAATAGACGGTATGAAAGCGTTGAAAGAAGATCTTGATATGAGGGATATGATTTTTGCGGAACGAGACAAACAAGAAGAAAAGGCGAGACGAAGAAATGAACGAAAAGAAAAACGAAAGCAAAAAGAAGCCAATAGGAAGACCGTTGATCGATGATCCTAAAGAATATTACTTCAAAATTCGTCAAAGTTATGACGATCGTAGACAGCTTCAAGCCATGTCTAATTTTTTGGATATGACAAAAGCCGAAGTAATAAGAGAAGCAATGTCACATTATGAGGACTATTTGACTCGTGTTGGGTATGATCGGAACATGTACGCAGACGATCCATTCCCATATTTGAAGGATAAACAGGACATTTAAAAGAGTTTTTGTGGGTACATACGTGGATATTCGGCTACTTATTGTGGGTACAAAAACTAAAAACGGGCTATTTATTGTGGGTACACGTCTTACTTTTTGTGGGTAGAATAAGGCAAAACCGAGACTAAGTGTGGGTACAAAAAGAGAAAGTGTGGTCACAAAAAGTCGAAAGTTGACAGACTTATTGTGGGTACACGTCTTACTTTTTGTGGGTACACGACCATTTTGAGATGAAAAAATTCGTAAAAACATCATGTTTTCGTGATGGAAATATAGTTAATGTACCCACGAAAACCCCCAAAAATGGATTGTACCCACAATAAGTGCCACTTTGGTGTCACTTTTAAAATGCGTTTTGGCACCAAAGAACCTAGTAATTGCAAGGGGTTTCGGGAATTATTGCCACTTTGTCACTTTTTTTACTATTATTGAGCGAGAGAAAAAATTAGTTAATAGTAATAGAACAAGGTGGCAAAGTGGCAAAGTGGCACTTATTGTGGGTACATAAATATTTTCGAAGCATTTTTGCGAGACTTAGACAGAAGGAGTAAATTATGAAAGTTAAACTGGACAAAGGAGCTTTTGAACCGAAGAGAAGTCATCCGACAGATGGAGGTCTTGATATTTGTTCGAACATGTACGGACGAGTTATGGCTGGAACCTCATACACTTTTACGACCGGACTTCACGTAGAAATTCCACAAGGCTGTTGCGGACTGATTGTCCCACGAAGCGGTCTTGCGTTTAATGAGGGTATCATTCCGGTTACGGGTATAATCGACGAAAAGTTTACAGGCGAGGTTAAAGTCCTTCTTAGAAACGAATCTCTCGAAGATTATCTGGTTTCTGAAGGAGACCGTATCGCACAGCTTCTTATCGTTCCGGTTCGCTACGAGTCTGTGGAGATTGTAGACGAGCTTGAACAAAACGACGAAAGAGGAAACGACGGTTTCGGGTCTACTGGAAGGTAGGAGGTGATTGATATTGAAACTAACAGAACATGTAATTAAATGTGGCCGTTGCAATAAAACGTGGAAGGTTCATAAGTATTTGTATAGAGTGAGTCTGGACGAATTGGACGTGGAAGAATTTCGTCCGTTTGGAAGATTATCTGTTGATTTATGTTACCAGTGTTTTCACGATGTTAAGATTTTTATATTCGGCGACCCTAAGGAAATGGAGGAGATAGAGATTGATTAAGATCGACAAAGCGGTTACGTATGGATGGGCTGATGCTGTACGAGGAATGCGTAATCCAATGAACAGTTGGGATAAGAGTGACAGTAGCATCTCAGAGTTTACGGACGATGGTAAGGGCGGATTTGTATTCGGTGAGAAGGATTTGAATCTTGCGAAGAGACTTGCTAAGAGCGGAAGTGACCATGCGAAGTTTCGTAGAATGATTACGGTGTATGTGGATATTACAGCCCCGCTCTATTGGTGGAAAGAGTTTGATACATACAAGGTCGGTACTGTGGCTAACAGTTGTTCTACGATGCACAAGATTCATGACAAAGAATTTACGCTTGACGATTTCAGCCACGAGCATTTAGGAGTCCATGATATTAACGACGAGGGTCAGAGCTATTACATGAATCTCTGGATCGACAAAATTCTTCCTGATGTGGTAGAGGCTCTTAACATTGCGAGACGGTTCTATCTTAACGAGACTCGTATGGATATTAAGAAAGAGTATTGGTGGCAGATGATCCAGACTCTTCCTTCGAGCTATAACCAGAAACGAACGGTAATGATGAATTACGAAGTTCTTTCGAATGTTTACAAGTCAAGGACGAACCACAAACTTGATGAGTGGCGAGAATTCTGTTCGTGGATCGAAGCTCTTCCGTATGCTATGGATATTGTGTGTCTTAGGAAAGAGGACGATTTAGGAAAGACCGATGCTTTACCGTTTGGCGTATAGATCGGAGGTGGTCTATTGATATTGCGACGATGTTCGAAATGCACAAATTGTTACACCGACAAGATGACCCGCTTCTACTTTGGAAAGGGAACTATCAAGTACTACTGTCTTACGAACGGCAGTCCGATAGACAATCCAAAGAGAAGCGGTTTTATGTGCAAGGACTTTGACAGGAACGGAGGTAGGAATAGATAACCTGATACTCGTGATGTTTTTTTTTTTGATTATTGTTGAAGTCTCCTTTTGGTGGTATCTTGATATTAGGCGTTCGTGATGTAACGTCCGTATCAGGATACCAAATGTGAAAGGAGCGAAATAATGTTTAAGAAATTAGAACCGAGTGTTGGAAGTTACGCAAAGGAAATGGCGAGAGAAGAAGAACGGGAATTGTACGAAGATGTTTACGGTCTTGATTATTACGGACCGGACGACGAAGATTACGAAGAAGAGTTTGATGACGAGCCGAGTGAGTACGTGGATATTTACGACGCCAGGGAATACTACATCAGCTCTGGTATGGACGAAGATTACATGTTTGGATATTCGGAAGACGAGCTTCGAGACCTGTAAAGAGTTACAAACCCTGTTTTTAAATTCGCAAAATTTACAAGCACTTTAATGAAGAGAGATGAGAATATCGAATTTTAACACGACAATTTTCATTTCTCTTTTTCGTTTTTGAGAAAGGAGACCTTGTAATGAAACTTGAGCGAGACTTCCAGAAAGCACTCATCAAAGAGTTAAAACAGAAGTTTCCAGGATGCATGGTTATGAAATTAGATTCAAGTTACATTCAGGGGATACCAGATCTATTGATATTGTACAAGGATCGTTGGGCGACTCTTGAATGTAAACGGACATCGAAATCATCGAGGCGTCCGAACCAGTCTTATTACATCGAGAAGATGGATGAGATGTCGTTCTCAAGATTTGTATCTCCCGAGAACGCGCAGGAGGTATTAGATGAACTTCAACAGTCATTCGAACCTTAGAGGACAACACGCCTTTTTAGGAGCGAGTAAATATCATTGGGTGAACTACTCTGACGAGAAACTTATTCAGAGCTATACTCGCTTTCAGGCAACGAAGAGAGGAGTTGTTCTTCATTCATTTGCAGCTCAGTGTATTGAGCTTGGACAGAAATTACCAAAATCTAAAAAGACTTTGAACATGTATGTTAATGACTGCATAGGTTTTAAGATGATTCCGGAACAGGTTTTGTATTATTCGGAAAACTGTTTTGGGACTGCCGATGCAATTTCGTTTCGATCGAACACATTAAGAATACATGATCTTAAGACCGGCGAGATTCCGGCACACATGGAGCAGCTTGAAGTATACGCTGCTCTGTTTTGTTTAGAGTATCATTTGAAACCGGATAAGATAAACACCGAACTTCGAATCTATCAGAATGACGAAGTGGTTGTCCTTAATCCGGATTCTATTGTTATTGATACTATCATGGAGAAGATCGTATCGTTTGACAAAATAATTAAGAGGATGAAGACGGAGGATTGATAATGCTTTTAGAAGATATGAGCCCAATACTGCAGGATGTCCTTATCCATTATGGAGTCAAAAGAAGGTCTGGAAGATATCCATGGGGTTCGGGAGACTCTCCATATCAACGAAGCGGGGACTGGCTTAGCAGAGTTGACGAGCTGAAGAAAGAAGGCATGAGCGATTCTGAGATACAGCAGTACTTTGGATATTCGTCAGGAGAGTTCAGAAGATTTAAATCGATCGCTAAAGACGAACGCCGTCAGTATGATGCCGATAGAGCAAGATCATTACGAGAAGACGGTAAGAGTCTTACAGAAATCGCCCAGATCATGGGATATTCAAATGAGTCGTCAATCAGAAATCTTTTGAAAGAAAGAGAGAATGCCAAGAGCGACGCTTCGAAGAACACAGCAGAGTTTCTTAAGAAGATGGTCGACGAACGAGGCATGATTGATGTTGGTAAGGGCGTTAACGCGCAGTTAAACATTTCGAAAGAGATGATGGATACTGCGATAACTCGTCTCGAGCTTCAGGGATACAAGGTTTACGGTATTGATATTCCACAAATCAACAACCCCGGAAAGAACTCACGAGTCATGGTACTCGCCCCTCCTGGCACGGAGTATTCGGATGTATATAAGAATTCCAACAAGATCCGTGCTGTTCAGGAAGACTGGACTTCTCATGATGGTGGCATGAGCTTTGATCCTAAATGGGTTTATCCAAAGTCGATGGACTCTAAAAGATTGATGGTTAATTATGCCGATACCGATGGCGATCTTAAAGACGGTGTTATCGAACTTCGAAGAGGGTGTAAAGATTTGGATCTTGGCGGATCTCATTATTCGCAGGTTCGAATTCTTGTAGATGGCACACACTACCTTAAGGGAATGGCTGTCTATGCTGATGACCTTCCTGATGGTGTGGATATTCGGTTTAACACCAACAAGAAGTCTGGCACCCCAGCTCTTGGACCAAAGAACAACACCGTTCTTAAACCTATAAAAGATGATCCTGATAATCCTTTTGGGTCAGCGATCATGCCGGGAATAAACGACCCCGATAAGTTAGGAAACAAGAAGGGCGGTCAGAGTTACTATTATGACGAGAACGGTAAGAAGCAGCTGTCATTGATAAACAAGAGAGCTGACGAAGGAAGCTGGGATGATTGGGCTAAGAAAGTACCTTCTCAGTTTCTTTCTAAACAAAACAAGGCTCTTATTGAAAAGCAGCTTGATCTTACTTTAGCAGACCGGAAGTTGGAATTAGAAACTATTAAATCTATTAACAACCCAGCTCTTAAGAAAGCGATGCTTATGAGCTTTGCGGGAGACTGTGACTCGTCTGCTGTCCACTTACAGGCAGCCGCACTTCCGAGACAGAAGTATCAGGTAATTCTGCCTCTTAAGTCTATCAAAGATACTGAAGTGTATGCTCCACAGTTTAGAGATGGAGAGACCGTTGCTCTTGTAAGATACCCTCATGGCGGAACCTTCGAAATCCCGATTCTAAAAGTCAATAATAAGAACCAGGAAGGAAGGAAAGTAATCACCCCAAACGCGAAGGATGCAGTCGGGATTACGAAGAAAGTAGCAGATCGACTTTCTGGAGCAGACTTTGACGGCGACACCGTTATGGTGATTCCTTGTAATAGTTCAAGGAGTAAGGTAAGGATTACTTCTACGAAACCTCTTGAGGATCTTAAGGACTTTGATCCAAAGGTTGAGTATGGAGGAAGAAAAGAAGGAACCTTCACCCCTATGAAGAAACAGAATGTCCAGAAACAGATGGGCATGATCTCGAATCTTATTACGGACATGACTCTTAAGGGTGCCACCGAAAAGGAACTTGCAAGGGCGGTAAGACATTCTATGGTTGTAATCGATGCTGAGAAACATAAGCTTGATTACAAACAGTCTGAAAAGGACCATGGAATTAAAGAACTTAAGAAGAAGTACCAGGGTCATTACGACGAGAACGGTCGTTATAGAGAAGGCGCCGCCACTTTAATCTCTTCTGCCAAGAGTCCCGTCCGTATTAATAAACGTGTCGGTGCTCCTTCTATGGAGGAGATGCGTAAGACTGGTAAGATTGTTTACAAACAGGTTGAAGAAACCTATGTAGACAAGAACGGTAAGACCAAGGTCAGACAAATCGAAGTTCCTAAAATGTCTGTTGTCGACGATGCTAATAAACTTTCTTCGGGAACCCATGTCGAAAGAATGTACGCTAACTATGCGAACACTTTAAAGGGTATGGCTAATAGTTCTCGTAAAGAGGCGGCTAATATGGTCATGCCTAAAGTTAATAAGTCTGCTGCTGAAACTTACAAGACTGAAGTAAAGTCTTTAGAAGATAAGTTAAAGCGTAGCGAAATGAACGCTCCTCGTGAGAGGCAGGCTCAAATGTTAGCGAATTCAATTCTTAAGTCTAAAATTAATGAGAACCCGGACATGGGTAAGGAAGACAAGAAGAAGGCGGGTCAGCAGGCTTTAGTTTATGCAAGAACAAAAGTTCACGCTCAGCGTCAGGAGATAGAGATCACTGACAAAGAATGGGAAGCCATTCAGGCAGGAGCTATCTCAGCTTCAAAACAATCTGCAATTTTCTTAAAAGCAGATCAGGACAAGCTTAAAGAAAGAGCTATGCCGAGGGGGAACAAGACCGAACTCAGTCAGGCTAAGATTAATAAGATGCAGACTATGAAGGCTTCCGGCTATACGACTACCGAAATAGCCGAAGCTTTAGGAGTTTCTACATCTACGATTAATAAGTACCTGTAAAACTATTGAAAAGTTCTTAAGTTCTTTAGAAGTTCTTTAGAAAGTTTTTGACGACATCAGGGGTTCTTTAGAATTCTTTAGAAAAGTTTTTAATAAGAACCCCACCTCCTTTGGTTAAGTAAGTGGGAGATTCTTTAGAAAGACCTCCCTCTTCTTAAAAATATTGACACCCACGCATTTTTAAGCGTCCCCCAGCCTCTTTAGAGGCGAGCTTGTAATTTCCATTTTAAGAAACGTTATGTGTGTTTTCTATGTCTAATATCTGATGCTATCCAAACGGCCCTTATAGGGGGTGTTAAGGGGCTTGTAGGGGCCTTTAAACACGTTAATTTGGTACTGGTTGGCTAACTCTTGGTCAAACATGACAGGTTGACGATCACTGACGCGAGATCGACGAGGTTTACCCACCATATCGACGAACGCTTGATGCCGTCGCAAACAGTTCGCGTCATGCAACAAGACGACTAATGTTGATCGCAATCGAGCCAAGTTGCTTGCTTGTGATCGAGTTGTCGCCATCAGTCGAACAACAAACATTGAGGTGATTAAATGAGTTACGTTTGTGCGTTGACAACAGTCGACAATCCGTTCGATCCAATCGACGAGTTCGACTCGTGGTTCGACTTCGACATGGACAAAGGTTACAATTCGTGCGCTTACTTGGATCGAATCGCGAAGACATCGAACGAGCTGACAGAACAGGAAAACCAAGACGAAATCGAATCAGCAATCGACGAAATAATAAAGCTTGACTTCATGAACATATACAGGAAGGTCAAGCACGCTGTCAAAGGCGAATCTTAAATAATTTTTAGTAAAATTTTTAAATGTTTTTAAATGTTTTTAGTTTAAAGTTACACTTTTCAAAGAAATCTTTAGCATATATACCACTATTGAGACCGATTTAGGGGTATAGGGGGTCTTTTAAAAACATACCCCCCTCCCTTTT
>RHMF01000152.1_pt1 | contig 27991 bp, 24 predicted proteins | sample 5365151 | NCBI WGS metagenome assembly RHMF01 (sample SAMN10266501, study PRJNA497801) | feces metagenome | isolation source: feces | host: Bos taurus | place: China: Prairie of Fairy Mountain | collected 2017-08-14 | reverse complement strand
TTATATTTTGCGTTTTTCCTCCGGTGGAATTATATTTGGATCTCTTTTGCCGGGGTACATCTGGTACCAGCATTAATAGGCCTAAAGTAGTGCTGGTTCTCCTTTCCATGTTTGAAGTTTAAGCGCCTTTAAACCGCTCAAAACATGTTTAAAGTCAGATGTATCTCTACAAAAGAGATCCAAAACAGGGAAGAAAGGAGACAAAAATGGGAAGAAGGCCTAAAGAACCATCTGTATTTTTGGATGAGGAGAGGTCTCGCCCAGCACTATCACCTGAGGACAGAGACAATCAGATGATTTCGCTTTCATATGAGTTAGCAGAGAAGCAAATCAAAGCTGGGACAGCCTCTTCACAAGTCCTCACACACTTTCTGAAGCTAGGAACACTCAAAGAACAACTTGAGTTAGAAAAGTTAAGGAAGGAAAATGCTCTTCTTGAAGCTAAGAAGGGACAAATAGAATCTACACAGAGAATAGAAGCTCTCTATGCAGATGCTATTGAAGCAATGAAAGATTATAGGAATGTTGATCATGAGTAAAACATATTCAAAACTCATCCAGATTCCAACTTACATTGAAAGGTACAACTATCTCAAGCTAGGTGGTAAAGCTGGAGAGATTACATTCGGGAATGAGAGATATTTGAACCAAATTCTATACAAGTCTCCCGAGTGGAAGAAGTTCAGAAGGGATATGATTCTTCGAGATAATGGTTTTGACATGGGAGTGGATGGTTATTCAATCATCGGGCAAATTATATTACACCATATCAATCCGATTACAGTAGAAGACATCATAGAAAGGAATGATTGTGTGTTTGACCCAGATAATGTTATCTGTGTTTCAAAGAGAACCCACAATGCGATTCATTATGGCTCAGAAGAATTATTGACAGTTGATGAGTTGATAATTAGAAGGCCAAATGACACAATACCTTGGAGGTAAAGATGAGCAAGAAGTTCAAACCAATTAACCACTCAGTATTAAATGAGCCAGTTATTGAGAAACCAGTAGTAGAAGAACCAAATGAAGTAAAAGAGCCAGAAGAGATTTGGGAAGACGCAAAAGTAAATGGAGTAGATTCAATGCTTAACATCAGATCAGCACCAGAGAAAGCTAATAACGTAATCGGATTGTTTCCTAACGGAACACCATGCAAAGTTCTCAAGGCGAACGAGAACTCTGATTGGTTCAGAATCATTATTGGTGATCCTGAGGTTGAAGGTTATGCAATGAAGAAGTACATCAAGATCAAGTAAGGAGGTTCTCAATGAGCGACAGCATTCTTGAAACAGTAAAGAAGAATCTTGCTACAGATAGCTACTTTGAACCAGACCTTATTATGCACATCAATGGTGCTTTTGCAACTCTCCAGCAGATGGGAGTAGGACCAGCAGAAGGATACCAGATAGAAGATGCGAGCAATACATGGGACGAATTTTCAACTGATACCATGATTGTTAACTTAACGAAACCATACATAGTAGCGAAGGTAAAGTTAGGATTCGACGTTTCAACTGCAAGCTCTTATATGATTCAGTTACTGAAAGATCAGGTTGCTGAAGCAGAATGGAGACTCAATGTAGCTGTCGATCCAAAGACCACCTTCAAAATGGGGGATTAGCCATGAGAAATGACTTCGAATCGAACTACTTGGCTCATCACGGAATCCTCGGACAAAAGTGGGGTCATAAGAATGGTCCCCCTTATCCTTTAGATGCAGATAAACATTCTGCAAACGAAAAGAAGAAAGGCTGGATGCAGTCTCTTAGGGATAAGAGCGAGGCTAAGAAAGCAGCCAAGAAGAAACAAGCTGCTCTTGAGAAGGCCAGAAAGACAAAAGAAGCTAACAAGAAGAAACAGCAGCTTAAGGAAGAGTACGAAGCTAAAAAGAAGAAAGTACTTGAGTCTGGTAAGCCATCTGAAGTTTACAAGTATCAGGGAGCAATGTCTAATGAAGAGCTCAGAAGAGCTCTTGACCGTATCGATATGGAAAGACGACTATCTGATATGGCAAACAAAGAAACAAAGACCGGTCATCAGAAGATCGCTGATCTTATGAGTAAAGCCAAGGACTACAAAGACTGGGCAAACACTGGAATGGAGATTTATGACACACTAGCAACACTCCACAATTTCCAGAATCCAGATGACCAGTGGCGTTACATGAAGAAAAAGAACGGCGGAGACGAAAAGAAGAAAAAGAAAGATGACGATTAAAGGAGACTAGTAATGTTATCTAATACAGCAGTCCCCAAGTACTATGGACAGTTTAGGGATGCTGTACTTAGGGGAGAGATTCCTGTTTGTCAGGAAGTAAGTATGGAAATGAACCGTATAGATCAACTCATTGCCAACCCTGGAGTATATTACGACCCAGGTCCGGTTGAGGGATGGATCAAATTCTGTGAATGCGAGATGACCCTAACCGATGGCGATGACTTACACCTTTTGGACACGTTTAAGCTCTGGGGAGAGCAAGTCTTTGGATGGTATTACTTCGAAGAGAAGTCAGTATACAATCCAGACATTAGACGATATGAACGAAAGGTTGTAAAAAAGCGTTTGACTAGAAAGCAGTATTTAATAGTTGGACGAGGAGCTTCTAAATCACTCTATGATTCTTGTCACCAGTCCTATGGACTCAATGTCGATTCCGACACAACTCACCAAATCACAACAGCACCAACAATGAGACAGGCAGATGAGGTCTTATCGCCAATCAAGACAGCCATAATTAGAGCAAAGGGACCGCTGTTCAAATTCTTAACAGAAGGCTCTATGCAGAATACCACTGGTAGTAAAGCAAATAGGCAAAAACTAGCATCAACAAAGAAGGGAATCGAGAACTTCTTAACAGGATCTCTTTTGGAGATTCGACCAATGACAATTGACAAGCTTCAAGGTCTTCGATGCAAGTATGCAACAGTAGACGAGTGGCTTTCAGGAGACATTCGAGAGGATGTTATTGGTGCTATTGAGCAGGGTGCTTCTAAATTGGATGACTACCTTATCATAGCCACCAGTTCAGAAGGTTGTGTTCGAAACGGCTCAGGTGACGACATCAAGATTGAGTTGAAGTCTATTCTGAAAGGAGAATTCAGAGCACCACACATTTCAATTTGGTGGTACAAGCTGGATTCACTGGAGGAAGTAGCAATACCGGAGATGTGGCAGAAAGCCAATCCGAATATTGGTAAGACAGTAAGTTATGAGACTTACCAATTAGATGTAGAAAGAGCTGAAAATGCTCCGCAGGCTCGAAACGACATCTTAGCAAAGAGGTTCGGAATCCCAATGGAAGGTTACACATACTTCTTTACCTATGAAGAGACGATTCCTCATAGGAAAAAAGAGTATTGGCAAATGCCATGTGCTCTTGGAGCAGACCTTTCACAAGGAGACGACTTCTGTGCTTTCACATTCTTGTTTCCCCTTCAAAATGGGGGATTCGGGATTAAAACCAGGAGTTACATTTCATCAGATACACTTAGAAAGCTACCTCAAGCCATGCGTCAGAAGTATGAAGACTTCATGCAGGAAGGTAGCTTAGTTGTTTTAGAGGGGATAGTTATTGACATGTCAGAAGTATACGACGACCTTGATCAATTTATATTAGACAAGGATTACGACGTAAGATGCTTCGGATATGACCCATACAATGCTAAGGACTTTGTCGAGAGATGGAATAGAGAGAATGGGGAGTTTGGCACAGTGAAGGTAATTCAGGGTGCTAAGACAGAGTCAGTTCCTCTTGGAGAGCTAAAGAAGCTTTCAGAGGAGAGACTGCTATTCTTCGACGAAGAACTGATGAAGTTTGCAATGGGTAACTCGATTGTAATAGAAGACACAAATGGTAACCGTAAGCTCCATAAGAAACGCTACGACCAGAAGATAGATAATGTTGCAGCAATGATGGACGCATGGGTTGCTTACAAACTTAACTTAGATGCATTCGAGTGAGGTGAGTTATGCGAAATGACTTTGAAGAAAACTACCTAGCTCATTGGGGCCTCAAAAAAGGCGAGAAACGACAAAACCATAAGTATGTTGAGAGGGTAGAGATAGGCAATGGAAAATACCTGTATTTCTATACATGGGCACAGTACAAAGCCTATATGAAAAATAAAGGAAAACAGATTGAAGGTGCTGGGGAGAAAGCAACGTCAGCAGTCAACGATCTAAAGAACAAAACCAAAGCTAGTCTTACAAAGCAGAATGTTTCTAAGACAGTTTCCAATGGAAAGAGCATGCTAAATAATTTCCTTGGAGCATCAAAGACTAAGCTTACAAAAGACAATGCCAATAAAGTAATTAATAATGGTCAGAATGCTATAGACAGGTTACTGGAAAGAGCATCAAAAGCTCAGCAGAACTCAAAAGCTATTAATACATTCTTGGACAAGGCAAAGAAAGCCCAAGAGAAAGCTCAGCCGCAGATTGACAAAGCTTTAAATAAGGCTAAAGAAGTTCAGGAGAAGACTCAGTCGAAAATAGAAGATGCTGGAAAGAAGCTACAATCAAAGGTAGAGAATTCAAAAGCAGCTAAGAAGGCTAAGGAGATTGCTGAGAAAGTTCAGAAGAAGTTTGAAGATGCTGGCAAGAATGCTCAGAAAGTAATGAACGAATATGCTGAGAAAGGCCAAAAGAAGATTGAAGGAATTCTTAAGAAAGCCGGAAGTATTAATCTGGGCTCTACTCAGAAAGTTGGAGGCGTCGGAACAGCGATAGTAGTTGCATTATTAGCTTCAGCGGCCGTTGCAGCAGTAACAACTTTTGTGGTCAATAAGATAAAAGAAGAAAAAGAATGGAAAGAATATTTAAAGAATGAGAATAATAGAAGAGAATCTGAAGGTAGAAAAAGAGAATCTGAAGGTAGAAATAAAGCTAAAGAAGTAGAAAAGCGTAGAGCCCTTTCAAATCTATTTTCTAAAGACGCCAAAGATTCTTTTAAAGAAGATACCGCTGTTCATACAGATATTCCCATGAAAGAAGACGAGACTTCTAAGAAAGACGATATGCTCGCTGTTAACCAAGGTAATTTTAAAGAAGGATTTGATTTCAAAGAATATGAAGCCTATGGTGAAGAATTTAATAAATGGTGGGAATTATATGAACAAACAGGAGACAATAAATACTTTGATCTTGCAGAAAAAGCATATGCCGAATATATTGAAAGATATTTTAATAATTATGGTTACTTAAACAATTGTGCGACTTGTACTTTAACATATGACCTTAGAAGAAGAGGTTATGATGTCGATGCTCCTTGGAATGAAGGAACTGATCCAGATACAATTAAAGATTGGTATAAAATGAGTGACTCAGATATAGATGTTTGGGATTCAAATGGAAGAAGTAATAATTTCCAGCCATTTACAAAAGAAGAATCAATTGAAATTGTATCTGATATTAACAATAAGTATCCTGAGGGATCTTATGGTCATTTTATTGTCCATTGGTCTAAAGGTGGAGCACATGATTGTGTTTGGTCAAAAGAAGACGGAAAAATAATAATAAGAGATTGCCAATCTGGAGAAGTTGTATCTCCGCATGAATATTTACAAGATTCATATGAAGTAGATTATTTCAGAGCGGATGATAAAGAAATAAATGATTGGGTTTATGATAGTATTATGTCTGACAATGTAAACGATAAATATCAGAGCTTAGATGATAATGAGTATCATAAAAAGAAGAGGAAAAAGAATGAAGAATTTAAGTATAACTGGAATTAACATGAAGCATATGCAAAGCTTTATGGAAAGTGGGTTTCCAGGAGAATCATACCAGATATTTGAATATGAAACCTTTTATACTGCTGTATTTACTGGCGAGCATAAAAAGCACTCAGAACCAATACTATTTAACAAAAATGGCGCATTTCCTATACCCAAAAACTATGCTTCAATGAGTTTAGAAGAACGAAAGAACCCAAAGTTAATATACACATATGGAGGAAAGGACAATGGCAAGGAACGATTTTTGTTCTAACTATTTAGCACATTCATTTCTGGCTCATCACGGAATATTGGGCCAAAGATGGGGCGTTAGACGATACCAGTATGAAGATGGTACCCTCACTGAAGAAGGACGCAAGCGTTATGGTGTAGAAGGAAATAGAACAGCAAAGCAGCTCGAGAATCGTCTGAACGACTATGAGCTTGCAGTAGCAAAGAATAAGAGATCCATTAGAAAGAACGCAATGACAAATAGACTTGGTACTGGTGATAAAGAAATTTATCGTAAGCGTGTTTCTGATGGCGAGAAAGAGATTTCAAAGTTACTGAAAGAAGCTAAGAAAGCTGGATACAGTGTTGAATCTGAAGATATTCGCAAGATTGTGAATGACAATGAGGACAGATTACAGAATGCTGTATTTGCTCTTATGCCTTACTGGAATATTCCTCTTTCATTAGGAAACGCGATAGCAAAGAGAACTTTCCTTAGAGACCAGTTTGAACAGACCTATAAGAAGCATAAGGTCACAGATCCAAACGAAGAAAAAGGAAAGTCTTCTAAAAAAAAGTTAGATAAAGAAGATGGGTATTCCGAAGAAAAGAAAGCGCGTGATGCTGCTAAAGCTGCAGGTCTTGACCAGGGCGATAACTGGAAAGTCTACAGGGATGCACAGCGAGGAGATGCTAGAGCCAAGGAAGCTGTTAAGAAGTGGGAAGCTGATATGCCAAGCAAGAAATCTTCTAAAAAAGAAGATGCTGAAAATTATAAGAAAGCTTTTAAAGAATGGAATAACGCAGAACAAGAGTATTATTGGAATACTGACGCCACTAAACGCAGCACGTTAGGCAAGAGATCGGAAGAATTAGCAAGAAAAGAAGCTGCTGCTCAGGAAGCGCTTAAAAAGAAAGGCTTTTCTGACGACGAAATCGGTAAACTTATGAAAGAAGCTTTAAAAGAAGACCCTTCTTATCATAAGTACGAAGATAACTATAACAAGCAGAGAAAGTCTTCCGGTCCAAGCGACAAGACTATCAAGAGCAGAGTTGAGTATGCTAAGAATACTGGTAAGTTTGATATGGAATTCCTTGAGAAAGAGGGAAGGTATGTTACAAGTGACAACCCAACACAGGCTGAATTACTTAGAGCATATGAAAGATATTTGAAAGACCAGCAAAACAAGTAAATAGGGAGGCTAAGACATGGCATTGACAGACAGACTCATGCACGCGTGGAACGCATTTCTTGGCCGAGACCCAACAAGACATACAACAAGATATTTGGGGGATGGAGGAGGATCTTATTTCAGATCAGATAAAACAACCTACTCCCCGACAACAGAACGAACCATATTAGCCACAATTTACAACCGAATAGCACTTGATGTATCAGCTAACAAGATACAGCATGTAAGAACAGATGAAAACGGCAACTTTAAAGAAGTAGTCAACTCTGGTTTAAACGAATGCTTTACTTTATCAGCAAACGTAGACCAGTTAGGAAGAGACTTCGTTAAGGATGCCGTCTATTCTATGTGCGAAGAAGGCGTTGTAGCTCTTGTGCCGATTGATACAAGCATCAATCCGGATTCAGGTTCGTTTGATATCGAGACAATGCGTGTCGGACAAGTGTTGGAATGGTTTCCACAACATGTCAAGCTAAAAGTCTACAATGAGCGAACTGGTAAGAAAGAAGATATTATCTGTCCAAAGAGTACAGTAGCTATCATCAACAACCCGTTCTATGAGGTAATGAATTCACCGAATTCAACACTCAAAAGACTCATTAACAAGATGGCTTTACTTGACATAACAGACAAGAACAACTCTTCTGGTAAGCTGGACATGATTATTCAGCTTCCTTACATTATTAAATCTGAAGCCAGACGCAAACAGGCAGAGGAAAGAAGAGCTGCAATTGAAGAACAGCTAGTAGGTTCCAAGTATGGTATAGCATACGCAGATGGAACTGAACGAATCATTCAGCTCAATCGAGCTGTTGAGAACAATCTCTATGAGCAGGTAACTGACTTAAGGGATGAATTATTCACAGAGCTTGGTTTAACACCAGGTATTCTTAATGGTACTGCCTCCGAGCAGGAACTCATCAACTATCAGCAAAACACAATTAAACATTATCTTGAAGTCATTTGTTTGGAGTGTACTAGAAAGTTCATATCCAAGAATGCAAGAACAAGGGGACAGGCTGTCATGTACTTTGGAAAACCATTTGGTATTGTTCCTGTTTCTCAGCTTGCTGAGATTGTTGATAAGTTTACAAGAAACGAGATTATGTCTTCTAACGAGTTCAGATCGATTCTTGGATACAAGCCAGTTGACGACCCAAGAGCCGATGAGCTTAGAAATAAGAACCTAAACGCCAGTGATCAGGAGATTCAGAATCCGATGATGACAGGGGGACTCGAAGAAGAGGAAGCTGCTGCAGAAGCAGGCGGCGAAGAACCAAGAATCTTTTAAAGGAGGAGAAAGGTCAAAATGGGAGTAAATAAGAAGAATTATGACTTCTCCGGTTGGGTAACAAAGAACAATGTTCGTTGCTCAGACGGGCGTACCATTCGTCACAATGCATTTGCTCACATGGATGGCAGGACCGTACCGTTGGTCTACAACCATGAACATAATGACATAAACAACGTCCTCGGTCAGGTTCTCTTAGAGAATAGAAAAGAAGGCGTTTATGGTTATGCCAAGACGAATAGTACAGAAAACGGTGTTACAGCAAAAGAGTTAGTTCACTCTGGCGACATTGTGAACTTCTCAATCTATGCAAATCATCTCAGAGAGAAAGACGGAGATGTTATGCATGGAGATATTCAGGAAGTTAGCCTTGTGTTAGCTGGTGCTAATCCTGAAGCCCTCATCGATACTTTCCTTGAACATAGCTTTGACGGTGACGAAGAGCATGGAATGTACTTCTTCATGGGCGAGTCCACATCAATGCTTGAAGAGTATCTCGAGCACAAAGACAAGGATGAAGATGAGAAAGAAGAGGATGAAGAAGACGAAGAGGAAGCTGAAGAGTCTGATGAGTCCGAAGAAGAAGATGAAGAAGACGAGGACGAGGACGAGGAGGAGAAAAAGATGCTGAGACATGCAGATGATGAGACTAGCTCAGGACAGGGCCAGACACTCAAAGAGGCATACGAAGAGATGCCAGAGAAGTATAAGAAAGTTTGTGCTGCTTTAGTTGGAATGGCTGTTTCAGGTGAAGCAGAGGATGAAGGCGGCGAAGTTGAGCATTCAGGTTTAGAAGGAGGAGAATATATGAAGCACAACGTATTCGAGAACGATACTCAGGCAGAAGAGAACGTTCTCCAGCATTCAGACATTACCGAGATCATCTCAAACGCTAAGAGAAGCGGATCTCTCAAGAGAGAGTTTGAGGACTACTGCCTCGCACACTCTATCGACACAACAGGAATGACAGTAGCAACTGGAACTCAGACTTATGGATTCAATGATGTATCCATGGTTCTGCCTGATTACAAGGCTCAGTCTGCTATTCCTGAATGGATTAAGAGAGACACAACCTGGTGTGACGTTCTTATGAATGGAGTTCACAAGGTTCCTTTCAAGAGAATCAAGAGCATGTTCGCTAACATCACAGAAGATGAAGCACGTGCAAAGGGTTACATCAAAGGCACACAGAAGGTAGAGGAAGTATTCTCAACTCTTAAGAGAACAACTGACCCTCAGACCATCTACAAGCTCCAGAAGCTGGATAGAGATGATATTCTTGACATCGAGGATTTCGATGTAGTTGCTTGGATCAAGGGCGAGATGCAGATCATGCTCAATGAGGAGAAGGCTCGTGCCGTACTTATTGGTGATGGCAGAGGAGTTAATGATCCTTACAAGATCCAGGAAGCACACATCAGACCTATCGTTACAGATGTTCCGCTGTTCAACATCAAGGTTAAGGTCGACGTTAAGACAACTGACACAGAAGACGGTATCTATAAGAACTTCATCAAGGCTGCTCTTCGCGCTCGTAAGGATTACAAGGGATCAGGAAATCCTATCCTCTTCACAACTGAGGAAGTTCTCACTGAGCTCCTTCTTCTTGAGGACGGTATAGGACATCCTCTTTACAAGACAGAGGCAGAGCTTGCAACAAAGCTTCGTGTAAGCAGAATCGTAACTGTTGAGGTTATGGAAGGTGCTACTGTTGACTATAGCGCTCAGCTCACAGCTAGACCTCTTATGGGTGTAATTGTTAACCCTAACGACTACACTGTAGGTGGAGACGGAAACCGTGAGAAGGGCATGTTCGAAGATTTCGATATCGATTTCAACCAGTACAAGTACCTGATCGAGACCAGAATGTCTGGTGCTCTTACAAGACCTTATTCTGCAATCACAATTCTCAGAAACAATCTTCCTGCGCAGCAGAGCGGAAGCGGAAACGGCTGATAATCGTCAAAATGGGGGAAAACTATGGCTAAATTCTATGGAATAATAGGCATAGCTGACTATGTTGAAGATGGGTTGGACATTTACAGGGAGACCATAGTTGAGCGCCCTTATTCGGGCGACATAATCAGAAAAAGTAATCGTTTTGTTGCCGGGCAATCTGTAAATGACAACCTGACTATCAACATGCAAGTCAGCATTGTAGCTGATCCGTACATTAACCAGCATTTTCCTTCAATACGTTACATAGTCGTTAATGGCTGTAAATGGAAAGTTGCATCCGTGGATTCTAGTAATTATCCACGCTTAATATTGACGCTGGGGGATGTATACAATGGTCAACAGACAGAAGCTGAGTGAACTCCTGCATGGACTAGGAGTGAAAAAAGTGTATTACCAGTCCCCTCCGTCACTTAAGATGGAGTTTCCATGTATAGTGTACGAGAAGGTGCGGATTAATACGCAGTTTGCTGATAACTTACCATACAAACTGGATCAGGTTTATCAGTTAACTTATATAACGACAGACCCTGATTCATTGATACCTATTAGGATAGCTAGTCTTCCTATGTGTGTCTTTGAACGGAACTACAAAGACGAAAACAAGTATTATACAGTTTTCAGAATAACTTAAGGAGGAAAAACTATGTCACAGTTACTTTCATGGGACGGTGTTGGCGAGAAGATTTATGAAGCCGGCGTCGACAGGGGCGTCCTTTATCCAACAACTACTGGCGGAGCTTATGGCAAGGGTGTAGCTTGGAATGGTCTCACAGCAGTTAATGAGAACCCTTCAGGTGCAGAAGAGAACAAGCACTACGCTGATAATATTAAATATGCTTCTATCCTTTCTGCAGAGGATTTCGGCTTCACAATCGAAGCTTACACATCTCCTAAGGAGTTCGATCAGTGTGATGGTATGGCCGATGTTGCAACTGGTGTTACTGTTTCACAGCAGACAAGAAAAGCATTTGGCTTCTCTTATAGAACACAGCTTGGTTCTGATACAGCTGACATCGGTGATGGCGGATACATTATTCATCTTGTATATGGCTGCAAGGCTTCTCCTTCTTCAAAGGACAGAGGCACAATCAATGAGTCTCCAGAGCCTACAACATTCAGCTGGGAAGTTACAACAACCCCTGTTAATGTTAAGGACAAGAAGCCAACAGCTCATCTTATGATCAACTCTAAGCTTGTTGACGCTGATAAGCTTGCAGCATTTGAGGAGATGATCTACGGTAAGGCAGCTGTTACTGCTGATCCAGAGAACAACATCGAGGCTGCGGATGCAGTTGATGCATTCCTTCCTCTTCCTGATGCTGTTGCAGCTCACTTCAACGCACAGGGCTAATTGATATTTTTGGCGGGGTATACGAGTCCTAAATGGCGTATGCCTCGCCATATTATTTATATTTGAAAGGAGACGTTTTTCATGTACCATAGAGAAATTGAATTTGAGGATTTTAACGGCACAACCAGAAAGGAAACTTTTTACTTTAACCTTTCAAGACACGAGGTTCTTGACCTTGAGTGGAGAACACCAGGCGGAATCGAGAATTATATGAAGACAATCATGGCAACTCTTGACGGCCAGAAGCTGGCAGATATGTTCCAGATGCTCATTGATAAGTCTTATGGTGTTAAGTCACCTGACGGAAGAAGCTTTGTAAAGGGAGATCAGATTCTCAACAATTTCAAATTTACAAATGCTTACGACAATTTATATGTTGAGCTTGCTACAGATGACAAAGCTGCTGCAGAGTTTATCAATGGGATATTCCCTAAAGAAGCAGTTGAGGCTGCTAGAAAGCAGAAAGAGTTAGCTGAGAAGTCAGGACTTGAGATTGTAAAACCTGAAGTACCAGTAGATCCTCAGCAGGCAGCTCTTGCACAGATGGGAATAACTGAATAATCATGAATAAGAAAATTCACATTGGCAAACGCGAGTTATGGGACGAAAAAGAAGAAAAGTTTGTTTATACATCAGAACAAACATTGATATTAGAACATTCTTTAGTCACCGTATCAGAGTGGGAGTCAAAGTATCATAAACCTTTTCTGTCAACTGATAAAACCGCAGAAGAAATGCTGGATTATATTCACATGATGGTCCAGAGTGATGATGAAAAAGTCAAGGACTCAATAATGGCGCTTACAAAGTCTCAAATTGAGGATATTGTAAATTATATTAATGACCCAATGACTGCAACTTGGTTTTCTGATGATTACGACAGCGAAGGAAAGAAGAAAAAAGTAGATAAATCTAAATCAAAGAAAGGTGAGGTCATAACTAACGAACTCATTTACTACTGGATGACTGCACTTAATATACCTTTCGAATGCGAGCATTGGCATCTTAGTCGTTTGCTCACTCTTATAAGGGTGTGCTCCATAAAGAATGAGCCAAAGGATAAGAAAAAGAAGAAGATGACGTCCGCTGAACTCAACTCAAGAAGAGCTCTTATGGAAGCGAGAAGAAAGATGCATAATACAAACGGTTAAAGGAGGGGCGAAGATGGCATTACATGGGGTTGATATAGCATCCTATCAGAAAGATATGGATTGCTCTAAGATTAAAGGCGATTTTGTAATCGTTAAGTGTTCTCAGGGTAACAATTATGTTAACCCGCATATGAAACGGCACATCGCTCAAGCTAAATCTGCTGGAAAACTTATCGGTTTGTATCACTATGCAACTGGTATTGGAGCTGAGACAGAAGCAGACTTCTTCATCTTAAATGCTCGTGATTACATTAGGGAAGCTATCCTGTGCCTGGATTGGGAACACAATGAACCCGGCGGTAGAAATCCAGTTTTCAATTCTCCGCAGGAAGTGAACTATGTAGAGGCATTTATGCAGAGGGTACATGCTAAGACTGGTGTGTGGCCTCTGTTATACATGTCTGCAAGTGTTACAAGAAGAAGAAACTGGAGTAAAGTTGCAGCTATTTGCGAACTTTGGGTTGCACAATATGCTAGTAAAACAAAGATAACCGACTATCAAGAATCGCCATGGCGCGATAACAAGGGCTTAGGAGCTTGGATCGAGCCACCAGCAATCCACCAGTATTCTTCATCTGGTAACATTGAAGGATATAGACAAACATCCCCAGGCAAGCTTGACATGGACATCGCTTACATAAGTAGGCAGGAATGGATTCAGCTTGCTCAGGGTACATATAAAAAGTTAGACAAGAACAAATCTAAGGAGGTTACACCATCAGTTGTTCTGGATGTAATTTCTGGAAAGTACGGAGCTGGAGCTGAACGTACTATAAAGCTTGCTCAGGCAGGTTATAATGCTGTAACAGTGCAGCAAAAGATTAACGAGTGTTACGCAATAGCCAAAGAAATGGAGAAATACAAGACTAAGTCTGGCTCATACTGGCAATGCGTATTGAAGTTCCTTTTATAAGGAGGACACCGTCAAAATGGGGGTATATTTCACTCATAAAGGAGATTTCAAGAACACAGAGAAGTATTTTGATTCTCTAATGAAGCGAGATTACCTAAGCATATTGGACCGATACGGAAAAGTTGGGGTTGATGCTTTAAGAGCCGCAACTCCAATTGATACCGGTTTGGCATCAGAGTCTTGGGAGTATCACATTGAGACGGAAGGAGGCCAGACAAAACTTATCTGGTCTAATAAAGATATTGAGAGCGGAATAAACGTTGTCATCCTCGTAGACAGAGGGCACGTTTCAAAATCTGGAAGTTGGGTTCCAGGGCAGCATTTCATTGACCCTGCAATAAGCCCGATAATTGCACAAATAGCGAGGGAGGTGACATTATGACCACAGTTATTGACGAACGCGTTGTCGAGATGCGGTTTAATAACGAAGACTTTGAGAAGAATGTCGCTCAGAGTATGTCAACCCTCAATAAGCTGAAAGATTCGCTCAATTTTGATTCCGCAGAAAGTTTAGCTAGCTTAGGTAAGGCAGCAAAGGGGTTTAACCTAGATGGAATCTCAGAAGCAGTCACAACAATCACAAGCAAATTCTCAGCACTCGAAATTGCGGGCATTACAGCTATTTCTAAAATTACTAGTGCTGCAATGGATATGGGTGTTGGTCTTGCTAGGTCTCTTAGTGTTGATCAGATAACAATGGGTTTTGATAAGTACGCAACAAAAACTCAGGCGGTACAGACAATCATCGCTGCCACTGGCGAAGAGATGGAGAAAGTTACAGAGCAGATTGATAGATTGAACTGGTTCACTGACGAGACCTCATATAACCTTGTCGATATGACAGCTAATATCGCTAAGTTCACATCCAACGGCGTTAAGCTTGACGATGCTGTAACTCAGATGATAGGTATCGCCAATGCAACAGCGCTTGCTGGCGGTAATGCAGAAAAAGCTTCTCATGCAATGATGGGTTTCTCAAAAGCATATGCTGAAGGAGCGATGAAGAAACAGCAATGGAACTTCATTCAGACTGCAAATATTGATACAATGCAGCTAAAACAGACACTTATTGATGCTGCGGTAGAGCTCGGAACTCTTAAGAAAGTTACTGACGATTACTATGAAACATTAAATGGAAAAGAAGTAACAGTAACAAACTTTGAAGAGCAGTTGAAGCAGGGCTGGATGAGTAGAGAAGTAATGGCAGAAGCTCTTGACCGTTACGGTAGATTCTCCCAGGTATTGTATGATTCATTAGATAAGCTCAAGAAAGGTGTAACAACATCTGAAGTATTGGATTATCTTGAAGAATACAAGAATGGAACCATTGACTTAAATGAAGCAGCTGAAGAACTTGGTACAACTGCTGAAGATCTTGATGATATTATGAAGACATTGTCTTCTGCAGAGATGGAACTTTCTGAAAAAGCTTTTAGAGCAGGTCAGGAAGCCAAGACATTTGCAGAGGCAATAGATTCTGTAAAAGACGCCGTTTCAACCGGTTGGATGAAGACATTCGAATATATGTTTGGTAACTATGAGGAGGCTAAAGTCCTTTGGACTGGATTAGCTAACACATTGTACGATGCATTTGCTGAAGGTGGCAATACAAGAAATTCAATTCTTTCAACTTGGCGAGAACTGGGCGGAAGGGAAGGATTGATATATGGATTAGCAGAAGGATTAAATCTGCTTCTTACGCCTCTTCAGGTTGTAAAAGATGCATTTAATTCATTCTTCCCGGATGATATTGAGGATAGAGCAAGGAACTTACTTGCTTTAACTAATAAATTCAGAGCATTTATGGAAGGTTTAAGGCCTTCAAATGAAGAACTTCAAAAGATATATACGATATTCCAAGGTATATTTAGCATTGGAAAGATGGTAGCCCAAGTATTCACAGCTATTGTGAAAGCTATTTTCCCAATTGCAAGACCGTTTGGAAGCTTACTTGATATGGTATTGACGTTCCTTTCATATGTTGGAGCATTCTTTACGGCCATATCTAGGATGGCGGACCAGCTTGGGATATTTGAGATCATATCAAATTCTATAGCAATGGCTTTGAATAAAGTTATATCTTTAGTCGGAACAGCAGCTCTGCTTATCGGTGGTGGATTAGTATTTGTTCTGTCTAATCTGGCAACAGTTGTTGCAACAATAGTAGATGCGGTTTCAAGTTTTGCTATTAAATTTGATATTGTCGGGAAAGTAACAAAAGTTGTCAAGGGTGCTTTAGCTGGAGTTGCCATTCTATTTGGTACGTTGTTTGGCGTTATTTCAAATATTGTCGGTGCAATAGGCAGATTCATATCAAGTTTTAATTCTGCTAAGACTGCAGTTGGCGGTTTAGGAACCGAGTTAACCACTGTAGACGGACAGCTTAATCAGTCGATGACTGCTCTTGACAAGTTTAGAGTATCACTTGGTAAAGTTCAGGTATTCTTTAGCGGAATTGTTAAGGCTTTCCTTACCGGAATCAAGACAATTTCAACAAACTTTATAAACTTCTTTAAGACTATAGGAGATAGGTTTAGAACTCTTACAGCAGGCGCTACAAGTCTTAAAGATTACTTTACAGCATTCGTTACAATGATATCTGATGGACTAACAAAGATTATTGACTTTGCTAAAGAGTTCTTTGGAAGCTTTAACAAGGATGGTAATGATGCTGCAACAGTATTTCAGAAGATAACAGACGTTTTGAAGAAATTCCTTACATTGGCTACTCCAGGAAGAATAGTTGCTCTTGGATTTGCAGCAGCTATGCTCGGATTGACAAGTTCAATGCTTAAGCTTTCAGACCAGTTTAAGGGAGTTGCAAGTTCTGTTTCAGGTGTATTCAACAACATCAACAAACTCATCAAGAAACAGTTCTCTCAGACATCTGTTATTACAGATTTAGCTAAGGCATTTGCTTTATTAGCAGGTTCATTAGCACTTCTGACATTTGTAGATCAGGATGACCTTGAGCATACAGCAAAAGTAATGGCCAATATGATTGGTGTATTTACTGTTTGCGTAATTGCCATTGAAGCTCTTAATGCAGTTGTTTCGATATTCGCTGCTAAGCATGAAGCTGAGCTTATAGCTACAGCCTCTTCGATTCTTGCTGTTGCAGGAGCAATGTTGATACTTTCAGTTGCATTAGCAGCTTTAAACAAGGTTACATTAGAAGGCTCATTTAAAGATTGGGCCGCTAAGTTAGGAATAGTTGCTGTATTACTTGCAGAACTTGGTGTACTTTCAGTAGTTGTATCAAGATTCGCACCTAAAATGGGTAAAGGCGCTATTCTTATGCTGTCTCTTGCATTGTCAATGAAGATAATGATAGATGCAATAGCAGTTATAGCAGAAATGGAACTTGACAACTTGTCTAGCAATATAGATTCTTTTGCAGCCATTTTATTAAGTTTAGCTGCCGTTGTATTTGCCTCAAGTAAAATAGACACATTATCTGCTTTGAAATTGATATTAGTAGTACGAGCATTATCCTATATGTTCCCTGAGATAGTTAATCTCATAAAATCTATCAAAGATTCAGGAATTCTTAAATCTCTTACTGGTGTTCTTTCATATGTAAAGAAAGTAAGAGAACACTTCCAGAATCTTATAACAGAATACGGAGCAGTATGGGGTAACTTGCAGGCATTCCTAGAAGCTGGAGCTGTTATTGGCGGTTTAGCTGCTCTTGCAGCTTTTGTAACTGCAGTTGGAGGACTCGGCAAATTATTTGCTGGCCTTGGTGTAGCAGCAATAGGCTTGGCATTAGGATTGAAGATACTAGGAGTAATCATTGACGATCTGGATGCTTTTGTCGAGAAATCAACACCTGCTAGAATCGCTGAGATATCTAGCTTAATGTGGAACATGATGTCTGGCATGGCGATGGCTATCTCAATTGTTGCCATATTCTCAGGAATGATAAATGGAGCACTTATGATGCTCACAAAGACTGTTGATAAGAAAGGTGTTGCTAAGTTCCAGACATTCAAGACAAACTTTGCGTCTATGGCATTAGCATTTGTCGGAATGGGCGCTGGTATGGTTCTTCTTTCAGCAGCTCTTGATATTATTGCAGGAATCCAGGAAGAAAGGATAATGGAAGCAACCAGAGTCCTTGGAACTTTGATGATTCTTCTTGGAATATGCGTTGGTGCCGCAGGATTTATAAAGAAAGGCATTTCAGCAGTTCTTGTTGTTATCAGTGTAATAGGCGCGGTAGCTGTTCTTATAGGAGAACTAGTAGCAATTTGCATGCTGATTGAAGATAATCCAGCTGGAATGGAGACAGCTCTTCTTTACATGGCTGGAATATTCGGAATGTTAGATGCGACGCTAATTATATTAGCAGTAATAGCCACAAAAGCATCTAAAGCGCTTTCAGCAGCCGCAATTGTTGGAACAATTTCAATCTATCTTGGTGTGATATTGCTAGCACTTACACAGCTGGCAAAAGAAGACTGGAATACTTATGTTCCTTATATGATTGGATTGACTCTGGTTCTTGGAGCTTTAGTCGGAGTTATTGGTGCAATAACATCATTCTCTAATCAGGCTAACGCAGAAGGAATGAGAGGAATATTCAAAGTATTATTACTTACGATGGGATTCCTTGCAGAATTTGCATTAGCAGTAATTATATTCAATGGTCTTGAAATACCATATGAAAGTGTATGGCATACAATAGGAGCATTGAGTGTTGGCCTTATAGCTGTAGCCGGTGCTGCATCTCTCATGATGTGGGCATCCAAATCAATGGGCTCAAGTGTATTTATGGGCCAGCAGATTGTTGATATTATTAAGCCTCTTCTGATAGCTCTGTTTGAGTTTGGGTTAGCTGTTGCTGTATTCCACGGAATGCAGATTGAGAGCCAGTATGTATGGGATACAATTATATCCTTAGCGACTGGCGTAGCAGCTATTGCAGGTTCTGTTGCACTTATAGCACATTTCTCAAATGGAATAATGGATGGCGACAAGATCAAGAATTTGTTAAAGATTCTCAGGCCGATTGTAATTAGTTTGTTCGCTTTTGGGGCAGCTGTTGCAATATTCAAGTACATGAACATTGAGATGGATTACATCAAGACCACTGTAATATCTCTTGCAGGTGGTGTGGCGGCAATGGCTGGTATCGTAGCTTTACTCGGAACAGTTGTCGCCAAGAATTTCGCTGATCCATCAAAGATTAGTAGTGTTTTGACCTTAATGATTCTCATTACTGGTCAGTTAGTGTTCTTGTCCATAGCTCTTATCGAACTTGCAAAAGTAGGTGCAATACCTGAAGATGTATGGAGCAACATGGAAACAATCATGACTGGTCTTGGTCTGATGAATCTTATAGTTGTTGGTCTTTCAGCATTTGTGAGAACTCTCGATGCAAAGACTATAGGAGCAACAATAGCCATTATGGTTCTGACATGTGCGGAGTTAGCAACGATGGCTTATTCATTGTATAAGCTTGCAGAAATTGATACCGGAAAGCTTCAGCAAGCAGCAGCTACAATGGAGATTTTGGCAGGAGTTCTAACAGGTTTAGCTGTTGTTGGTGCCGCTGTTTCTGCAGGGCTTGCAGCTGTATTTAGTGCGTTCTTAGGGCCAGAAGCAGGAGGATTGGTAGGAATAGCAATTATTCCTGGAATACTGTTATCTATTTCAGCTGCTGCACTATCTTTGGGGTTAGGCCTCAAAATGGGGGCAGAGGGCATAGAAATTGCTACTCAGGCCCTTACAAATCTTGTTCCTGTTATCCAGCAGTTGTCTGACATAGGTTCAGGAGAAATCTTTGCTATCTTCACGAATCTAACTGTTGGATTCGCTGAGTTTGGAGTAGGAGGAAGTATTGGTGCTATTGGAGCAATTGCATTAGCTATAGCATTAAACATTCTCAACCAGCCATTATCTGAGTTCATTACAATAGCTCAGGATCTTCAGAATGTTGATATGGGCGGAATAGCTCTTGGTCTTATTGAGATAGGTGCTGCTGGAGCGATAATCGGTGTTGTATCGCCAGCAATAGTTCTCGGAGCCTTAGCATTGAACATTCTTACAGCATCATTAGAACGATTCAGTGCTGTAATGGAAGGCATGGAATCTGCTGAGAGTGTGTTCTCTAGTTTCTTTGGAGATTTGGGAAGCGTATTCTCAAGCGGAGCCGCTCTTGCCGCTGTCGACGAATCTTACAAATTTGGTGAAAAAATCGGTGGTGAAAAAGGTACCGGAGAAGGCTTTGTTGGCGGTATGTCAGATGCAACAGGATGGGCATCACCTCCTCAGTGCGTAATAGACTTCTTAGATGCAGTTGGTAATGCATTCGGAATGAATCAGCAAGCTGTAGCCGATGCTGCTGCTTCAGGTTCAGAGGTCGGTGCATCATGGGGCGAGAATGTAGCTAATTCTGCTTGGCCATATGTCGAGTCAATCTTCAGCTGGTTTAAAGGCGGCGGATTAGTCAATCCGTTTGCTGGAAGTATCACAACAAAGCTAGGAACAACATATGCGAAAGAGCAGGTTAAGAACTTCAAGAATGAAGTTAAAGATGCTGGCGGTGTTGTCGGCTACGCTCAGAAGAAGATTGGTGACCTTTCAAATTCTACAGGCGGTTTTGGAGGTGTTCTTGATAGCGTAAATAATGTCATCAAAGAAAACGCAAGTAAGACCTGGGAAGCAATTGAGGGTTCAGATTTCTATAAGAGCACTGTTGGTGAAGTAAAAGAAATCATGGAACAGGCTACTGAGTCTGCAAATGGTTTGGGCGAAGGCTTTGAAAACGCTGGATCAGGAGCTAGTAAAGGTGCCAAAGGAGTCAAAGAATTCTCCGACTCACTCGCATCCACTCTCGAAGGTCAGCTTGATATCTTCAGCAAATTTGAGATTAAGACAGAGACTTCTGCGCAGACAATGCTTGATAACATGAAGTCTAATATCGACGGATTCGCAAGTTGGTCTCACAGAATGACTGTTCTTGCTGAGAGATTTGCTGAACACGGTATCGACAAAGGGCTTTATCAGAAGCTTGCTGAGCTTGGTCCTAAAGGCTATGATACAATGAACGCGTTCTATCAGATGTCTGAGGAACAGCTGGACGAGGTTAGAGATCTCTATGCAACATCTCTTACTCTCCCTGAGGGGCAGGCTGATATTGTTGGCGCTGGCTTTACCTATATGGGTGAGATGGCTGTTCAGGGCTTCTCAAATGCTCTTGATGATCATAAGAGAGCTCATGAAGCTGCTCATGGTCTTGGAGACGCTGCTCTTGACGGTATGAAGGAAGCTCTTGATTCACATTCTCCTTCTAAAGAGACTGAGAAGATTGGTAAAGATGTAGACCTTGGTCTTAAGAATGGTATTGTCGATTATCAGTGGTATCCAAAACTTGTTGCAACAAACATGGCTACTGGAGTCATGAGAGCTATAAAGAAAGTCCTTGATGTCGACAAGATGAAAGCACTTGGTTTACAAATCGGTCAAGGTCTTGCTGAGGGAATCAAAGAAAGCGAGAAGTATGTTGTAAGTGCCACAACTGGTCTTCTTGGTTCTGCTGATAAAACAGTTGTCAAGAAAGAAATCATTTCAAGTCCTTCTAAAGCATGGGCTAAGTTTGGATCATTTATGGGGCAAGGAATGGGAATTGGCATTATTGATGCCGCTTCTACAGTAAAAGATGCAGTAGAAACTCTTTTATCAGAGTCTCAGGCGCCTCTTGATGGAGCACTTGACACAATTGCCAATTATATGGGTGATGATTTCTCTATTGTCATTACACCTATTCTTGATCTTAGCTATTTACAGCAGCAGCTTAATGAAGTTAACGGAATGTTTGCTGATAGAGAATTTGGTGTTGCTACATTTGGTCAAAATGAGGGTGAGCAGCAGCCAATTCAGCAAATTAGCTATACACAGAATAACTATTCACCTAAGTCTCTTAGCAGGATAGATATTTACAGAAGCACAAACAATCAGCTTTCTAGGGCTTTTCCTAGAGCAGTAACTGCAAACTAAAAGAAAAAGGAGTATAAAGTATGGAACTCTATGTCCTTAATCAGAATTTCGAGAAGATATACGTCATGGATACATTCGAATCACTGATTTGGGTAGACAAGATGTATGAGCCCGGAACTTTTGAGCTTTATACTCCTGCTTCTTCCGAAATCTTGTTATATATGAGACCTGACAATTATTTGATGAATCCAGACTCAGATAGATTAATGATTATTGAGGATTTCACAATTGATTCTGATACTGAAGACGGAAACCATGTAAAGATTATTGGCAGGGATTTAGCCTCAATACTTGACAGACGTATTGTCTGGAAACAGGTTGAGTTCAAAGACAAGAACAATAAAGGCGTTAAGATTCAAGACATTATACGACAACTTCTTGAAGACAACATAATTAATCCGAACACAGCAAATGGTGGTACTGATAGAAAGATTAACAACTTTATATTTAAGGCCATCAACGACGCTGAAATTGACAAGATTAAGATGACTAACCAGTACAATACTGGAGATAACATATTGGCTATTGTTCAGGATATTTGTCAATCTAAAAAAGTTGGGTTCAAGGTTACACTTGATCAGAGCAATAGGTTTGTATTTGAGCTTTTTAGAGGTGTAGATAGGAGCTATTCTCAGTCAACGCTTCCATGCGTAGCTTTCAAGCCATCGTACGATAATATTATTGAAAGCAGTTATCTTGAGGAAAATTCAACTCACAAGAATGTTGCTTTGGTAGGCGGTGAGGGCGAAGGTGACGCCATGAAGACAAGAATAGTTGGTAGCGCTACTGGAATTTTTAGAAAAGAAATGTATGTTGACGCCAATGACGTAGACAGTAATAGTCTTGAATCTGGGCAAACATACGTTGAAGCCTTGGATGAAAGGGGTAAGAAAGAACTTAAAAATGCAAAACGCAATAAGAAGTTTGAAGGTAAGTGCGAGACAAAGCGACTGTATGTATTCGGAAGGGATTTCTTCTTAGGAGACATAGTACAGGTTGCCAATGAGTATGATATTGAGGATAGCTGCTATATAACAGAGTTTACCTGGTCATACAACACTAATGGCAACGATGCTTATCCAACATTTTTATCGATTCACGATGGTGTTGACGATACAACCGAAAGTTCAGATGTTCCAGACGATGACTATTTCACGTATCTTGAGCAGACTAAACAACTAAGTACATCAAATACAACAAAATTCACCTTTAAAAGCTCTAATATTCACACAAATAGCGCCATTGATATTTACTGTAGTATATACGGATTTAATCCAACAATCGTAGATACTATAGAAGGACAAATCGAGATAACATTCCCTAAATACTCAACTGCTCAAAATCTTACTGTTCGAGTATATATAAAATAGACGGAGGATAGCTGATGATTAAGAAAATTACAATCACCAATTTTCAGGGTGAAAGTATGGACTACTTAATTGATGGGGTTCAGCAGGACAATCCTTCTGGTCTTATCATAACGAAAATAGACGGATTAGGTCCGGTTAAAGCAGACATTAACATGTCAAATCTTGTTACTTCAGATGGTGGGTTATTTAATTCGGCTAGGTTAAATAACAGAAATATTGTTATCACAGCTCTATTCACGCACCCAACATCAATTGAAGATGCTAGACTTAAGAGCTATAAGTATTTCCCAATCAAGAAGAAATTGACATTCAGAATCGAGACTGATAATAGAACTGCCGAGACAACTGGCTACGTTGAATCGAACGAACCATTTATATTTGAAGAAGAGACGTATTGCCAGATATCTATACTGTGCGAAGATTCTCATTTCGTTGATGTTAGTGATTTAGGCAGAGAGATTATATCCGTAAGTAATACAATTAAGCTATTTGAGTTTCCATTTGAATCTGGTTCTGGTCAGCATGAGACATTCCAGACAGACTTATCTATGGATCTCATTAAGCAATGGAACAACCCAGGACGTGTTGCGAAATACGTTGAAACCATTGTATATCAGACAACTGGTGGAGTTATGTCAGGAACAAGACCTGGAACATGGAAAGAAGTTTATGCAGATGGATGGATAAATACAAGGTATAAACAAGTTACTGGAACTAGTTACTTTGATATTGATGAGACATCTGCGATTGATTCATCTACAACAGAACTATCAAACAAAAGCTATAAAAGCCTCACAGTTACAACAACAAATGGCTCAAATGGTGGTTCTAGGACGTTAATACAATATGGTACACAAACATCTATAGCGAATAATTTAAGGCTCGTGTTTCAAGTAACTGATTTGTCTGGAGCTGCTTTAACAAATGCTAAAGTTAAGATTATTAATGTATCATCTGGAGATGTTGTAGTTACACGAAACATTACTACCACAGGAAAATACGATATCTCATTTAGTACTGCTGGGTATTATTACTTGGAATTCTATGCAACTGGTGATACATCCTCAACAGGAAGCATTGCAATCGATATGCTTTACATTAGAACTGATGATAAAACATATGAAAATGATAATTGGGTTTACTGTTTTAATCAGCAAACAAACGCTCAAATAGATTTCTACTTTGGTAGCGGATCTACTGCTACATTCGGATTTGACAGTCTTTATGGTTCAGATAACAGATATACAACAAAAGACCTTGAGTTCATTGTTGCAAAATTTGTTGCTCCATCAAATGAATTATATTTGTCAGCTAATAGCGGGGATTGGTTCTTATCAGGTACAACATTCGAAATCCGAGACGACATTACTAGAGAAGTTGTTAATGTTAGAAGTACATCAGAAGCTCAGGATTTGTATTTGAATCATTTGACACCTGGAAAGACTTATAACATTACACTATGTATGCCATCTGGCCAGTATGTAAACAGACCTGCAGGTTCTCTTGGTGTGACTATTCCACAAGCTAGTCTGTATACCTTAACAGATGGGGATATTGAGCTTGGCGATTTGAGCAAACAGAGATTGTCAAATGTTGTTTATACTGGCGATCTCGATACTGGGTTTACAATAATCCTTACTGCTGATAGTACTGTAAGAGACATAACAATTTACAATGCTGTAAACGGCGACACAATGAGCATTGATACTAGTAAAATACGACCAGTTACAGGAGGGTCATATAGTCATATGTTAAGCGGAGATGAGATACGCATTTGCACAATAAACGGTAAAAAATCAGCTACGCTTACCAGAGGCGGAAAACGCTACAATATTCTTAATACCTTAAATAAAGATTGTTCATGGTTTCAGCTAACTCCTGGGGTAAATAAGTTTGCCTATGATGTTGCAGATGGACAAGACCATCTTTATATGAAGTTCATAGTTGATAGAACTTTTGAAGGTGTTTAAAAATCATCAAAATGGGGGACAAAAACATGTCATTAACTTATGGCTTCTACAATTCTCAGAACCATGATAGAGTATACGATGCTGATGATATGAGTAGAATTTTCGATGGTATCATAACGGATGGTGTCTATGCTCATATTGGTAAGTGCATGTATGTTAGAGCTTCAGATCAGGACAATGAAGTAATCGTTCAGCCTGGAAGAGCATGGTTCAATCATACATGGACATATATTGATGTCGATTATCCGATGCAGGCTTTAGATGCTGAGACTGTCAGTATGCAGAACAGATTGGATGCCCTTGTAATCGACGTTAATAGAGACACAAGAACAAATTCATTGCAATGGGTTAAAGGAACTGCAATGTATGGCGGAGATTATAGTACTCTACCAAAACCAGTTCTATTAAGGACAGAGGAGCATTCACAGTACCCTCTTTGTTATGTCCTCAGAAGAGGCCGACAGGATCTGATTAAAGCATCAGAAATATACAATGCTATTGGAGTAAGTATCTCATGGTATGAGAATGAAGCCGATTACCACGAAGGCCATACTGCTATAACTGGTGTATTAACACCATTTGTAGAGGGTGTTCTTGGGTCATTTGATATTTCTGGTATTACTGCAAGATGGGAATCTGAATTCGACAGCTGGTGTGATGCCCAGAAAGAAGCATTTACAATTTGGATGCAGGCTAGACAGGACGAGTATGACTACTGGTTTAATAACATCAAGGGAACACTTTCTGGAGACATAGCAACAAATCTTAAGAACTACATCGATTCGTTGACCTCAGTATATACAGGAAGTAAATCAGGAACAAGTGTTCGCAAGCAGGTTATTCAAATCGGTGGAACTACTTGGAATGGCGTAACAATCCCAGTTACGAATCTTACTACAATATACGGTTCTCAAGAGATGGAGAAGACCCATACTCTTAAAGATAATCAGTTAACTACTTGCACATTCACGAATTCGATTCTTTCGGATACGGCTGCTGCTGTAGATGTATACACAAACCCTCAGGTTGATTACCGAAAGATGACAAGAAGTGGAAATACAGTAACAATTGAATTCCCGAGCTCATTCCTCGGAACTATAAACGTAAGATTAAGAATTCTTACTGAATTAGCATAGGAGATTAAGCTATGGGATACGAAAGAAGTAATATAGAGGCTAGGGATGATTATAAGCTTTTTGATAAGACTAATATTGGAACAAGCTCCAAAAAATCAGTAAAAGTAATGACTGCTTCGTTTTGGTCAAATACTACTGCTGGACATTACATTAGGTTTCCAATACCAATTGAATTCGTAAGTGATTCTAAATGCGGATTGTTGAGAAAAGTTACAATTAACTCATATAAACAAACTTCTACGTCATACGATTTAAGTAACCCTGACCCGCTTCAGGGATATAGTATGGCTGATGTCGGAAAGGTTGAGGTTGAGATATCTTATTTGGACGGCACGACTCCAAATACTTTCTATCCAAACTATCCATACCGTGTAGAAATCCCTGAAAGATATATAAACGAGCCATGGAAACTTGATCAGATAACTGTCAAAATCTACAATCTGAAAGTCAAGAGTTTAGTAGTGGAGGTAATAATAAGCCAGCCATGAGTACAGTATATGAACATTCAAGAAGAATAAATTACCAAGAAAAAAGATATTTGGCCGAGCAGCTTGCCGGGACTGGTTCTTCATTATATCTTCCTAGTTTCAGACTCCATCCAACTAAAAAAGATACGCAAGGTCTCCATCTTACATGTCAAATTCCGATTTATAACTTAAGGAATTTCAGAGCACTGAAAGCAAATGTGACGTTTTACGACTCCACAAACACAATATGGGGATCAGTTAAAATCACTAACAATCTTCCTGATTCTGGATTTAATCCAACCTATGATATTTGGAACGATTCTACTAGCTATGGCAAATGGACTGACAATGGGAAGAAAGAAATTAATATGTCTTTTGGATCTGATTCATTTGCTGGTTTGAGGAATGGTGCAAACTTAACAATTCAACAAGAGTTTATATTTAATGAGTATCTTTGGATTAATGATCCGTCTAAAGACTACTTATTACTTAGGATGGATATTAGTATGGACTCATCTAGTAAGTGGAATTCGTCTCAGGACTTAACATGTGATTTGACGTTCATGAGATAAGGAGGATAGTATGGCATTATATAGATGCTGGGGAAGTGGCGAAGGTGGAGGCGGAGAACCGCTTGACGGCGACGCTGAAGAAGCCAATGTTCTTGATGGTAAGACATTCTATAGTAATAGCGATGTAAAAAAGACAGGTACTATGCCGAATATTGGGGAGGTAAACGAGACCCTTCATCCAGGCGAGTCATATACTATTCAGGAAGGATATTATTCAGGAGGTGATATTCAGTCTCCTGCTATATCTTCTCAATCAAAGGGAGTATGGCCATCAGACTCGCTTCAAATAATTACACCTGATGATGGATACGATTACTTGTCTAGTGTTACTGTTTATAGTGCTTCTGTTGAAGAAAGAACTATACCACATGATGTCCATAAACAAACGGAGGATGTTGTAATAACCCCTAGCGATAATTATGTCGGTATGTCTAAGGTCACAATTAAAGGGGTAAAAGCCCAATCAAAAACAGTAACTCCATCTGCAACAAATCAAGTTATTACACCAGATTTATCATATGACACCTTAACAAGTGTTACAGTTGAAGGTGACAGTGATCTTATTCCCTCTAACATCAAATCAGGAGTTAATATCTTTGGTGTTACTGGAAACTATGCACTAACTACTCAGTCCAAATCAGTAAATCCATCAATCGATATTCA
>RHMF01000151.1_pt1 | contig 28104 bp, 27 predicted proteins | sample 5365151 | NCBI WGS metagenome assembly RHMF01 (sample SAMN10266501, study PRJNA497801) | feces metagenome | isolation source: feces | host: Bos taurus | place: China: Prairie of Fairy Mountain | collected 2017-08-14 | reverse complement strand
TCGAATCGACAGTTACGGACATATACATTTTCATTCGCAGCATTGGTGCTGTTGATGTTCCATGTTGAACCGAACCCTACACAACTATCCATAATCATTGTTATACCAGCTAATGCAAAGAAATTAGCTTGTTGTGAAACTGTTGCAACGTTTCTACTCTTGAAACCAACACATCCAATATTCCATGACTGCGTTCCTTCACCCTGATCACTGTAATTAGCACCATAACTACCACATACAATGTCATTCACTCTGATAATACTGCCACCTTCGTGTATTGTAGTCCCTTGGTCATCCCCATCTTCTATATTTCCATTGTTCTTTGCAATACAATTTATCTCGATTGCTTTCGGAACAATATCATTATATGCATGATAGTTGAAACCATCCTTCTGTGCATATGATGCTTCGCAGTTTTGGAAGATACTTTCTTCCGTCCCTTTTAATGTGACTGCATTGTGGTCTGTATCTTTTGAATAGAAGAATTTACAATTTTTGGCGTACACTTTGGTTGTGTCAGAGGATGATGTAGATTCAACGATCAATGGACTTGCACCGTCAATCACGGTCAAATTTTCCAAATACAAGGTTCCATTACACTTGAATGATATGATTGCGGATGTTTCTGTTGCCATCAGATATATACCTGATGTTGATTTAGGGTCTACATCGTCTATCGTATGTACATAAGCAACTCCGGATATATGTGCCCAGCTACCTTCCGTATCCTCAACTTCCTGTATAGTTTCTACTTGTACATATTGCGTATAATCACCATATTCATTTAAATGCACAATGTCTACTACGCCAGTGAGTGTATTTCTTGAAGCCGTATAAACATGGCTATACCCTGACAGTATTGACATTGTAGAATCATTATATGTACTGAGTACAACTCCGTCCCCTGTGCCAATGATATTAAGGCTTCTTGTGATATCTATATTCCTTAAAATGCTAGACCGTTTATATACACCCGGCATACAGAAAATCGTATCCGCACCCTGATTATATGCTTTCGACATTGTAAGATATGGGCTGTAATCTGCATCTCCTGTGTTGTCATCACTCCCGTTTGGAGACACGTACTTTACCGTTCCGAGAGCATTCTTATAATTAGCAACATCAAAATCGCAGGTAATGTTACCTTTATAATCTGAATAAATCTTATTCTTAAGAGGATTGTCGGTCCAAGTAAACATTGAAGGGATAGATACCTGCATCTTCCCAATAAAGGCTGATTTTTGTATCTCTTCCTCAATTCCATCTACTTTTTCATTTACTTCAGGAAGCCCCTTTACAATGTAAGGTTCAACATAAGCCGTTTTTGTACTTCCAAGTTCGATCTGTATACCGGCATCGGATCCAATAGTAAATCCACCACTCTTGTAAAACCCTACATGGATATATTTAGCTGATGAATCCGTTGTAAATGTAACTGAGTTGTTAGACGCTGTTATGTTAAGCCGTTCAATAAAAGCACCAGACAAGGTATAAGTGCTTATATGTCCTGACGGACTTTCACTACAAGTTGCATTATAATAAGACGCGGTATATGTTGTGTTACCCTTGCAAGCAACTTTATCACTCATGCCAAAAGCGGCATTTATTGGCTTAATCACACCGCTTGTGTCAGTATCGTATTTTCCAACACTAACGGTGTTTATATTCTTAGTTGATTCTGTTAAACCAGCTTGTAATTTAGTTACACCATCTTCAACATAGTTTATATAATCCCCAACAACCTTCGCATCCGCCGCCATACCGGAAACAGTGAGTGTAGTATCGGTATCGACAGCAACTGCATTATACACACCGCCGTCAGTCCAAGAAGAATTGGCATAGTAATACCAGTCGCCATTTGTATAACCTGCTTCAGAACCCATATAAATATAAATCTTGGTGTTGTCAGTCATCTCTGAAGCAGAACTAACCGCTACAGGGGTTCCAAATGAGGAACGAATTCCAGATAACAAAGTATCCAGAGTATTATTGCTGGTATCATACACAGCAGAAGTTAGAGTGACTGGAAATACCTGATTGTCACTTCCATCTTTAAATTTAATAATATTTCCCATGTCCTCTCCTATAAAAGAAATAACCCCTAGTCAAATCGGCTAGGGGCTTAAAATTTTGTTACATTTACTGAATTAAAGGTCACTATGATAATCCCTTGTATGTCTCAAAATACGAAAGATTATCGTTGACACAGTTCGCAAACAGTCTGTTAATAGCCTTTGCGTATCCGCTATATACTGGCGCTGTCGGATGATGACTGGACATATGATTGAGATAATATTTCGATTTAAAGAATCCGTCATTAGCAATCACTATTGATGGAATGCTGAAGAACGTGGCAATCTCCGTTATTGCAGTATTAAATGCTTCATATCCTGCTTCGGTGTCAGTTGTAGGTGTACGGCAATATGTACACATAACAATTTTACTATTAGGAGATTCAGCCATGATCTGCTGAATAATTCTGCCGTAGTTACCCCAAAACGAATCTGCATTCTGTGTGTAATCAGAAGTGTTAATATCTGCCGAAGTACCAAGATATGTAAGACCACCCGTTTTTGTCACATTACTATCGTTAATACCAAGGCAAAGAAGATACAGCTCACAAGCATTGCCACCATTGATATCAGATAATACTTTTGGTAATCCTTTTGTACTCTGCGTCAAAAATGTTTTTGTTGTTGCCCCACCATACGCATAATTGATAGCGGTTATTCCACACTGTCTTGCAAGGTTCTGCGGCCACGAAAGACTTTCAAATGTTGATGTTTCTGATCCACCACCAATCATAATGGTACCTGCGGCGAAGCTGTCACCTATAACCCCAACACGCTCAAACATGGATATGTCAGCGTAGTTATTATACAGTTGATTCTGCTCTTCGTTTATAAGTTCATGCCATGCTTTCCATGCGCCAGACCACTTAATCCTAGAAAACACCCTTCCATTTGAAGAATGGTACAGTTGCATATACCCATTTGAATTAGCACTTTCATAATTGAATGTCGCACAAGTGCCGTAATCGGTAGGCTGTGTACCGTCAAGATTGGCAGTAAATGTATAACACCTTTGCGGAAGTGCATTGTCAATGGACGCAAGCTGTGAAGTTGATGAGGTTCTGTCTCCTATCCCCTGGAAAAACCGATTTGTGGCATTATCTACGGTATATAACTGAACATCCAAGGCGCCAACAAGTGTGTCCTTCATGTTTGTTACATCTGTGCTACTTGTGGCATCGGAAAGTACGATACGCACATAAGCGTCACTGGCAAATGTATAGGTTACATTTGTCCTTGAAACTGTTGTTGACAGTGTGAAAGTTGATACATCAGTCCATGAACTATATATTGCAAGGTAAAATCTGTATGATGAGTCTATTGCTACTCTGCTTCCTTTTTTGACATACACAGCTGAAGGCATTCTCCAGCGTGTATTGGCAGACTGATTATTGCCGTTACCATTGATTCCACCCAGTTCCCACTCAAGGTCATCAGTAGTGAGATACACATCAAGAACATCATTCAACGCATCAGTTTCTGTCTTTAATTCAGCAACTGCATCACCAGTAGCCTTCGCATCAGCTGCCTGACCTGAAACAGTCAGTGTTGTATCTGTAAAATGTGTATCCGCAGTATCCGGATAGGGAGCCTGCGCTGTATAATCAAAATATGCAACAGGACCAAGGTTAGCGAGTTCTTCTCTGGCTACCGCATCCTTGATTTCATAAATAGTACTACCAAGTTTTACTTGTTTAATATCAGCCATTATTACCTCCTAACCTTATATGTCAAAATTCAAAGCTTCATTGGAAGCTGTGTAGTAAGGAATGGCGTTGTAAGCAGCTTCTATTTTATTTTGTAAAATATAAAGCGCTTCAAACTCTTGCATAAACTCTTCCAAAGCACTCAAATCACTATCAGAAACAATAGAACCGTCATTAATACCCGCTTTATCTACGATCCAGATAATGGCGGCCATACCAAGAGGGTTTCCAACAGAATCCCTAATGACCAACTTACTCCAAACATTACCGGGTACAGCTGCTAATTGCTGATTGAGCGTATATCCAATTTCATGAGTCGAACCGTTCCAGGTACAGTTGTCCATGACAGCAAATCCGTCTGGTTTTGTTGCTTCCAGAGTAACTGAACGAACAGAAGAAAAGTCAAAATCACCCAAAGTTGAATAGGGGGTAAAAGTGTACTTTCTAAGTCCACCATCAGACTGGCTGATATGTATAAAGGTAGGGGGACCTCCTGGAACAAGATTGATATTGTATGTATCTGTAAACATTTACTTAATCCCCTTCTAGATAAATTCCAACGTCTCTGTTTCAGAAATATAATTTGCTGATAAACTGGCATCTATAGTAAAAGATCCGCCTGGTTCAAACGTACCAGTTACTTTTTCACCGTCATTTCTGGTGGCTTGTTCACCCGTTGTTAAATTACTGCTATTAACTGTATCCACCGTAACATCCATAAGGGTCACGCCATTTAAAATAATTTTTGATATCGCCATAGTATCCCCCTTATGTGAACAATGTCATACCAGTAGGCAATGTAAGAGTATAGACATCGCACTGATATGTACCATTAATAGTTAATGTATATGTGCTGCTATATCGGTAATACAATCTCACAAAATGATTGGATGATGTGTAATATAGACGATACCCATAAATACCGTATGCCTGAAGAGCACCAGAATATGCGTTATTTGACGTATATGTGAATGCCATAACTGGTCTTGTACCAACATAAGATGTATCGTTATTTGCTAATAAATACGGGAAGAAAATTGTATCTGTTCCATAAAAATATCCAGCTCGTTTACCCGCTTTATCTCTAATATGAACCCATACTAATATTTCATGGTTGTTGTACTCACTAAGTGTAAGTGTAACATCCCCTAATTTTGTATTTGTTGTTTCGGTCGTATTTAGAGTGAAATCCTGTGTAGCAATTTTCTTCCAATTGGATGGTTCATACGTGCCAGTCACTCCAAACAAGGAAATATCTTTCTTAATATTCCCTGCAACAAGATTGGCATCACCTTTAATGGTCTGAGCACCCGTAAGATATGTTCCACTGGCTATTGTCTGATCTGATGTGGTCGGAGTAATAGTCTGTGCTGCCTGTGTGGTAAGTTGAGAAGTAGAAGACCCAGCGGCTGTCACAACGCCTGTTGTTCCACCTGACACATAACCTGCTACAACATGTGGTGCAACAGAATGAAAAGCACTAACGGTGGATGTTATTACACCAGTTGATGAATTTACTTCGATAAATGGATTTGCTTCTATGGTTGTACTCTCCACAGATACAGAGCCTGGTTGTACGAGACCATAGGCACTGTTTTCATAATAACCAGCAGGAACATTTACTTGTTGGCCCGATGCTGTTAAATCTCTACCGCTTCTTCTAGTAATTCCTGACCCAACATATGTCGAACTGATAGCCCCAACATTCACCGAAGCAAAGCCATCATAGCCAGTGTCCGGTTCTATGGTTTGAGCCGATTCCGTTGGTGTTACTGATTTTGCTCCTTGTAAATATGTCGCCTCTGCATATCTGATGTCTTTAATTATGCCGCCATGAGAATCTTCAGTATCAGTAACGATAATAGTTCCAATGGAAGCAGTTCCAACAGATGGCTCACCACTGGGGAGATGAAAATGGACACCTTCAGCAACATCAGCAGCCGTTACATCGTCCCCAGTCAAGTCAATTAGCGTATTACCGTTATATACGATTTTGTTTTTGTATGGATTAGTTGCCATACCGGTGTCCTCCTAACTATCAGGCGGCACGACCTATCGTAACGGGCACGCCTCCCTGTGCATTGTCTGTCTCTGTGTAAGGAATTGCAGCTACGGTTACCTGGGAAAGATAATTGTAGGTCGGGCTATCTGGAACAATAACCTGCTGAGATCCGGTAGGGGTAACATTCTTGGCCTGAGCATGAACATCTTCTGATCCGCTCATGGTACCCTCGATACCCAGAATCGTTACGTTTTCACGAATATTCGCTGCTACCAGATTTGTAAGTGAAGTACTATCAATAACAGCTTTACCTGATCCGTCGTAGTAACCTGCAGGAATCGTCGTGCCAGAAGTACCGGTTACAGTAACATTATTACCACCATTGTTTGGCATTGAACCTGTCAGCTTTGTACCGGCAGCACCATAAGCAGTCTTGGTTGCCAGGATCTCAGAAGCGCTTGCTGTTGCATCTGTAGTGTCTGCATTGTATGTACAAGAACCCTGAACTCTTTCACCCGTCGCCAAGTGGAAATATTTTCCGGACTGGACATCAGATGCTACGGCGGTATCCGTAGTCAAGTCAATTAGTGTTTGACCGTTGTAAATAACTTTATTTTTATAAGTATTAGCCATTTCGTCTCCTCATAATAAAGATTACGCAATATTTACAGTTAATCCTCCGGAAAGATTAGATACTTCAGTATATGGAATCCCTAACACAGTAAAATCATTTATTACTGTCTTATGGTTAGTATCAAATATCTGTTCTTCTGGTCTCGGTGTAACAACTGTTTCACCCATATAGACAGGGAAATCATAAGATCTTGTAACGACTGTGCTACCGGATATATGCCGTGACCCAATATTTCCAGACAGAGAACCCTTTAATCCTATGTTTCCAGAAATATTCTCGGCGTTTAATTCCATTAATATACCTCCTTAGTTAGCTTAAACTTAGCTGGGCCTATAGGAGTATATACATCTCCAAGATTTGTTGTAAGTTGTATGTCGTACCAGTAAACACCAAAATCAAGGTCTTTTGTATCTTCTGGTTCCAAATATAATACCATTGTCTCGATCGGAATCTCTTTTAAGACCAGACATTCCTCATCCTCAATGTTTTTCTTCAAAGCAAAGCGAACACTATCTCCTGTCTGAGGCTCATATGGCGCACCTTCGTCATCATCAGTAAATGCGACAGTAAGATAAAATGAGTCGCCCCTTGTAAGAGATATAGTTTTACTTGTATCATCAACTGATGCGCTCATATCTTCCTCCTTTTACTTAAATCCCATCATAGATTTGATCATATTGGCTGTTCTAAATATTCCGCTTTGCTGAGCCTGGGGAGTTTGTGATAAGAGATACTGAGCCATAGCCTGCGGATTGTTAGCATATTCCTGCGGGACATTGATTCCTCTCTGTGCCAGAAACCCTGCCGGGTTAGATCTACAGGCGTTGAACTGGCTCATCATATCCTGCATATTGGAGAAAGGACCGGACTGATTCTGATTGAAGGAGTTCATGAATCTACCCATTGTTCCTCTCCTTTCTGTTCTCGTTTCTTATCACAAACTTCTTAGAAAGCTCATCCATTTTTGCATTCATAAGTTCAGTAAACTTATCAACAGTAAGATACTCCGGAGCAGGCTGAGGCGTCCGAAGCTGCATATCATACACTTCCATCGGTCTTCCATCAGCGTATTTTGCGATCAAAATCGGGGTCTCACCGTCTACCACATAAAAAGAGCATCCTGATACCGGGTTCGGCATGGATGCTGCTTCCTGTTCTGTATTTACAAAGAATGTACTGATATATCTCTGCTGCGGTTGATAAGTCGTCTGCGTCTGTGTTGTCTGATATACTCCGTTGTTATAAGACGGAATATACGGGTTGTTAATAGCCATCGTTTACTCCTTTCTTTCTAAATACATATGCCGGAACCTCATCCCCTGAATCGAACGTGTCGTACCAATTTCCATTGATCACTGCTACCACATGAGATCCCGTTGCTAATATGTATGCCCCTTCTCTGTTATCCTTAGCAAATTGTCTTACGGTATAACAATAAGGGCAGGTATCCGGAATCAAGAATTGTTCAAATCCTTTCTTCTTTAAATACCCACCCCAAATATAATTCTTCCACGGCCAATCATGCTCTTTTAATCCTTCAGCATAAAGGTCTGTGTATATGTATTCCCAGCTTTTACCGGTCACCATACAGATTGCTCTGATAATACAGTCGTCAACCAGTTTCTTGTCTGGGTTTGGATTGTAATAAATGTACATTTATTCTTTTTCCAAAAGTTTTTCTAATTCTTCTACTCGTTTATTTAAACTCTGAACGGTCTTAACAAGATCAGCTATGATTTCTGTATATGCAAGGGTCTTAAGCTTCTCAGACGGATCATCCGGTTCGTAAGTTTCAGTTACTACGTCCCAATCCTCTGCAATTTCTTCTACTTCTTGTGCTATAAAACCATGATGAATCTGATTTTTAGTATCATAATTGTAAATGAAGTGAACCGGTCTTAATCCAAGTATAAAATCAACAGCTTTCGACTCATCTATATCTTCTATGTCGTGTTTGTATCGTCTATCAGAAGCCTGCTCCCATCCTCCGAGAGCAACGTACTTCCTTGCCCAAACATACCCACGACTACTGACTCTGTATTCGTCTACGGCTTCTCGTCCAGCCCAAATGCATCCACCGGTTGAGACATGGCCATCAAACCAAACGCCATAATAACCGCCAGCATCATCTGCACCTTCCAACAGGATTCTTTGTGTGGAATATTGTCCTCTTAAAGAGATTTGTCCACAAGTGACAATGCCATTACTGATGCTTGCCTGCTGATTGTTCGGGTTATTACCGCTGATGGATCCCTGCGAAGCACCACTAACAACCTGACTGATAGATCCACCACTGATACTGGCACCGCTGATTTGACCGGAGGAGATGATAGCTCCCGTAACATTCATCGTGTCATCGTCAAGATCTATCTTTAAATTGCCAGTAGATGACTGGATAGTTCCGGTTGTGATGTTATCACCGCTGATCCTTGTAACACCGTCTGTTAAGTTGGACTTAAATACAACATTACCTGATAATGTGATATCGCCATCGGCTGAGTCTAAGACATTTCCTTCATCATCTAACAGAGAGATCTCAATAGATGCTCCTGTATCGCCCGTTCCAGATACGGACATTGTGATCGAGGAAGCTTTCTGATTGATAACCGATTCGATAGTCTGATTGCCGCCATCATAATGATCAAAGCGACTAACTAATTCATCCGTTGTTAAAGCCAGTTCTGAAGTCTTTGCTCCATTGGTGAAGTCGGTCTCAACACTGATCCATGGGACTTCCGTATAACCGGCAAGAGCATTTCCATCAGCATCGGTTAATATGTTTCCGTCTTTATCCAGAAGGTAGACATAATCATAGCTTGTGGAAATATCCATAGACATCAGGGGATTACCATCATGGTCTAAAAGCCTATCGCCGTTATCGTCTAGGATATAGAAGAAATCCATCTTCTCCAGTCGAAGGATAATAGACCCGCCATACTCAAAATCCCGCAAGTCGAAATTCATCGTATAGCCAGAACCAATCTCCGTAATAATGAAGTTGTCCTTCTTAAACCAATTAAAAGAGCCTGCCGGATAGTTATATGTTACATCCTCTTCACCCTTCATTACTCGTGCAGTAAAGTGTACAGTTGTTCCGGTAATGGTATAAGGCATATAAAGAATCAGACCTGCTGCATCAACATACTGGGCAATCTGCTGTGCTGTCTGTGTACCTATATGAAATTCACCAGAATATAGATCCCACCAGTTATCCTGGTTGTTACGTCCGGCTAAGACACCAACTTTAACAAGGCCAGCATCTAAAGTTCCTGAAGTGATATAGTCTGCTACAAAATGTCCGTCTAAAGTCCATGCTGTTCCGTAAGGTCCATTAATGCCGTTGCTGGAGAAGCCAATGCCGTTTAAGTTCATTCGAAGAACTTGTGTGGCTGTCTCTACATCAGCTGTATCCATGATATAGATCTCGTTGGGCTTTCCATCAGCATCTGTACCAATAACTACATGACCGCCAAGGCCACCTGTAATAAGATCTGTAGCATGTTCTATGGCTTTATTTAAGCTGCTCTTTGCGGACTCTACAGCAGACGCTACATTGGCTATCTTGCTGTCTATACTGACTACATCGTTAACCAGGCTCGTCCTTGTAGAACCCAGTTTGATGGAGTTATAACGCTCTAATAAGACGTCATAGTCTGTCTCGATGACCTGTAATTTGTCACTGACACCAAGTTCCGGATAAATAACTGTTACATCATCACAAAGTTTTACTCTCTCTAAAGCAGCTACGTTTTTGTATTCTTCTGTCTGCCATAATGCAACAAAGGAAATATCAATAGTCTGCTTTTTCTTCCATCCGGAGTTATTGTTGATGTAGGTATTCGCCTTATCAATTAATTGCTGGTCAGTCGGTTCTTCCTGCCATTCCTGTGAGAAGTCAACGGGTATTACTCGTGGATATGCAAAATCTGCCTGGTGAGATGACCAGATTACTGGGGTCGTAGAGATGATTTTGACAACTTCTGTCTCGCCATCTTCTTCTGTACCTCTCCAAAAAGGTACTATTCCCGTATAAGTAGACTGATCATCACCAGTATCAGTAAGTTCAGTAATATTCTTGCCGTATCGTAAGGTAACACCATTGTCACTACCTCTGTTTAACCAAGCATGAACGGTAAAGTTGTCAAATTCATACTCAATCTTTCCATAGACATCTAAGAGACTACCTGACTCACCACCAAGGACGCCCCTTACCTGTTTTGGTTCGGTAAGCTCAAATGTTCCTGTTACTTCTTTATCGGTATCGAAAGTAAAGTAACTCTGTGTTGCAAAATACTGAGGAAGCCTTGCTATCGCCTCAGCACAACTACTTGCTGTGAAAGGTAATACTGTAGTCTGGTTTAATAAGTAGCTGATATGCTCACCATATACTACAGCATTACCATCCAATGATTTCTCAATTGAGTAAATTCGAAACGCCTGATTATTACCTCCATCAAAAGGTTTGGCAAATATCAAGCGATCTTCTATTAAATCGTCGAAATGAATACCCTTAACCGGATACTTCATCTCCAGTTCGTATGAACCATTCTTCTTTTCATCAACTTTGCATGATATAGCATCTGACAGTCGCCCCAATCCGTTTGAGGTGAACGTTGTTTCAGTAGATTCATACAAAATAGGTATCATATCGTCCACCACCTCGGGGTAATCTCAATTTTTGTTATAGTACTGGAAAGCGTTATACCATTCGAACCCGGTACTATTTCCGGTATTTCATGGTCAGTAAATGTAACTCTGTCATTACAATTTACTGTTCCTCTATAACAATCCATCAGATCACAGTCTATATCTATGTAGTTGTTTGCATTGTTGGTTGTAGTAAAAGAATAGTGTCCAATCCCAACGTTACCATTGCCATAGACTCGTATGATCGGCTTGGCATTAAAGCGTGTCGGGTTATAAATTGTATTGGCTCCTGTATAGGTCTTTACATCTTCTCCACTAATAAGAAATTTTTGTGGTTTGCAGTCGAATTCCAGTGTAAAAGCACCGGCCTGCAGTAAGATGATGTCTGGGTCGAAGGGGCCATCATATCTACCAAGTCTGTAATAGTCTTTGTGGTAGGTGTCCTCTAATCGCTTATATCCTACACTTGACCCAAGAAAACCTAATAAGCCATCTACATTTTCTTCTAAGTGATCTGCTATAAAAGCAGGATAACTCACTGTTACGTTCTTAAATCTCTTCTTTTCAAAATGGAGGTCCCCATTCTTACCAGGAACCTCCACTGTTTCTTTATCTCTTTCCGGAGCTCTGTACGACTCATTACCTGACGTATGAACCCCATAATTTGAAAGGCTTACACCGTCGAAATAAACCGTGTAGATATGTTCTCTGATGTAATCACTCATGCGAATGCCGCCTTTCCACGTTGAACTTCTCTATCAAGTCTGCGCATAACTTCATCAGCTATTTCTTCAGCACTTGCATTAGCTCCACCAGTTACATAAATGTTAATAGGACTCGAGACACTTGATGTTGCGCTTAAACCATTGATAGCATCTAACATCCTAGAATTTGGATTAATACTACCAATACCAAAATTGTTAAACCCTGCTGTGTACATACCGGACTGCGTCATAAGTCCATTCATCCGACTAGAACCAGCAACAACATCACTCAAATCTACAACGGGTCTGATAGTAGGTGTCATTGTCAGATCATCATCCATCGCCTCGGTAGCTCTATATATGGCGTCCTGCATCGTATCAACCATCGTAAAGCCAGCGTTTTCTATCTGATCCAAATTACCAATAATACCTTCAACCAAACCAGCATTGAACATTTCACCATACCAGTAAGTTAACCTTGAGGGTGAATTGATCTGGCCTCTTGTCCGAATAGCATCACCAATAATACCCACTAATTCACCACCAGCCTGCCAAACAGCACTTGCCATGGACTTAAGGCCATTCAACAGACCCTGACCAAGGTTAGAACCAAGGGCTTTGAAACGTTCTTTGAAGCTTTCACCCGTTGCAACAGTTCCTTCCAGAACTTCTGTCATAGTCTGCTGCATAACGGGTCTCTTCTCACCCAATGCTGTAGAAGTGCTTGTACCTAACAGATCACCAACATTAAAGAAATCATCTTCAAATCCCATGGCAGTAAACACACCACTATCCATGAGAGATGTAACATCAAAATTCAACAGATTCTCAGTATCCAATAATCCGGTTGATAGATCTGTACCAAGAATGTCACCAATAGAACCAAAGTTGTCTTCGAATCCTAATGCAGTAAGTTCTCCACCATTAAGTAAACTTGTGATAGAGGTGTCTAAACCAAGACTTGAGAGATCAAAACCGCCAGCAAGACTTGTTGCAAGATCCGAACCTACTGTTTCAAAGTTAACATTCTCGAGAGATGCGATATTCTCCATACCACCCAGTAAACTGGAAATTGTTTCGTTGATAGCACTGTCTTCGCCCTCCATTCCCTCCAGAATACCGAGTGTGATGTTAGAACCTACCTCATCAGCAAACAGTTGTGAAGGTGAACTAATAAGCAACTTCTTCATGAGAGAGAATAACAGCGTATCTCCCAACTTATTCATTCCAGCTTCTATCAAATCATTCTGGGATGAAAGTCCACCCACAATACCGGCTACAATACCATAGACAACCTGCATTGCCAGTCCAAGAGTAAGAAGTGCTGTAGAAAGACCGAATATCAATGGTGTAACGACTGCAATAGAAACTGCAACCAAGGCTGAGAATATAGCAAACCCAGCGCCTAGTAAAACAAGGACTGCTGCCAAAGCTGTACCAGCTAAACTAAACGCTAATACAACCCTTGCAAGTTCATATAATATAGGGATAAATTCTTCTAATTGAGGTGCCATTGGTGAGAACAATGCCATAGCGCCAACCAATGCTATGATACCTATAATACCAAGGTCCATCGCTATAACAACAAGATTTAGTGCTATAGCCATAACAACCATGGCTGCTGCAGCCGCAAGTATTGGTCCAGAAATGAATGATAATCCAACTACCGCAGCTACCATGGCAAGCATAGCAAGACCAACAGCAATAAGACTGTCTTGTAATTGAGGGAATGGAACAAGCGACAAAGCAATTAAAGCTACTGCTAAAAGATCAATAGCAACGGCCATCGCAATTAATGCCCCTGCCCCAACAGTTGATTCACCGCCATATTTACCTAATAACGCAATAACTAATCCTAAAGTAAATATAAGCGATACAATACACTCTAAAGCCGTATTCATAGCATCGAAATTCAATGCCGCCAATGCTGTAAATATTGCAACGCCTATTACAAGCAAATCAACCGCAGCTGCCATAGCAAGCAATGCTTTTGCACCTTGAACAATTTCTGCACCCTTTGGCATAAACACTAAAGCGGCAACTAATGTTGCAATCAGCCCTATAACAGCCATAACACCATTTTGGAAAGCCTCATCATTTGCACCATCTAACCAACTAAACACAGCTACTGCCAAAGTAAGCGCAATGATTACCTTCGCGAGTTGTTTTAATGACTCAATTGATGCTCTGATACCTTTACCAAAATGCGAAATCAATATGGCTGCGCCTGTAAGTTCTCCAAGAAGTACAGAAATTGCGCCAATTGATGTCCGAACATTTTCTATCTTGGAAATCTTTTTAATTGCCGCTGCTATGATAAGCAATGATGCAGCAAGACTAATAAATAGAAGTGCAAGACCAGTAACATTAAACGATGTTTTGTCAAGAGACTTAAACAATGCAAACATAATGGCAACACTTACAACAAGAGCAGTAACACCCTGGAACGCTTTTTCGGGTTTTAAGAATGCGAGCAATGCTATAGATATCGCAATAGACTTAATCGCTTCTGCGAACGCCTCGAACGCCTTTGCTTTGAGCAATCCCTCGTATTCATCCATGATGTCGGCAACACCATTCAACAAGCGTCTTATTTTTCTTAAGATACTTGCAGAATTCTTCATAACTCCGCCAAGACCAGAGAAGAACTTTGCAATTCCGTCTACAAGTTTTGCCTCTGCTATTAAAGTCTGTATTCTGATAAGTTTCTTAACAATTTCATAGACTTTATCTAAGAAACCTTCAAAATCCAATCCCTGGAAACCAGAAAAGAAATTTGCTAACCAATCTGCAAGTTTACTTCCTTCTTCTTTGTCACCGGTTTCTTTCTTAGTCTTGTTAAACAAGCTCTTAATAACATCAATGATCTTGCCAACAATACCGCCAATAGTGTAAAGAGTAACACCTAAAGCATCTGCTACAACGCCAAGAACGGCATTTAAACCTTTGAACAAGTTTGTAAGTCTAGCAGACCAACCTTCAGCTGAAGTAAAGTCGATCGTATCGGTAAAGAGAGAACCAAGGTCTTTGATAAATGCAAAAGGGCCATTCTCCTGGTCTTTCTTACCAAATACACTACTTAACTTTCTTTTAACAGTAGAGAACAGTAATGTAAATCCACCAGCATCGAAGGAATATGCCAGCTCCTCAATTAAATCTTTAACCTTCTTGAATCGCTTCTCAATCGGATCGAAAAGCTGCTCCAGAGATACACCGAAGTTCTCTCCAAGAAAGTCATTGATTTTATTTTTCAGTTTCTCAAAACCTTCTCCAATATAGGATAAGAGATCGGATATGTTTCCATCCTGCAGGATTGTAACAATATTCTTAAATGCCTCTGTAACAGGCGTTAATTTGTCGGCGATCTCTGCTAAGTTTGTACCAAGGAATACCTGTAAGAATGAATCAACGACATCACCAAACTTCTTAAAATAAGGCTGTAGCCTGGTTACGATTCCGCCAATACCCTCTGTATTAATAATGTTAAACAGGTTCTGGAAAGCAAGTCCAATGGCACCAAAAGCTGTCATAATACCATTTCCAATTTGCTGGAAATTGACCCCGAAGAATCTTTCCATAAACTGGTCTAGTATTGTTATAAAACCTTTAATGTCATCACCAACATCTTTAAAGAACTGATCAAATTGCTCTTTTCTTGGCAAAACCTCATATAACCATTCACCAAAAGCACCAGCAGCATAGAGTATTTGAGACCCAAGACCTTCAAATATCCCACCGGCTCCGAAAAGAACGCCATGTAAAGAACTAAAGAGACCACCAATGGACTGTAGTATTCCTACAAAACCATGAGTAATTCCCTCAAGCCACTCCAGATGCTTCGATGCCTCTAAAATAGATTCAGACCAGTTCTTAAACGCACTGGTAATCCCAACTAATCCAGAAGCCCCATCTTCAATCAATCCACTGAAGAACTCATCATAGAAAATACTATAAACTGATTCTACTGCGTTACCAACAGCTTCAAGAGAGTTTACAATTCCATCAAACAGGTCTTTTCTGCCGCCTGCTTTAACCCATGCTTTTAAACCTGTAGACTTCATTGGATCAGATTCATCAATTTCACCAATTAAAGTCTTAAGAGGGCTGACAAATACGTCCCAAAGGAAACCACCAAATTCAGACCAAAGCTTCTTCGCTTCTAGCAAGTCGCCAAATATCAATTCAAAGATTGTTGCCCAACTTGTTGAAGCAGCATCCTTCGTTGCATCCAAAGCATCTTTGAATGTCCTGTATTCCTGACCTGCCATGAATGCCCGTCTGCCAAGATCATAATAGTCATCGGACAAGATTTCCAAGGCAGTAGCAAGATCTTGTGCTTCTGCTTCGGTTATTTCAAATTGCTCTGCTAAATCTTTGATATTCTTTGTAACATTACCGGCTTTCCAGTCCTCTATCAGCTCGAGCTGATCAGCAACCATCTCAAATCCAGCTGTAGCCATCATGTCACTGAATTCATACAGCATGGAAGTGAAGTCACCGTAGTTAGCAAAGGCTGTTAACATAGTATCCGCATCTAACCAATGTTTACCAAGACCCTGACCGAACAACTGGTTTAAGGTATAGATGTCATCCTCACCAACAACCTTATACAGGCCATCACCAAGATCTTCCAATGTACCCGCAAGAAGTGCTGCATCAGCAGCTATCTGCTTAAACTCAATGGTTGCCATACCAGCATTCTGGATAGATTTCCAGTCGATAGCCAGCATACTGCCATTTGCAAGAGCCTGAGATACGTTGTACATAGCTCTTGAGAGCTCCTGTACATTAGCGCCCGCTGAAGAGCCCCAGTTCGCAATACCCATCATTGCATTGGCAGCTGTCTCCAAATCAACACCAACCGTGGTGAACTTACCGATGTTGGCAATCATGTCAGATGCATTGTAAGAAGTCTCGTCAGTAAACCAATAAATCTTCTCCAGCTGTTCATTAACATACTGAAGATGTTTTTCCATATCATACTGGCCATCCATCATCTCCATAAAGGATTCTCTGGTGGCACCCATGATGGTTTGTGTAACCTCCATCTTGGAAGTGTACTTATCAAAACCCTCACCGATTTGGTCGAATGATAAGGAATTAATAGTATTCTTTAGATCACCTAATTTATCGGTTATAAAATCTGTAATATGATGACCAATTCTCTGAAGAGCACCTTTTGCGATCTCTTCCAGCCAGTTAAAAGATTTCCCAACATCCGTTATGGCTATACTTAAACCGCTAAAAGCTTCTTTATCGCCTGAGAACTTGTTTAACTGCTGATCGAACTTATCAAGGGTGTTCATAGACTGAGAGATGTTAGACTCAAAGTCTTTGTTATCAAATCGCATCTGAACTATTCGTTCATCGATCGTTCTGCTCAAAGTCTAGTCACCTCCCTCCATGCTCCTTCTGAGATCTCTTCGAATATTGGCTTAAGTGCCGGGTTGATATAGTCTATTCCTTCCACATATCCGCCATTCCTTGTTCCATGTCCGTATTGGATCAGGATGGCTACAGGTACTCCATAAGGAGCGTTAGAATTGGTCCACTGAATAGATACTGAATTGCTTGTACGTTTGATCGTATAATCCCAAGCATCTGCAGTCGCACCAGTATCCTTTGGTGTGGCTCTTCGTAATGCCTCCACACCCTGCTGCCCGTATTTATCCAAAGCGTCTAAGAAATCAGCGTCTTTTAACGCCTTCATAAACGCTCTGCTGTTTTTAAAATCACCCTTCTGTGTGAAAGTAATCATCTAAAGCCTCCATCAGCCTTTAGTGTGAAGTGCAGCTCTTCTTGCTTCATTCAAAGATCTATTACTGTTATAAATATCGTTTTTACTCATCTTCTTAGAAGGTTGTGACTTGATAGAAGCGATTCGAAGCAATGTAAGCAGCCTGTTAAAATGCCATTTTTCACATGTGAAGGGAATATTAAGTTGTGCCATTTGGTAGTAGATTTCTTCAGAAGTAGTAACCTTTGTTGTATTAGGACCTTTACCAGTCGGTCTTTTTTTAGGTTCTTTAAAAGTTGTAGCGGTCATAGGATCATCAATATAAGCTGCAACTTTATCGATATCGTTTTGTGTAATTCCATAATAAACAATTGGATCTACGTTCTTTGTAACAGTCATACAACGAATATAATCTAATGTTTCTTCTGGAGTTTTCTGCTCCTTTTTCATAAATGGCTTTTTCCATTTAGATTCCCATAACGAAATGGAGATAAGAGAATGCTCTAAAAGCAAAGTAGTTTCAGGGATTGAATAAAATACATTGTTCTTTTCATCGTACAGATCTTCTACTGCTTTTATTTTTATTGTAAGCATCTTCTTATCTCCATGAATTTTCTTTAACTATTCATCGGTATTACTTTCTCGGCTTCTTCTTTTGCCTGCTCGACGATCTTGTCAGGATCAATATCCGGAATACCCTTTGTTGCGCCTTTGATCAGCTCTGCCACAAAATCTGCTGCGACCTTGGAATCAAACAGTGTCCAAATAAACTCGTCATAAGCTGCAGACTGCTTGAATTCATCCAGGATCTGCTGGTTCTTCCAGAAATGCTTGCCATCATCCGACTTAATACCGTAGGACATGTGAATGATCTTCTCAAAGAGCTCGTAGATCTGTTCATTGTCTCTGGAATCAATGATCTCTTTGACTGCCTCCTGCAATCCACCCTTGGTAGTAAGGTTGAATTTCTGCAGCTCGGTCTTTGTCAGGTTAAAATAGAGTTTTTCTTCTCTTTCTGTTCCGTTGAAATCTTCATACTTAACAGTTCTGGTAATCATTTTGGCTCCTTTCTAAAAAGCAAAAATATAAAGCCCCCGAGCCAGCAATGCCAACCCAGGGGCTGTAAAAAGGAAAGAGGTTTTAGGCAATCAATCCATCATATCAATAACTTCATCCGGAAGAGGAAGTCTGGGAGCTATTGCAGCCGTCTGCCCAGCAGCAGGAGTTCCATAAAGAACCTGTTCCAGAGCAGCAAGCTTGGTGGCATCAGCCTTGGTGGAATCAATCGTGATAATGGAAGTAGCCTTAGCATTGGCAACACCCGTCACGTTGACAGGAATCGTTGTGAATTCCCAGCTGAATGATCCAGCATCCGGTGAATCGTTAATGGTCTCATAACTTCTTTCAGAAGGAGAAGCTGTACAACCATATACAAGATGAAGCTTATAACCATAGTTCAGATTGGATTCATCATTACCAACTGTGGTTCTATAAGAAAGACCAAATGTTTTCCTGTTCTGCTGACCAATCACAACACCATTGGCAGCTTCCTTGGAGCCATCACACTCATACCATTCATCCGGGAATGTATAAGCTTCGATCGTGCCGCCAAATTCCTCCGTACCACGAAGGGAAGCGTACTTGATGTTATCTGCGTACAGAGCATTTTCATCTGCTCCGGAAGGTGTCTCCTGAACAGAAGTAATACCATTCCAAGCAACACCAGGGGTATAAGTATGAGAAGTAGAATTAAGAGGATACAGAACGCAATGATCTATACCAAGTTCATAGATCTTTTCGCCAGTTCCGTCCCAGCTAAGAGCCCAATTAACTTCCGGCATAATATTTCCTCACTTTCTTAATAATAAAGCGTAAAATCATCGTTATAGATAGTATCTGCGATCATTTCATTATCATGAGAGATCATCTGAAAGTGATCTAAGATAACATCTTTTAAACAGTTTTCATATGTCTTATACATGTGTTTAACATGGTATCTGTTAAACTTTATGTACTTTTTATTATCTGCGGGAGCAACATAGGTATCATCTAAGTTATAGACAATACAAGGATATTTGAGAGTTACCGATGATGGGGGCTGAAAATAAACACGATTTGATCCGAGGATTGTCTCCAACTCGGTTTGTAGGTCTAGTCTACTGCCCATTGTTATTCGTCCTCCTCATCTTCGTTATATACACCGCCGAGGTCAATGATCAACCTGGGCCACTGTACATCGACAGAACTCACTCTCCATTTAGCTCCCATAAATGTGATATAAGCGATTCTGTGGAAGTTCTCATTTGCAAATGGGTCTGCAACTACACTGATCTGATTACTAACATTGAAGTTAAGGTTTACCTGTGTATCATTATTGTGCTTATGGTTCCTAAGAATATCGCCATAATACTGCCTTTCGACAATAGGGTTGGTAACAATACCGTAAGTATTCTCAGACTCTGAAGTAAACCCGATTTTTCCAAACCATTTCATTTGAGAACCTCCACTTTACGCAATTAAGTTGTGCCTGAATCCTCCGGTACAAGAGCTGCAACCAAAGGAGTAAGTACAATGATAGCGTCACTGATGGTTTCAACGCCAACGGCACTTCCACCAAGAGCAGTAATCATGCCCTTAAGAGCATCAACAATAGCCATAACTAACTCCTTTCTCTAACTTATGATGCTGTCTTGTAATAGAAGCTGATAGCGGAATAAGGCTTAACCAGAGCGCCAGAAATCCTGGTCTCAAGCAGGTATGCATACTGGTTGTAGTTAATGTCGAAGTCGTCGAACAGCTGAGTCTGGCCACCCTTGTCAGCGCCGATATTGTAGTCGGTAAGGTTAACAAGAACACCTGCCAGATCATACTGAGTTGTGACCTGTCCAACAGTGATGCCGATCTTCTGGCCTTCCATAGGCTCAACCGGAACAACTTCAGCAGCTCTAAGAGCAGTCGCTACTTCAGCTTCTGTCTTATAGAACCTATGTCCAACGCCATCCTTCATCAGGAGCATTCCGGAAAGTTCATCTTCGGTTGTGAAGAAGGAAGGAGTGCCAGTACCTTTGAATCTCTTACGAGCCTTCAGAACAGCTTCCATAAGAGCTTCAGCCTTCTCGGACTCTGTAGCATTCGCCGGGATCTCAACAGCATACTTGATGGTGAACAGATCAGCATCGTTGAAGATAGGACGTACATTGGTTTCTTTAATTTTGTCATTGCCGGCCTGTCTGCCATCACCGATCAGGATTGCACGAGCGATCTCTTCTTCGAGCTTCATTCTCATCTCAGCCTTGATCCATGCAACTACGTCAAAATCAGTAATATCAATAATGTCATCACGATCAAGCTTCTGCTTTTTGTAGATCGTCTGAGGAGCTGTGTCTCTCTGCAGCAGAGCGAACACTTCGTCAACCTTCTGATTGCCCTTGATATATCCACGGGCCCTGGCTTCATCCATTGTAATGTCAGCGAACTGGGTCTTTACACGGCTGAAAGGTGTGTGATGAGTTCCATTCATGACCTTCTTAACCCAATCGGTGTTGCCATTGATGAACTGAGGCTGAGTGGTATAGTTCTTGGCATCCGGGAACAGATAATCGATATCAGCAATTCCGTAAGTAACGGTGTTGCCATTGCGATCGGTTACGGTATGTGCAAGCTCATTATCGTTGATGAAATCTTCAACAGCGCCCTTCAGGGATCCGCCACGACGAGCATTTTCGAAAATCTTGTTGTAATCTTCGGAATGAAGGAGAACACTGTCTTCATTCTGTACAGTATCAGTATCAAATACGTTGTGTTTCATATTAGAGTCTTCCTCCTCTTTATCATTATCGTTTGTATCATTCTTCTTTAATGCCAGACCGACCAGTCCATAGACATAGTCTTTCTGTTCATCAGAAAGGGTATCAAGGAAAGCAAGAGAATCTTTCACCGTCGCTTCCTTTTTCTCTTCCTTATCATCAGCCGCATGAGCTAATGCCGGTTCAGCATCCATATGGACGAGATCAACAGCTGCCTGGGCAATGCTATCAACCTCATCATTTCCCTCTGCAGGGGCTTCCTCTGTAACTTCTTCCGGAGTCTCTTCACCTGCCTCTTCAGGAGCTTCTTCTACTTCCGGTTCAGCTTCCTCTTCCGCATGGAAGAATTCAAACTCATCGTCCGGATTATAGATAACTGCTTCTTCGAGAGATCCACTAGAGTCTCCATGTGCAAAGGAAACATTGTCGATGAATGCACCGGGATTAGCACCAGCAAGAACAAGGCTTACTTCTCGAATCACACCATGGATAACATCGCAGGGCGGCTTCTTAGAAGTCTGCTCCAGAGAGTTGGCGTAAATGGAGAGAGCTACTACATCTCCATGGCGCACAAGCTCTTTTGCGTATTTTCCATTTTCGGTGTCGTTGAATGAGCAATATGTATACATATCCCCATCACGATCTTCCAGAAGTGCGTGGCCTAATACTTCGGATACATCATCATGTCGATGATTCCAGACAAGCGGAACAGTTTTGCCAGCACAATCTTTGAATGCGCCTTTGCGAATTGTCCTACCGTCGGAACATCTGATACCAGCTTTTGTTGCCCATCCGGAGAAATCCCAACTTTTTTCACTCATTTTGATCATCTCCTTCAAGCGCTTCTAATAACCCGGTCCCTTCTACATCTATTTCTTCTTCGGGAGCTTCTACTATTTGTTCACTCTCTATCAAAGGATTAGTATGTTTGTTGATCAGGTCATTAGCTCTTTGTGTATCTACAGGCTTATAACCAATTTCCGCTCTGATCTCATTGGAGGTCAGGATCTCATTCTGTGTAAACTTGTCAGCTACGTCAGCAATCTGTGTAACAGGAACAAGTTTGAATGGATCTCTAAAGAACATAATAGAATGCCCTTGTGACCTTGCTGTCTTGGTCAGGAATTTCCTGATCATCTCTTCAGCAATGGCAGAGCAGATTGGTTCGACTGTACGATTGTAATAATTGAGCGACTCCTGCTCGCTGGCCGTACCATTAAGAATGGAAGACGTGAGGCCAAGCTGGTTAAAGAGTTGCTCTGTAAGATCCTTCGCCTGCTGCCATAAGTTATTCTCGACAGCTCTATTCAACTGGGTAATATGCTCTGTCCCATCGGTATAAGCGATACCATACTTTGAACCTACAAGCTGATCTTCAATCTCCTGTCTTCTCTGTTCTGCCTGCTGCTTACGCATTTCAGACTTCACAACATAAGGAAGCTGGATGATGAGATCCAATTTGTTTGATCCAACTTGCTCATTGTACAGATCTAGCTTATTGAGGGTTCGAACAAGCCGCTGTACCGTTGAGTTCGGCTCATTCATGATTGAATAGAAAGGATTTTCTACAATACTAACGAGAGTCTTGGGAAGTGTTATGTCTTGTCTTTTTCCCGTTCTATCGTTATATAAATTAACTTTTACATGAGTAGGATACCAGGATACAATTTTACCGGTTCTCAATGAGGAAATCCTTGCTTCCTGTACAGCTGTTTTATCTGGGTTCAAATCAGCGTCTACAGGAACAATAGCAATGACGCCTTCATCAAACATACTTAATACAACATCTTGAATAAAGGCTCTGCTTGCTTGATCAATGTTAGCCTCTACTTTCAGACAATTGTTTAATGGGGAGTCGATCGTCTCGAGATAGTTCTCATTTTGATCAACTTTTACATGTTTGAAGTCTAACTGAGATACATCAGTTGCAATACGATTGTAGATAGGAGCAACAATGCTTGTAGAATTGTTTCTGGTGAGTCTTACTCTATCGGGCCTATAACCTATTCCGCCATAATACCCATCGTTATAGAAATTCTCTGGCGTAGGGTCTCTCCCAATAAAAGCGTTCCACGATTTTTTAAATCGGTCTAATATTGATGGCATTATTTCGTTTCCCTCCTAGAGGAGCTACGTCTACGCTTCTTCTCTTCTTCGATTTCTTCCTGGACAGACTTCCTATTATCCTCCAGTTCCTTGGCTCTTTCCTCCAAGTCCTCCAGCCTATGTTCCTTGGTAACACTTGTTGTAGTGGAAGTTTCTTCTTTCTTGTCTCTGTCCGTCTTATCTGTGACATTGGTATGAGTCTTAGTAACCTCACCCTTTCCTTCACTAGAAGACGACTTCTTGGAACTACCGGATGTAGAGGAAGAACTGGATCCACCAAACTTATCGTGAATTGTATTCCATACTTCTTTAGCAGCATCACCGGAAAGATTTAAGTTTGGATAATTCTTCTCAAGTTCTGCTTTCCATGCAGAAAAGTCATTAACATGTGCAGGAACCCAATTGGCATTACCCGTTGACTGCCTGACCTTCTCGATCTCAGCAGCATAATTCTTCAGCCATTCAGGAGCATTCTCATCCAACTCGATTTTGGAGGAAGTTGATTCCGCAGCTTTTGAAGAACTGGAAGATTTCTTGGAAGATCCACTGGATTTCTTAGAAGAAGATTCTTCACCAGCTGAACTTGCAGAACCGGTCTTATTTCCAAGTCTTCTAACCTTACCTTTGAGCGCATAGAGTTCTTTCATCCTTGCTAAATGTTTTTCTCTATTCCTCAGATAATAGTCATGGTTATATGCGGAAGAGTTTCCATTAGACCAATCCCACTTGCTGGCATGCATTAAATACTCACGCCAATCGTTAGGACTAAAAATCTCACTCATTTTGATCATCCTTTACAATTTGTTACTCGAATGCATCTTTGTTTAACTTATAAGCAACAAAGGCATCCAACGTTGCTGCAACAGAGTCTATCTTTGCTTCATACCGTTTCTTCATAAGCTTCTTATTACCATTTGTATCTGTCATAACAATGCAGTTACCCATGGTATAGCTCATGATCTCTTCGTCAAAGATCAGCATTCGCTCCTCTGCCAGTTTCTTAAGCTCTGTCAAAGGAACAGACTCTGTCTTTACACCCTGAATTACTTTCTCAACACCAAACTCACCATTTTCAGTTACCCAACGCTGCACAAATTCCTTTGCATTGTATGGATCATACCCAAAAGAACGTACATCATACTCTCGTTGCTGAATCTCCCGATCTAAATCGTCGTAAACGTCATTGAGATCCAAAATGGTTCCTGGTAATACAAATAAACTTCCTTCTGCAATGAACTCTTCATACTTTCTTCTCATTGCTTCGGGAAGTTTTGCTAAAGTAAATTCAGTTATGTAGTTAATTGTTTTTATTCCAAACTTTCCATTAGATAAAGGAAAGAGAAATGAGAAAGAACAGAAGTCACCACCCTGCGATAAGTCTGCGCCCATGGAACAAGGCTGTCTCCAGAAGCTTATCTTTCCATGAGGGATGGTTTCTTCATAAGTAAAGAAGTAAGTATAACCTTCACATGGTATTCCAAATCTTTTTGCTAGAATATCATTCCTACTTGCTGGTGCTTTCTCTGCTCGTTCAACTTCGAGTTGATAAGTTTCATATGATACTGTGATACCTATGTTTGGTTGTGCTTTCACCCACATTTCAGGCTGCCCAACCTCTTCTAACTTGTCCAGTTTATACCACCAAATGCTGACATGAGGATTGTCATAGTCTCCTTTTAGGATGTCCATCAGCTCTATTTTGATCGTATCTCCCGGTCCGTTACGCACAGTACCTTCTGAGCTGGTTGCCACGATAATATAGTCATCTAAACCACCTTTAGCAGCACCTTGCTCTAATGCACCAATAACATCTTCTCGTATATCCCCTGAAAGCCACTCATCCACCGTTGCCACTTTGCATCGAAGGCCCTGTAACTTATCAATTGTCATGGGTCTTACTTCGAGTAAAGAGTTTGTAAGGAAGTTTTCTATTCCTTTCTTAGTAGAAGCCAGTTTACACCTGTTTGCTCTTGATCCGGTTGTATTTTGTAACGATCCTTCTGTTAAAAACTTAAATACCGGACCTCTGGCTCGTACAATTGCTGTTCGAATAGGAGATAATACTTCTTCAGACTGTTTCATCGTAGGAGCAGTTGTTACTTGGTGTGTTGTGCTAGGATCTACATTTAAGAAGTAGCTATGAATACAGCTATCATACATAGATTTAGCAGCACCTCTTGCTATGATAAGATACTGCTTGTTCCTAAGTCTCTTTCGTATTCTTCGTCTAACGTACCTTCCTCCCCCTCCGATGTAAGGTTTAAATACGTTACGATCAACGAAGTAATACCAACCAAGTAATGACTCTCCCCAAAGTTTGAATGTATCTAACAAATGAAGATCTGATCCATCTGTTAAAGTTAATTCGCTCTCACAATACTCCACCCAACCATCTACAACAGCATCATCATAGTAAGCCCATGGAGCTGCTATTAGATCGTCTATTCGGTTCATTTCCATAGAAATTTCTTCGTTAACAGGTATTTCACCCCTAAGAACTTTCTCACGAAAAGCACCATAATATTTAGGAATTGCTGTATTTGAGAGCATTTTGAGCACCTACCTTTTATTTACCCTTTTTATTACCGGAGAACTTGTAATATTTGTTTTCATTCTCCATTCTCTTCACGGTGTCCTGAAGCTGCTGATCACTTAATCCGCTAAGATCAACGGTATCTTTACCAAGACCGCTAATAAAACTCTTACCGGCATCTACAATAGTGGAGGTAATCAACTGACTAGCAACATTGGTTGCAACATTACTGACAAACTGTCTTGCTGCAGCTCTTGCACCGGCTGTAAGCTGAGCATATTCTTTTTCAGCCTTCAACCTTCTGTTGTAGCGCTCCAGTTCATCCGTATCCATCTGGTTGATGTCTCTATTCTTAGCATCTTCCATAGTCTCGGTACGTCTTGAGCCTCTGCTGCGTTCCCTTCTTACTTCTTTGGATCCATATCCTCTTTCATAGCCAGTTTCGCCTTCGTATTTGTAGCCATATCTGACTTTTCCGAGAGGGGTTAGAGACCCATCTCGATACTGATACCGTCTGACACCCCATTTCATTCCAAGGATACCATGATGATAAAGTCTGAAATCGTTATCTGTCATCTTGTATCCCCCTTTCTTTTGTTTACCTCTTCGCAAGCTTCAGCAAATTTCTTGTTTTCGTTTGCATAATTGCTTTCCTGAATGTTAAAGACTACAGGGTTTTCACCTAAATGATATGTGTAATTCTTATTAACAGTATCGATCATTTCTGAGATCTTTTCTGATGAGTATCCCTGATTAACTAAATCAGCGATCATAGGGAGACCAATTGTTTGATCTTCAAATAAAAACCATTCACGGTTTGATTTTAAAATTTGTTTAGACGCCTCATCTCGTGAAAGTCCATATTTATTAACGTAATAGTCAATATCTGCGTCTTTATATATATACCCATTACCACGAATTTTATTAATAGCTTCGAGTCCAAGATCAGCTGCTTTATTTGCACGGTCTCTCTCCTCTGGATCATTTCGATACTTCTGATAATCAAGATTCCAACAATCTTTAGTAACTTCTTTAATTTGATTCTCTACTTCTTTAACCTGATTTTTAATAAATTCCTCGTCGTAGTTTTTCATATATTCAGAAGGATTCTTAAGGTAACGCTCGTACTCTTTAAGCCTAATACTCTGAGTCATTCCATCATCTTCATTCTGAATAGTCTCTAAGAAATTGACATCATATCTGTCATTATTTCTAGCAGCCGCCATTTTCTGATTAATAGTTTCTTCGTCATATCCATTTGGTTTGTACTGAGTAGTTTTTGAGTTATAAGATTCAGAAGATTTACTCGAACTTTTTTTTGTTAACTTATTAAGACTCTTCCTCCAACCAGCTTTCTTTTCAGAAGCTGAATGATCAGAAGCCCCAAGAGGATATGGCGGACCGTTTCTTTTGCCCCACTTCATCCCAAGGATTCCATGGTGAGCAAGGTAATCTCGCCAGTCATTTTCACCGTAATATTCGTTCATGCTATTTCTCCCGGATCCACGGCAACATTGATTCGCCATGTAAGTTCGTCTATTTGCTTCTTTAATGCGTCCACAGCAAATGAATTGACTGGTGGATCAAACATTAATCGCACATTCATATGTACATAACTAATTACAAAATTCAAAAGCTTATTCTCGTTCAGATATTCATCCCAGGTTGTCGAACTATCGTCTATTGCAAAACCATCAGAAGGACCAACCCCAAGCTGATACAATGTGGAGAATGCGGTATTGATATACATGATTATCTGGTCATCAAAGTCTTTATAATCTTTATAAATACCAAGCGATGCTTTTGTGGAATCAAGAATACTATCTGTAACTGCGCTCAACTTCTACCTCCTTTCTCCACGGGGCTTGATCAAATGGTTTTCTTTCTAAAGGTTTGGATGGTATTAATGATCCTATATTTCCATAATGCAAAGAATTATGGGTTGTAAAAGAAATACAAATAAGATTCTCTAAGTCAAACACTTTATCTCTTCTATTTAATACATCTTCAATGGTTATTGGTTCTATATGATGGATAAATATCTTTGTATAGATAGGTCTATCTAAGATTGCCAAATCACATCCGCTATCTCTTGCTATAACATCCCTTCTTGCTCTTCTCCATTCCGGTGAACTATAAAACATTTGGTTAAGATAC
>RHMF01000150.1_pt1 | contig 28144 bp, 35 predicted proteins | sample 5365151 | NCBI WGS metagenome assembly RHMF01 (sample SAMN10266501, study PRJNA497801) | feces metagenome | isolation source: feces | host: Bos taurus | place: China: Prairie of Fairy Mountain | collected 2017-08-14 | reverse complement strand
TATTCAAGGGCAAAAATTGATAGTCTGATTGCAGCACTTGATGAACGCATTACAGCATTAGAACCTGAAGAACCGGTAGAATAAAATATTTCCAAATTGATTTTAAGGGGTAAAATGCACTTCAGATGATAGTTTGTACTACTGAAGCATTTGAACCCCTCAAATTGTCTAAAAACAGCCTTAAAACTAATTTTATTATATAAATATAATAATATGATTTACATTTGCACACATACAGATTTCAACGAATATTTAAAAGAAGGTGATTATACTATTTTGTCTGTTGAAAATTTAAAGAACAAATATAGTTTTCCGGTGGTGGTTGCTGATAATGATTTAGAACCATTACATTTCGGCTATTCTGAGGGGTATTTAATAAAAGACTTGTACGAAAAGTTGGATGATAGTGTTGAATGGGTTGGAATAAACCATTACAGAAGGTATTTCAATAACCCTAAAAACGAAACCACATTACCAACACCGTTAAGGGTTAACATGCACCGTCAATATGGCAATTGCCATAACATTAAAGATTTATACAAGGTAGAGGAAATAATTGATAAATACTACCCTGAATATTCAATGGATTATAGTACAATCAATGAATTATACCCATGTAACATGTTCATAATGAATAGAACCGATTTCAATGAATACTGCAGATTTGTATTAGGGGTATTAGCAAAGTTTGATGAAGAACATGGATTCAAAACTGATGATGATATATATAACTATGTAAAAAACAATCAGGCACAATACAATAGAAAAATAGATGTTAAATATCAAAGCAGATTACAAGGATTCCTGATGGAACGTTTAGGCACTATTTTCTTTGTTCAATATTTCAAAAATAAATCGGTCAGTTATAGAAGTATTAACATAGTAGCAAATAAAATAAGAAATTATTAAAAATAGATAGATTATGAGTACAATTAAACCCGCTTCACAATATGTAGCACCATTTGACATAGAATATGACATATTAAAAAAATTACATGAACTTGAGGATAAGTTTACTGTAGAAACAGATGATAATGATTCTTGTAACTGCAGTTGTAATACCAATGCTGTAGAATTAGCCATACAACAATTAACTGATGTTATAACCAATAAGGACTGCAGCACAAAAGAAGTAATTAAAGAAACTATTATTGAAAAACCTGTATTCATTGAGGTAGAAAAACCGGTAGAGAAAATAGTATATCAAGTTAAGGTAGTAGAAAAACCGGTTATAAAAGAAAAAGTGGTTGAGAAAGTAAAAGTAATAACCAAACAGAATACGGTATATAAATATATCAAAGATGATAAGGTAGTTAAATCTGAGAATAAAACAACCTATATAACAACACCTAATAATTCATCCGGTACATGTAGCAATGATAGATATATAGTAAATAAAACGGTTATAAGCAAATCAGAAATGGATGCTAACAAACAAAGACATATCAATAATGTAAATAGATTAAAAGCGGCTAAAGCAAAACAGACCGCATAATAATAAATGGAATTAGATGTAGAAAGAATATATAAAGCAGATACTTATACCATTGGTAAATTATATATCAATGGAAGTTATTTTTGTGATACATTAGAGGATAAGGTTAGATTACTTAATTGTTATGAGGATAAGGTATATGGCGAAACAGCAATACCGGTTGGTAGATATAAAGTAATATTATCCTATTCAAACCACTTCAAAAAAATTCTACCGGAAATACTTAACGTGGACTTTTTCAAAGGAATCAGAATTCATTCAGGAAATGAAAAAAATGATACCGAAGGCTGTATATTGGTGGGTGAATGTAAAAATGTGAATGAGGGGTATATCTATAACAGTAAAAATGTGATGAAAAAATTGTTACAGGTGCTACAATCAACAAAAGAAGAAATATTTATCAATATACATTAAAAAAATTTGCACATATCAAAAAAAAACCGTACCTTTGCAGCATGAAACCAATGCTGCTTTTTTTATTCCTGTTAATTGGTACGGTTACAACCGATAATAATAACTATGTCTATATCTGTACAGGTTCATATTCCAAATGCTACCATAAAACAGATAAATGTGATGGGTTAATATATTGCGGTGGCGATATTAAAAAAATTACCATCCAACAGGCTAAAGAAATGAATAGGAAACCCTGTAAATATTGTTACGGTAAATAATACCTACATGCCTACATCAGCCGCTTTCGCGGGCGTTTGACGCGAAAAGCCCTTTGGCTTCGGAATATCTAACATAAATATATACAACTATGACACAGAGAAAGAAAACAACAACAACAAACCAACCACCAACAATGGAAGAGTTTGAAAACACATTAAGAAACATAATGTTTAAAAGACCACCTACATTGAAACAAATAAGAGAAATGAATAAGGCTAAAAAAGAAAACAATAAAAAGAAGTAATTATAATTATGAAAAGAACATTACATTAGATACAAATGAATGGATTGATAAAATAACAGGCGATAGTTACGTATATTATGTTAAACCCCAAATAATACTACTATAAGTTTGCCAGACTTTATAACATACCAATGGTACTGATGCTTGCCAATTATGTACTGAATAACCTGCAGTTTATGTGGGTTATTTTTTTTAACTTATATAAGTAATCTATCTATCCTTTAAGCCGGACTTTTGAAATTGGTGTGGTGAATCTGATGATATGGTAGATATAACAAGGGATTAAGATTAAAGTAACACTTTAAGTAAGTGTATTGATAGTTGTAGATGATGGTTAGAAAATGTGCTTTTTCCCTCTCCATTTTTAATAAAAAAATCACCGTGGAACACATAAAAACTACTAAATTGTTCCACAAAAATGGAATTTTATGGCACTTACCCACATAAAACCCCTTAACAAATTGATTTTCAGCGTATTATCATATAAAAAAATGTGACGAAATCGGTAATTTTAGTGACGAAATATTTGGTAGTATCAAAATTATATAATAATTTTGCAGCAAATTTTAAACAATTTACTGAAATGGCTACTAAAAAACACAAATTATCAACGGCTGAAGTTATCCGTAACGCTGAACAAATCTTTCACCGGTTACGTTGGAAGTATGAAATTGTGGTATGTCCTTATTGCGGTTCTATGCATATCAGGGATTACGGTAATTATCACTACAAGTGCAACAGTTGTAAGAACCGGTTTACTGACAAGACCAAAACCTTGATGCATGGTAGCAAGTTATCTATCAGTACATGGTTACAGGCTATCTATGAATTGTCGGTAGATAACATGATTAGTGATGGTACATTGGCTATCAAGTTAGGTATTAGTATCAATTCTGCATGGTTACTGCATAAAAAGATACAATTTAGTTTACCACAGGACAGGTACATATTGGAAGGAATAGTAGCACAGGATGAAATGTATGTAGGTGGTAGTTTGTCTAACTATCACTATAGTAGGAAATGGAAATTATTGCGTGACGGTCATTTTGTAAGTAGTGATGAAACGCGTTATAGTAAGGCTGCATTGTTTAGTTTGAATAGTAGTCTTAAACAGCCTGTATTTGGAATGAATGATGGTAAGCAAATAGTGTTATATGCGTTGCCTAACAGGTTAAGAAAGGAATACCTATATCAACTTAATAAGAAGCATGTAGCAAAAGGTAGTATAACGGTATCTGATGAATCGGCATTGTACAATGAATGGGAAGCGAATACAGGGTGTGAAATACACATGAACAATCACCATGACAATCAGTATGTGACAGATGATGGTTATACAAGTAACAGAATTGAAAATACGTTCAGTTGGTATAAGCGTGGGTTTGGTGCAAGAATTACCCATTGCAAGTATCATCAATTATACCTGAATGAATTTGTGTTTAGGTACAACAACAGGGAATTATCTACTGAGGATATGTTTAACGTTATAGTTAGTAATACCATTGGTAAGCATGTTACGTATAAGCAGATTAGAGAATACAATCAATTAGCAGGGTTTAAGATACGCAAAAAGAAACATGTTGGTGATTTAACCATTGATGATATTAAGCATATGTTACAATCTGGTAATGTTGAACGGATTGAACAGAACGGTAGGGTTTATACCTACAGGGATATGTTGAAAGGTTTATTTTAATTATTAGATTCTCAGAAGCCGAAGGGCTTTTCGCGTCAAACGCCCGCGAAAGCGGCTGATGCTTTACACATCTGATATAAACTATCAGGTGCGGGGGCTTTATGTGTGTAAGTGCCAAAAGATTATATTACATATAATCATTTATATTGTTCGCGTGCATGTGCATTATGCGTGTGCATGTAGAATGCGTTTTAAGGTACTTTATTTGACTTCTAAGAACACGAATTGAATTAGTTAATACAATTATCTATTTAATTATTACAATGGCTTTAAATTGATTTTATTATTAAGTTGGTGTTTGCTGTTCGCGAACTAAGAACGGTTATTATTTCTAACCTGCATGTGCAACCTACCTAAAGCATTAACACCTACATAGTAGTTACTGTTTTTTGTAGTTGAACAACCCCAATACAAATCCCACCAATACGCGAATTCTAATATATCTTTATTACCTGTTGAAAGTAGATAATTACGGTATTCAGGACATTGTTCAAACTTTGTCTGCAGTACTGTAAGCATGATGGCATTTCTGTTGCGTACCCAATCTGCATCCCTATCTGTATAACTGATATGTAACTTCTTAACTGCAAGTGCATTGGGTTGCTGCATTACAACGGCTTGAATATCAGGTTTGGTAGTGGTACACAGGTAGTAGTATAATTGTTCTGCAGAATGGAAATTAACCCCATTGTAGGTTAGTTTGCATGGGTAGAAGTTACTAAGTACGTATGTGTTCCGGTTGCTTGTGTTGAATGTGATACTGTTCTGTTTACTGTAAACTCTGAAATCATCTACTGTGACATTGTACTTAACTGCACAATCATTTGCGGCTTTAGTCCAATAAGCCTGTTCTGTTCCTGTTAAATCTTGAATTTTCATGATGCTTGTTTTAATTATTTTAAAATGTTGAACACTATTGTTAACTCTGACATAAAGATACTAAAAGTTTTTCATATATAAATTACTTGACCATGATAACACAATTATCATTGTGTTCATTATGCTTTGCATAATGTGTGTACCTAATTTCAATTCTAAGGCTATTTATTTGGCTTCTGCTGCATTATCTTTATGTGGTATGTATAAGTTATCATGTATGTAGTTTAAGTGACTTAAAAAGAAAATGCCGTTACTATCTTCACAGACGGTAATCGGCTAAGAATTAAAACAATAATAGAAAATTTATGAATAACCTATATTTCAATTTTCACATTCATCACTTATTATGTTATCATACATTTGTTGTAGTTGGTCATCTGTCAGGGTATCTATATATTCCCTGCTATAACCATTCAACAATAATTTATATTCCATATTCTTTCTATTGAGGGTTTCCTCTAATTCAAACAGTTGGTCTAATAACTGTATTTTTTCTATATCTGTCATAGTTAAGGTTTAGTTATATTTCTTGTTATTATTTTTCACATATATCTATAATCTTATCAACTAATTCTGAAAGTACATTTTTACAATCATCATTATCAATTGTTTTATCAAAATCTTCAAAGTACCAATTCCCTGTTTCATATTCATACCTTATTACTATCCAACCTGTATAATTCAAATAGTATGCCATTTTTGTGTAACGTCTTATTTCCTCTACTGAAATATTATCTATACCCTTATCATCATCAACTTTTGAATTCTCAAAATAGAAATCCAAACCTGTTTTTTTCTTTAGTTTTGTTTTTGAAAAGAAATGTGGTTTGTAGTAATCAGCCGTTTCTTGTACATCAATGAATTTAAAAGATAAATTTCTACCGTAAAAATTAATACCTAAATTTAATTCTTGCAAGTTATTCAACCCAAATACAATTTCTTCATCATGTGTGAACTTTTTGTTTTTAATTATAATCTTTTCCATAATCATTATCTGTTTTTATAAATCGTTATTATTAGTTAACGTATCTGCATTGAACGTAATCAATTTCATTCCTTTTTACTTTACCATTGAATTCCTTTTTACCTAATTGTCTGATGGCTTCTATTCCTGATGAATAGGTTTGATTTGTAATTCTATCTACTAACATAATCATTATCTGTTTTTATCTGTCTGTTATTTTGTTACCGGTACTTTAATATTCTTTTTTATAGATTGCTTCATACATTGTTATCAGTAGGTGTGTGTACCATAGATTCCAGCCTAACTTGATATATCTTAATAATTTTTTCATAGTGCTTTAACTGTTTTCGTAAAATAATTTCCATGTATAAGATGCTACTGCATGTATATCGGCTACATATCCAAATGGGGTTTCAAGGTTCTTATTGTGTACATCATCTTCTGTTAGGCTACAGATGAACTGTTTATCAAATGTTTCTTTGTTGAACATATAGCATAGTAGCAATTCTTTATTATCATCTGTTTTCTTTCTTTCGACCTCTACATTAAATTGTTTGCTTACTGCAAAGGTGTTTATTACTTTTTGTTCGCATTCCATAGTTTTAATTTTTTTAATAAGCGGTTATTTGTGTTTTTCTTGTTCTCTACTAATAAATACTTCCTTAATTCAAAAAGTTATCATAAATATACATTTTTTTTTAATTTTTTTTCATTTTCTTTGTAATTAACTGATTTTCAATGTAAAAATTTTTTCAATAGTTTTATTATTCTGTGTTCTGCAGAATGAACATTGTTTTTCTTTTTGCCATACTTCAACAAATCTATCATCAGGTATATCATATTCACTTACATACACTTCAAACCCTTCGTTGGCTTTATCTACACACCATTGGTAGAAAGCATCATAATCAAATGCTTTAGATTTATTGTAGTTATTTGTATCCCTGTATGGTATATCACAATAGATAATTGAACCGGTAGGTATTGGTACATTTCTGTAATCGGTATTGTAGAATAGTATGTTATCAATGGTTTCTGTTTTTAATGACTGTATGCGTTTAAGCCTTTCTATATTTTCAACACGAATTCTTTTTAATGACTGTAACCTGTGTAAACGTTCTATATTTTGAAGCCTTTCATCATCTGGTTTCTTATAGTCAGATTTATTAAATATTGCTTCATGGCATTTCTTTTTCAATGGTTCATTTTCTTTTGAATACAGATAATCACGAAAATTATTTCCAAATGAGAAACAACAGGCTACATAACAATCAGTATCTTTCAATCTAAAAAAATCATCTCTACTTATCCATCTTGATTCATCATCAAATTCACCTTTTAATGCTTTCAGGAAACAATCATGTGGCAATTTATCAATTTCATTATAAATGACCGTTTCCCACTTTCCACTTCTGCTTGCACAATCTGTTATCGCACCACCGCCACCGAATAAATCTACTAATGTTTTTCCTGATGGTAAGAAATCAATTATATCCTCTGCAATTCTATTTTTACTTCCCTTGTAGGGTATTCCATAATTCTTTTTCATAGCAACTGTTTATCTTTTCTGTTTGTTATTTATCTATAAATACTTGCCACTTTCAAAAACGACTAAAAAAAGTAAAAAAAATTTTATGTTTTACAACATATTATTTTACTAATGTAAAATAAATCTTTGATTTAAGACATTTTTTATAAGAAATGATTAACTTGTACTACCCTATACGTAAAAGTCCCTCAGAATGGCTGTAAATGGCTTTAGATTTGATTTATTGATATTCTGATAGTGTTTGTGGCGGGGGTGGGTTCTTTCTTTTCTTTTCCGCGGCATCTTTTCTTTTCTTTTTTTAAGGGTTGAAGTTTAGATATGATTCGTTAAGCGGGTGTTGGGTTATGTAGTCAGGTTGAACTGCATGTTTACATTCTTTATCCTGAGTTGAAGTTATTTATTATTTCTTGTTAACAGCCGTTGGTATGTGTATGGTTATACATTCTGCAAGTTGAAATGATTATTTAGTTTCTTTGTTACCGGTGCATCTACAGACCTGTTAGCAACTTGAACTATCTTAGATAGAAATAGAAAAAATAATTTATAATCTTCAATGCAGTTGAAGATGTGTGATTGTTCAATGTAGCGTATGCGAAATTGAATATGAACACCAATACTATAACCTACCGGTTTAGGTGTGTTTCTTTTCTTTTATATATTTTCTTTTCTATTAACTTGCAAGTATATTAACTTGTATGTTATAGATTGTTACATTTAACATACTAAAGTACGTTAAATAGTAACAAGTTAAATTACAAGTAATTTAACAGTAAATATATTTAAATATTTTTTTTTCTTTTTTTGGTTCTTTTTTTCTTTTTTTTCGCTGTTGATAATCAGCAAGTTACAAAGAAAATGCAAAAAAAATGAATTTTTTTTCATTTTTTTCATCACTTTTTGAAACTTGCAAGTATTTATAGATAGAAAGCAAAAAAAAAAACTAAGATTATGGAAAACATGAATGCAATAGGATTTGGAAGTAAACATAGAAAAAGGCATGAACAACAGGAATCATGGGTTGCCGGATGGCTTGATACTTATTTTTACCCATACATTTCAAAGGGTTTTGAAAGAAACTATGATACAGAAACCCAAAAACAGGGTGTAGATTTGACTATTACAGGTGCTACATCAGTTATCACAATTGATGAAAAGGCTTCTGTAGAATGGGTAAATTGCGGATTGAACAAGTATTCAATGGAATTATCCCTACTTGCAATAGACAAATACGGAAATGAAAAGGAAATCAACGGTTGGTATATGACAAATAGCATATCTTCACACATTGGTATTGTTTTTCTTGATTCTGCAACTACTGTTAATGATAGATACCTAACAGGTAGTGGTATTACACAGGCTACAGTTGTTATTATCAACAAGAATGATTTCCAACAGAAATTAGATAGTATGGGATGGACTAAAAAGAATCTCAAATTGAAATCTGACCAAATCAGGAAGGCTTACAATGAACATGGAAATGATTATTTCAAGTATGTTAATTGTGGTAGTCTTTCAAACGACAATGTACATTTCTTTATACAGGAAAAGCCGATTGAACATGGTATTAACATTCAATTTGGAAAGCAATTTTTGATTGATAATTCTGATTTTGCGGCACAGGTGACTACAGATAAAATAACCGTTTTGAAAAAATAAAACAGCAATGAAACAGGACTATAAGAAAAAGAACAGATACTACAATGAATGGGTACATACAGCGGATTTGGAATTACCTGATGGTAGTAGAAACAGTATTCTTACGTGGATATATCAAACACATATTGTAGAATGGTATTCAACCTACATTTTACAGAAGCCTTATGAAAATGATTTGGTACAGGATTTAATTGGTGAACTTTATTTAATTATCTGTGAAATCAATGATGAAAAATGGAATGATTTATATCAGCAAGGGAAGTTTGCAATTAGTGGTTATGTGACAGGAATAATTAAGCAGCAACTTTATAGTGATTCAAGTAAGATATACTACAAGTACTTTAAGAACACAAACAAAGAAATAACAATGGATGAAGATTTTTGGAATGCGTATGGAGAGGAACATTAAATACGAACAGGGTAAAAGGAAATTAAACAATTTCATGAAAGCATCAGAAGAATATTACCAATGGTTAATGAACACTATTGAAAAATACAATAACACGTTGTTTGAAGAACCTGAATTTTCAGGATTTGAAATAGGTAAAGCGGTTAAGTATTGTAGGACATGGAGAATAATTAAAGAGTTACCGGTTGACCAACGAAATTTATTTCTTATATTTTCATCAACCGGTTACAATTACAAAGATACGCTGGATGTATTCAATGGTGTAGGAAAAGGTTGTAAGAACGTTGGTACGTTGAAAGTGATGATAAGCAAAATAAGAAAAATAATTAAAGAAAAATATAATGAAAAATATGGTACTGATACATTTGATTTTAATAGCGGCAATAGTGGTATTCATTGTTGATATTTCAGGGGCTGTAGATAGTCTAAAAAGCGGTTTAAAATGGATTCTGACAGGCGGTAAGATGAAAGATAGTAATTATGATTTGAAACCATTTTCCTGTTCATTATGTATGACATTTTGGGTTGGTATAATTTATCTTTTCTGTACAGGGAACTTCACATTACCGTATTTTGGTTTTGTTTGTTTTTTATCCTGTTTTTCAGGAATTATAAAAAGTACTATTTTATTAGTAGAGGACATTATTATAAAAATAATTCAACTGATTTATAAATTGATAGAAGGAAATGAAAATAACAACATTCAATAAGTTAAAGAAATATGAAACTTACCTGTACACAGCAAAGTACGGTAATTACATTAGAAGCCTAACAAGTGTGCAGTTAGAAGATTTAATTTTAGCAGGTTCGGATATTGATATTCATTACAAAAACAATCATTGTCCTGCATGTATTTTAAACTTCGTGAAAAGATTAGCAGAAGCATATTTTGCACAGAAGGAAAAGAATGAAAATAACAAGAAAAACAAAGAAAGTAAAGAAAATGAGAACTGAAGATAAACGTGGTACAAAAGTAACAAACAGACCATTCCCACAACAGATAACAAGTGATGCAAAAAGATATTTAATTATCAATGACATTGCACAGGGTATGACATATCATGATATAGTTGATAAATATGTTGAAGAATGGGGTTTAGGTTTTAAATCAGTACAAAACATTGTGAATGATACAATTGCTTATATGCGTTCAGATGAAGCGAAAGAAAGCCTTATAAGCATGAATACAGCAAGATTGGAAAACATCATTACTGATTCAATGAAGGATGGTGACAGAAAGAACGCAATCAAGGCTATTGATACAGAAAACAAAATGGCAGGTGCATACACAGAGAAAGTACAGATTGAAGGTGATAGTGAAATAAATTTGAATTTTGATTTTTAATAGTGAATGGCAGAAGTAAAAGTAACAAGTAATTTAAAATTATTTCCGTGGCAGTTACAGGTAACTAACGAATTAAAAAACCATTGGAGAGGATACACCCACGTTGTCAAATCTAAAAGACAATGTGGGAAATCTATTATGCTTGAAACTATTCTACTGCAAACAGCCATTAACCGTTCAAAAACATGTTCAATATGCTTATCACCTACCCTTGAACAAGCACGTAAAGTGTTCAATGAGGTTAAAAAGGTAATAAAGCCTACAAAGTTATACAGCAAGCATAATGACCTGCAATTATTGATAGTACTTCGGAATGGTAGTACTATCTTTTTCAAATCAGCAGAACAAAAAGATGGTTTGAGGGGTTACACGGTAACAGGTATTTATGTTGTTGATGAAGCGGCTTTCATATCTGATGATGTATTTTTTGAAACCCTTGCATGGGTGAATGTATCACAAGCACCGGTTGTACTATGTAGTACACCAAAACATAAAACCGGCTTCTTTTACAAGTACTACATGTTAGGGCTATCAAATGAACCAAACATATTTAGTTACAATTGGTCAGAATTTGATACATCAGCCTTGTTACCACCTGATAAACTACAGGAATATCAACGTAACTTACCTGCAGCACAATTCAAAACAGAATTCTTAGGTGAATTTCTTGATAACGAAGGCGGTGTATTTGGTGATTTCACAAGTATCATCAGTAATGACTACAACCCAAATCTTAACTGCTACATGGGTATAGATTGGGGTACAGGACAAGGGCAAGATGAAACTGCTATTGCTATATTCAATAGTGAAAAACAAATGATTGGTCTGTATCACTTTTCAGATAAAGATGAAACAGCAACAATTAACTACATTATAGAGTTAATAAGGAAGTACCAACCATTGAAAGTGCAAGTAGAAACAAACAGTATTGGTAGTGTGTTTTATGGGTTATTAGACAAAGCAATTAAGGCTGCTAATTTGCCGGTTATGCTTTTGAAATTTACCACTACCAATGAAAGCAAAGAAAGATTGATAAATAACTTTCAGGTTGCAATGCAGAACAAACAGGTTACTATATTGGATAACCAAACTTTAAGAATCCAAATGGATATGTATGAAATGAAAGTTAATCAGAACGGAAAAAGGACATACAATGCCGCAAATGGTTATCATGATGACTGCATAATTGCAATGTTATTATCATTCAATTGCATAACATCCGGTCACTATTGTATTTGGTAGTTTTTGCGGTATATAAAAAATGACTATATAATAATTAGAGGAAAACAGATAATGATTATGAAGAAAGAAAAGAAAATGACATGGTATGATGTAACATTAAATCAGTTTGACAGACTTCAAGATACATTTAACATTGAAGATGAAACTGAAAGAATTATTACTATTGCAGAAATACTTTTAGGTGATGAAATAACAAACCTACCATTACCGGAATTTAATGAACAGGTTAAACAATTGGATTTCTTAAAAGAAGAAATACCTACTAAGAATCACCCACCTAAGAATTTAGAAATCAACGGTAGAAAATACACTATGGATTGTTTGCTAGGTAATGTATCTACAGCACAATATGTAGATTATACCAACCATTGTAATGTAGATAAGCCGGATATGGCTAAAATATTATCAGTATTTATTATTCCGGAAGGGCATAAATATAATGATGGGTATGATATGTTACAGGTAGTGAATGATATAAATAGTTTACCTATTCCAATTGTGAACAGCACGGCTTTTTTTTTCGGCAAACAATTCAGCGAATTCATGAGAATTTTCCAACGTTATTCAACCAAACAAATCAAGAAAACGAAATTGCCGAAAGCGGAGAAGAACAGGTTGATACGAATACTGAAAAATTCATTGGATTTGGCATCATACCCTTTATCCTAAAGTTTTGTGAAGTAACAAATCATACTTTTGCAGATGCTATGGAATATGATGTTAACACATTGTTCTATATAGTATCATATGAAGTAATCAAAGCGAAAGAACAGGAAAAACAAATTAAACAAATACAACGGAGAAATGGAAATAACTGATAATATACAACAGATATGTAGTGACTTGTTAAACCGTTATAAACAGGCTATAAAAGATAATGGACATTATGCAAGTGGCGAATTAAGCAATACCGCTTCATATAAGATAAAATGGGATGGCAAGTACTTTGAATTGTATTTCAATTTACAGGACTATTGGAAATACATTGAAAATGGCACTAAACCCCATTTCCCGCCAATGTCAGACATTGAAAAATGGATAACAGTAAAACATATCATTCCGGCAACAAATAATGATAGAGTGCCTACAACCAAACAATTAGCATTCTTGATTGCAAGGGGTATAAGTGAACATGGCACGAAGCCTACAAAGTTACTACAACAAACAATTGATAATTCAAGTGATTTAATAAACTTGTTAGTGGAAGAAATAACAAACCAATTAGAAGAAGAAATAAATAACGAATTAGAGTAAATATTTAAATACGAATGCAGACATTAGATAGAACATGTATATTTTATTTTTCAGGTAGTCAGGTAACAGGTCATACTGCAGGCATGTACCCATATTACTTGAGAAGGTACTTACCAACAGGTGATACAAGTGAAGTGATATTTGTTGGTAATTTTTATTATGATGGAAGTGCTACTTCTGTTACTATTGATGTGACAAGTATTATACAAAGTGATGGATGGACTGCTAAAGCAGATGATTTTAAAGGTGTATATACAATGAACAACAGGCTTATTAACAAATACACAATGCAGGTGATGTGGGGGATTGGAGATGTTATTACAGGTTTTGCTTATTGGGTTGCTAAGGTTCATAATTATCGCAATAAGAATATAGCACCTTATAAAAGTTGGGTTTTAGGCGACCCTGACAATTCAACGGTAAAGAAACTTGTTATTCCAATGGTACAATCATTTGTTCCTGATTCTGAAACATACAATAACGGTGAATCAGTTTTGATACCACATTACCCAATGTATTATGATGAAGCAGAACAAACAGAAAACAATTGCCCTTATGGGTTATCATTAAAATTTGGTGATGAAACAAGTTCAACTACACTTGCTTTTGAGGTAGGACCACAAAGATTTGATGATGTTTATGTGAATGGCACAACCGATACCATAAATAAAAATGGTACAAGTTGTAGTTACATTTCTAATGTCGGTAATGTTGCTTATTGGCGTGATGGAGATTTAACCCCAACAACTGATGGTGCTGCATATATTACTGATAGACAATATGTGATTGATGCAAATTCTGGTGGTTGGGACCCTTTATACCCAGCATCTGGTAGTTATAGTTCATTCTGTTTTGTTAGATATCCAAGTCTGGATAGATATGGTAACGCTTATAGATATGCTTTTGTTTATATAAATAATTCTATAGACATGTCTTCTGATGAAATTACTGCAGATATGTTGCAGTCATTAGATACTGATTTTTTACTATATGCTAAAGTTGAATACCCTACTGCAGGTTCTTCAGACGAAAGGAGTTTAGTACGTGCTGCAAATGATGTTGAATATATAGTTGGTGATGATGCAGTTTGGGTTAGTACATACAAATATAAGGTTGCGGTATTTGATGTTTGTCCTAAAAGATATTATTTGTTTTGGCAAGACAGATATGGAAGTTTCCAATGTCAGGCATTTAATGATTACGCTAATTATTCAGAAACATTTACAAGAACAGAAGTTAAAGATTATCAGAACAGGCGAAGAAATGCTAATATTCAAGCAGAAAGCAAATGGAAGTTGAATAGCGGATGGATAAATGAAGCACTATACCCATATTATGAAAGCATTTATACAAGCCCAATGTTAATTTTATTTGATACTGAACAGAATGAAAGATTTTCGGTGATGGTAAGTGGTGATTATGAGGAAAAAACATTCAGGAATCAGAAAAAGATGATTAACATGCAATTAGAATTAACAGAAAATAAGAAACAAGAATTCATATACTAAATATGGTACGTTTATTTATTGAAAATATTGAAATAGAGTTAACAGAAGATGTACAGGTTGCTATTACAAAACAATTTGAAGATTTGGCGAACCCAACAACAATTATAAATGATTGGTCTAAAACCGTATCTATACCTTTCACAGAAAAAAATAACCAAACATTCGGACATATCTATAATCCGGATAAAATAGTTGTTAATGGTGGTCATCCGGTTGGTACTTATTTCAACCCATTAAGAAAATTGAATTTCAGATTGGAATGGGGAAGCAATGTTATCATGGTAGGTTACGCAAAGATGAATGAAATTAAGCAAACCAACGGTAAAGGAGTATATAACATCACATTGTTTGGTGAATTAGGTAAGGTATTTCAGGAAATGAAAAAGATAACCTTTGATACTTCAACTGCAGAACAGAGTTATTTGATTGATGGTTCACAATATGTAGATGAATACATTACTAAAGATTTGGTTAATCAGTCATGGTGTACTGAACAGTATTACCCATATTTAACGCAAACAGGTGATAGTGATTATCATGTTACCGATATAATCGGCTTTGCACCTAATAATTCATTTTCTGATGGGTTTGATTATTCTACATTTGAATTACATGGAATTGAATCAAAATCATTTACAGATGTATTAGGAGATAGTTTTACCGAAGATACCGGTGTAGAACCTGATACTGCTATACCAGATGGTTTATACCCACGTGAAATTGGGGAATACAGAAGTTATTTACAGTTGCCATTCATCTATTGGAATAAGTTATTTCAAATCTTTCAGAAAAAAACGGAAACTATAACAAATTATAAGTTCAATTTAGATGAAAGTTGGTTCAACAATTCCAATCCTTATTGGCATGATTTGGTATATATGCTTAAACCATTTGATGTTAAAAGGGGTGATACAAAAGATAATAGTTATTTAACATATGGTTTGATTGATATGTGGCAAACATCATTTGGTGGTTATAATAGTCAACGTTCATTCAATACTAACGTATCTAATGTAATATATCAAAATGAACCTATTCATGTTTCCAATAACCGTTTTAACTTATTGGAATCTGCAGATTATACTACTTTTAAAGGAAATTATAGATTGGATTTAGAAACAACAAGTTCAAGAAAAACTTCGTTGAAATCCAATAACGCTTTATTAGTGCATTTTGTATTCACCGGTCAAAATGGTGTAACTAAAGTTAGAAAATATTTGTTTACAGATGACCTTAATAATACTTATTCAGGTACTGATGATTATACGTATGTAAAATTAGATACAGCGAAAAGTGATGATAACCATGATATTTTGCGTGCGTATTTTAGTACATTTCATTCATTAAAAAGAAGTGAATTGGGTAATTATGCTGATTTATCTGTTCAATATAGATGGTATGCTGATTCATATCCATATTCCAATTCTACATCTGTTAGTGAAATTCATTTAAATATTAAGAACTTAGGTTTAAATGCCGTGATTACACATAATTCTTTCAGAAGTGATGGTAGATTTACTTTAAATGATTTATGGAATAAGGAATACAATTTATTTAATGTTATTATCAACTACTGCAAGATGTACAGGATTGCAATTAGTATGGATGAATTCAATAAAACTATATCTTTCATTCCATACTACAAGTATTTCCAAAACTACACAGTTACTGATTGGACTGATAAGATAGATAAATCTAAGGATTTCACCATTAAACCTGTAACGTTTGAAAATAAGTATGTGTTATTTAACTACAAAGATAGTTCAAGTAAATTAGGTAAGGAATACAAAGAAAAATACGGTGTTAATTATGGTGATTACAGACTAACAACCCAATATAACTTTAATAGTGAAACAACTAATTTGTTTGATAAGATTACACCATCTATTACCAATACTGATAATGTGCTGTCATGGAGTAATCTTTACATCCATAAAATTATTTATAGTTTCCCTGCAGAGTTATACGTTTACAACAAAGATGATGATGGTAAACAGGTTGATATATTTGGTGCTTATTTTTTCCATAATGGTTTTAGTAATTTCAGTACAGAAGCATCATTGAATTTGCGACCTGTATATATATCGGATGATACTGAGTTTCAACAATCATATCAAACGTTTTTCTACACACAAAACAATAATATAAGTGTACGTGCCTATACATATCCAAAATTAGATATAGTTAGAGATGGAAATATGTGTGTATTTAACGTGCCAATGGAAAACTACACTTATTTGAATAATTATTCAGGTGCTAATAGTATATACACAAATATATGGTCAGATTATTTAGATGAAAGATACAGCATACAGAACAAGAAAATAACATGTTATGTTGATTTAAAACCGACTGAATATAACCAATTCCAATGGAATAAGTTGGTGAAGGTAGGAAACCAATTGTGTATAGTAAACAAAATATATGATTATGATGTAACTTCAAATGGTAATACAAAGGTTGATTTAATCACGATTCAGAACATAAACGGATATAATAGTATTGATTATACATATGATTATATTATTGCTTCTAAAAACAAATTAACAATACCGTATGATTACTATAAAAAGATTACTGTTAAATCTACCGGCAATTGGGAAATCAGAAGCGGTGATTGGACTGATTTCTTAGTAGCATACCCAACAACCGGTACAAGTGGTGAAACTACCGTATTTATCGGTTCTACTGATAGAACATATGGCGGTACATTATACTTCGACTTGTTGAATAGTGCAGGCACAGAGGTTATAGGAAGTGATGTTGTTAAATGTGAAGTAGGCGGTACAAGTACTATTTCTGTTTCTCAATGGTACAATGAAATTGCTTTAGGTGGAAGAACAACAGTTACGGTTTCTGATTCTTCAACAGATGGGTGGAGATTGATTGCAAGTTATACGCAAGCAAGTAACGTGTTATTTTTACCACAAAGTGGTGGAACAGGAGATACAGCCGTTACTCTTCGACAACTGCCATTACACGCAACAACCGGTGTAAATGATTATTATCTGGAAAACGGTAATGGTGATATTGTTTCATTTAGACTCAATGTAACTACTTAAATAAACTAAACTATGAAAAAAAAGATTAAAAGAAATGGATAAAGTAAAAGTTATAACAGTTGATACAAATGCGGCACAGAAATCCGTAAGTGATTTACGCAAAGAATTAAAAGAATTGCGTGGTACAATGTTATCTACAGAACAGGGTACTGAAGAATTTAATCAGGCAATGCTACAGGCAGCCGATATTCAACATACATTGAAAGAACAGATGGAATTAGTAAATAATTCCGCTATGGATTTCGGACAGATTGCAGGTAATGCAACAAAGGCTGTAGGTGGTATGGTAGCAGGTTTTCAGGCTGCAAAGGCTACCATGAGTTTGTTTGGGGTTGAAAATGAAACAGTTTTAAAATCCCTGCAGAAAATGCAAAATCTGATGGCTATCACACAAGCCTTACCGGCTATTGATAACGGTGTTAAGGCTTTTAAAAGATTAAGTATTGCTATTAAAGCGGCTGCTGCAAGTACTAATGGTTTGAAAGCGGCATTAGTTTCTACGGGTATTGGTGCTTTAGTTGTGGCTTTAGGTCTATTGGCTGCTAATTGGGATAAGGTAACCGACGCAATGAAAAAGTGGGGAATCATAAGTGAGGATAAAAACAAGCAAATAGAAGAACAGCGAAAGAAGGTTGAAGAATTGCGTGGTGAAATTGCAAAACTAGAAGGTTCTTATGAAGATTGGGAGAAACAACAAAAGTATAACAAACTCAACTCAGATGCAAAGAAAAGTTATGACGATTTAACAGAATCTATCACACGTTACCAAAAACAGTTGGAAATTATTGATAAAAAACGAACAGCAGAAGGCGAGGGTAAAACTAGAAAAACTGCTTTATGGATACAACTTGATGAAGAAGGCAAGGCACTTAAAGAAAATATCAGATTATTACAAAACCAACAAGATGCAATCCTTGAAAATGCCAATTCATATAAGGAAATTACAAAAGGTGCGAAAGAACACGTAAAAACATTAAAGGAAATAATTGCCGAAACTACTGCATGGTTAGAATTGCAAACAAAAGAAGGAGAAACACATGATGCAGTAGCAAAAGCATTAGCAAAACGCAGAAAGGAATTACAAGAATTAAAAGAAGCAGAAGCCGAAGATGAAGATTTAAGTAATATTACCGACCGTATAAAACAGGCTTATGATACAGTTGCAAGTTTAGAATCTGCTTTTGGTGTTTCACGTGAAGAAAGATATGCACAAGAATTTAGTGCATTGGAATCATGGAAACGAATGGAATTGGAAAAGTATAAAGAAAATGAAGAAGAAAAAACACGAATACTTGAACAATATCAAAGGTTGCGTGAAGCACTTACACAAGAACATGCAGAATACCAAAAAGAAATAGCATATCAAGAGGTGCAAGTATGGACTTCTATTGTAGGTAATATAGGAAGTATTTTAGCAACCATTGGTGATGCAATGGATGAAAACAACAAAGAACAATTTGAAGCCGCTAAAGCATTTAATATATCAGCCGCTGTAATCAACACAATCACCGGTGCTATTAACGCTTATACAGGTGCAGCAGGTAATGCCGGTATAAATGCTATTCCTGTAGTAGGACCAGCATTGGCACAAGCATTAGGTATTACAAGTGCAGCAGCCGTTGCAGCAGCAGGTGCAGCACAGATTGCTAAAATTTCAAAAACAAAGTTTGGTGATAAAAACACAAATACAAAATTAAGTGGTACACCTTCTACCGGTGCAGTATCAAGTGTTATAGCCCCTGTTCAATATACACAAGATGTACAAGGTGCAAGCATTGAAGGTGCTATTAAAGATACTAAGGTTTATGTAACTGAAACTGATATTTCTGATACACAGAATAAGGTAGAAGTTACTGAAAATGAAGCAAAGTATTAACTAAATAACTAAAAAACCTATATATATAGTAGAGAGATTTTGAACTATGAGAGTATTATATATTAAAATAAATGACGAAGATTTAACAGGTATTGATGCTATTAGTTTAGTGGATGTACCTGCAGTAGAAAAAAATTTCTTATGTTTCAACGAGGACAAACAGCCTGTAAAGATGAATTTTGATAATTCAAAACACATTATAACAGGTGTAGTTTGCCTTGCTGATACACCCATTTACAGATATGATGAAAGAATGGGTGAATACTATGTTGTTTTTACAAAAGAAACCATTGAAAAGATGGTAGAAAAATTTGCTAAAATGGATTTATTCAAATCTGTAAATTTACAACATGATGACACAAAATTTGTAGATGGCATTTATATGGTGGAATCTTACATAACCAATAAGGAACGTGGCATCAATCCAATTGAATTTGCTGATATTCCGGATGGTAGTTGGGTTGCATCATATAAGGTCGAAAATGAGGCCCTATGGGGTGAAATAATAAATGGCAATAAGTTAAATGGTTTTTCATTACAGGGTATGTTTGGATTAGAAGAACATTTTAAGAAAACATTCCAACCGGTAGAAGAAACATTTGATGAATGGCTACAAAAATACCTTAAATAATCTATGAATATTAACGTACTTAAATTATGGAAGGCAATGCTTCAATTAGCAGAAGTTGAAACCGACAAAGCAAAACTTATTGTTGAATCTGAAATTGCTGAGGGTGTAGAAGTATTTGTAGAACGTGATGGTGAATTCGTACCTGCAGAAGATGGTGAATATGTAGCAGAGGATAAGATTATTGTGGTAGCAGAGGGTAAAATTGTTGAAATCCGTGAAAAAGAGGTTGAACAAGAACCTGAGGAAGCACCACAAGAGGATGAACCCGCACAAGATGAACCTGAACAACGCGAGGAAGAACAACCAGAACCGGAACAAGAACCTGAACCTGCTGTTGATGAAAGAGATGAAAGAATTGCTGAATTGGAAGCAATGGTTGCAGAACGTGATGCACGTATTGCCGAATTAGAAGCATTACTTGCTGAAAAAGATGCCGAATTGGCAGAAAAACAACAACAACTTGAAATGTCCGCTGATGAACCTGCAAAAGACAAGGTTAAGAAAGAAGTTAAAAGCGGTGCATTGAAATATTTTAACTAATAAAATAACAAAAGAATTAAATCTAAATTAAAACTATGGCTATAAATGTAAATGCATTATCTACTTATGTAGATGAACAAAGATTACCTTTGATTCGTAAAACTGTTTTTGCAGCCCCTTCAACAAGATATTTCAACCTTCAAACAGGTATTAAACATGCGGCTGCTTTGAACCTTTTAACAACTGAAGTAGCATTCGGTGATGGTTCTGCTTGCGGATGGAATGAAAGCGGAACAACTTCTTTCTCTCAGAGAGTATTAGAGGTTGGAAACTTCAAAGTTAACATGTCATTCTGTGACAAAGCCCTTTTGAAAACATGGGCAGGTTACGAAGTACGTGTTGCTGCAGGTCAAAAATCACTTCCATTTGAGGAAGATTTCGTAAATGGCATCATTGACGGTGTTCGTGTTAAACTTGAGAACGCTATTTGGAAAGGTGTTAAGGCTACTGATGGTATGGATGGTTTGTTAACTATTCTTGATGCTGCAAGTGGTTCTACAATTCAACCTACATTGGCTACCGGTTCAACTATCTATGAGAAAACTTTAGCAGTTTACAAAGCAATCCCTGCAGGTAAACTTGAAGTTGCTTCTATTTTCATGGGTATTGACAAATTCCGTGACCTTGTACTTGAGTTAACCGCAAAGAACCTTTATCACTATGACCCACAAGTTGACAGCAACCTTGAAATTATCCTTCCAGGTACTTCAACACGTGTACGTGGCGTATATGGTTTGAACGGTGAGAAAGCAATTGTAGCAGGTGATGCTGAACAAATTTACTTCGGTGTTGACATGGAAGGTGATGAGGAAAGATTTGATTTGTGGTATTCACAAGATAATCAAGAATTCCGTCTTGCTATCAATTTCAATGCAGGTGTACAAGTAGCATATCCTGACGAGATTGTTATCGCTGAGTGGGAGAACGACTAATTGTAATCATTATCTATCAAATGGGGGTATGGCAATACGGCTATACCCCTACATAAAACTAAAATAATTAAATTATAACACTTAATAATATTATGGCTTGTAATTCATATACCTTAACACATATCGATAATATATGCAAAGAAAACAGTTTCGGTGGTATTAAAGAAGTGTGGGTTGCTTTGTATGATGATGTTTCAGCCGTAACTGTAGATAATACAACCCACATAATTACGGGTATTACAATGGTTGATTCCGGTGCTACATTCCACCACTATAAACTATTGAAATCTACAGGTGGCTTGACATCAACACTTAATACAAGTGAAACATCCACTTCCTATTTTACCAATGAAGTTACTTTGCAATTCTTTAAAATGGAAACTTCAAAGCGTTTGGAAATCATGGCACTTATGATGGCTGCATGTGTAGTTATTGTAAAGGATGCTAATAACAAGTATTGGTATTTGGGTAAAGACAACTATGTAGAATGTAGTGCAGGTTCTGCTACTACAGGTACAGCGGCTTCAGATGCTAATCACTATGAATTAACCCTTAGTGATACTTCTGCAGAACTTCCTTTCGAGGTTGACCCAACAGTAATGTCTAATACTTCAATTTTCCCTGAAATCGCATAATTAAAATAACAATTGAAAGTGGGGGAATAGGTGGGTTATATACTGCTTATTCCCTTATTTTCTTAAAACAGAAAAAACAACAACAGAAATGGTGTATATCAATGATACAAGTGGTACAATAACTATCCCTAAACATAAAGATGTTATTAGTGATAGTGGTTATACAATGGTGTTAACTTCCAATTTATCTGATGATGTTGTTTTGGTTGAAAATGGTGGTGATATTTCTACCAATAGTCTTTATTACAAATTCGCGTTAAATAACCTTTCTAATCTCAATGTAGGAGAATATACATACACATTGTATGATGATTCAGAAAACGTTGTAGAAGTGGGTTTATTGACGTTTGGAACGTTTGAAAGACAAGTAATAGTAAATAATACTTTTGACAGAAAAAAGATACAATACAATGGCTGAAAATAAACAACAAATGAATTTCAGTATATTTGAACAACCTGTTAAAGTAGTACCAACTTTTATAGAGAAAGAAAACACAGGAAAACCTTACATTAACTATGGTGTAGATAACCGTTTCCCTAACTATTTATGGGATTTGTACATGAGAAGTGCCTTGTTACAATCAATTGTGAATGGTACGGCTGATTACGCAAACGGTAATGGTATTACTTATTCAGAAGATGCAAATGTACAAAGATTGGCTGATGATGCCAATAAAGACGGTGAAACATTAGAGGATGTTATCAAAAAATTAACCATTGACTACTTAGTTTTTGGTGGTTTTGCTTTTCAAATAATCTATAACAAGTTAGATGAAATCAATGAAATCTATTGGTTGGATTTCCGTAACTGCAGAAGAAGTAAAGACGGTGATAAAATCTACTATTCTGATGATTGGATTAAACATTCTAATGACTATATAACTTATGACATTTTTAACCCTGAGAAAAAGAAAGGTAGTCAGGTGTTCTATTTCAAAGGTCATATTACACGTGGTATATATCCTGTACCGCGTTATAATGGTGCATTGTCTGCAATTGAAACATCTACAGAAATCAGTAAATTCCACTTAAATTCAATCTTAAATAACTTTAGTGGTAACTTCATCATCAATTTCAATAATGGTCAACCATCTACAGATGTACAAGAAGATATTGAAAGAAAGATTAAGCAAAAATTCAGTGGTGCAGATAATGCCGGTAAATTCCTTGTAGCATTCAATGACAGCAAAGAAAACGGTGTTACGGTTGAGAGAATACAGGATGATAATTTTGATAAGAAATACGAAAGTTTAAGAACCGATACCTATAAGGAGATATTTGTGGCATTTAGGGCTATCCCTCAACTCTTTGGATTTTCACTTCAGGGTACAGCATTCAATAAACAAGAATTTCAGGAAGCGTATGAACTTTATAACAAAACAACCGTTAAACCAATACAGAAAGATATTGAAAGAACATTTAACAAGGTATTCGGTATTGATAACAGTTTAAAAATAATTCCATTTACATTAGAGGAGGTAGAATAATTATGGCAAGGGTACTATTATTATCAGAGAAAACATTAAAACAGAACAGCATTGTAAATAACAATGTTGATGGCATGTATATCTTACCGGCTATAGAATATGCACAAGATGCAGGGTTGCAACCTTTAATTGGTACAAAACTATATAACAAGTTGATGGATTTGGTTGAAAGCGGTATTACCGAAGCAACAGATTATAAATACTTGTTAGATGAATATGTAACACCATATTTAGTAAACAAGGTAACAGCGGATATTCAAATACCATTGGTTTATAAGTTGAGAAATCAGGGTGTGGTACAAAACACAGGTGAAAACACTTATGTACCATCATTGAAAGATATGCAGTACGTAATACAGAACTATGAAAATAAAGCAAATTTTTATGGTAACCGTTTAAGTGATTATTTACGTGCAAATAGAATGAAATACCCTGAATATTGTAGTGTAGATTCTTGTGCAGATATACCTTCGGATAAAGGTGCATATAACACAGGCATATTTTTAGGGTAAATCAAAAAAACCTATATATAATATAGAAGATATTAAATAGGGAATACTATGAACGTAAATGAAATTATACATAAAATCAAAGAAGTGGCTTTATCACAACAGACCGTAAATAGTGTATGTGATGGTAATGTTTATGAAAATTGGAATAGTGCAGAAATAAAATTCGCTTCTGTAAATATCGGTATTCTGAACATTTCAAACCAAAACAATCTTACTACTTATAGCGTTGTGTTATATTACGGTGATAGACTGCTACAGGATAAGAAAAATGTTAATTCAATATATACAGATGGTACTAATACACTACAATCAATTATTAACATTCTTAATACATTGGATATGGTAGATATAGTAGAACCGGTTACTTATACATTGTTTGAACAGAAATTCATGGATTACCTTGCAGGTGTGTATTGTCAGATTGATATTACTACTGACAGCATGATTGGTAACTGTAGCCTTGATGACTATATCTACATTGATGATAAGGATGAAATGATTGAAAGGCTAATTGAGGAAATCAACAAATATAAAACAGAAGATGCAGAATTAGCGGAACTATTACAGGAAATATTATACAAGATAAGCGGTGAAACAGTAGAACCTGAACCTGATTTCCCTGACAAACCTATAAATCCACTTAACCCTGATTTTCCAAACCCAATAGGCGGTGGTGGTATTAGACCTTAAATGATAACGAAATAAAAAAGAAAAAAAATATATATCTGAGATATGGCAAATTATGATTCAAATTATGAAATAGCACAAGAAATAAGTGCAAGAATTGGTGCAAGTCCTGTACCATTTGATAGTGTGTATTCTATTGCATTAAATATTTATCAGGAATTAGGTGGTGAAGGAAGCGAATTTGATAGCGTATATTCAATTCTGCTTGAAATTCTTGATGAGGTTGCAGAAAGCCCTAATATCATACATAATGTTAGTGAACTTCCGGATGCATACGAAAATAAAAATAAAATTGTAAGATTACAACCTTCTGATGATTTGTATCAATCAGTTTTAGTATCAAGTGAAGAAACTAATAAGTTACCTGATGATGAACAGATTGATAAAGCATATATTTATACTGGAGGTGTTGACCCACATTATAAAGGTGTTTATAAAATCATTTGTGCTGATGGTGAATTGAATTGGTTTTTATGGGAAAATCAAGCAGAAAATTTTAGGTTTGCAACTGCTTTGAATGCAGTAGAATGTACACCAGAAACACCAATAATTGCAATTGATAGTGATTGGGAAGTATGGAGTGATATTACAGAAAGTGGTGCTACAACTACAATGACAATGCAAGAGGTTGAAGAAGATGATGTGGTAGAAGCAAATGGTGTAGTTATTTTAGCAACCTACATTGCACCAGAATCTGCACAAATTGGTAATGCAAGATGCCAATCAGCAGAACCTGCTGAAAACGGTGATTATATATATACCGGTGATGAAGTTTGTTTAATTGATGAAGAGAACGAAATAACATTATATGGTTATGCATGGGCATGGTCACAACACCCTGACTATTTACTTGTCACATTAAAAAAAGCAAGTGAAATGTATGAGGATGACGTTGTTTATGTACCAGATGCTATTTTAGTAACAAATGAATGGACATTTGATGATTTAGAAATTCCAACTTACATTTTCCCATATAGCGGTGAAAATATAATGGATTATTTAAATTCATTAGGTACTTTATTTAATGATGGTGATGTACATATTGAAGCCTTAAATGCACCTGATTCTGAACAAGTTGGTAATGCGAAAATATCTATAGTAATTCCAATGGTTACATCAGGTGTTACAATATACACAGCCGAACAGGTAACCATTACATATCAAAGTGAGGAAATCACAGGTTATAAATGGGTTGATAGTAATGATGATAGTGGCTACATGGTAACTACAGAAAAAGCAGAAGATTTGTACAGCCTTAATGATTGTGATATTTACACAGTAAGTAATGGTACTGTAACACCGTTATCACCAATAATGTTACAATATGCATCTTTAAGTACTAAAAAATACAAATGGTTATATGAAGTATGGCAATGGAAACAATTACAGGTAGGTAACAAAATAGGCACATATAAGATATACATTGATGAACAAGTATGTGATGATAGGGGATATAGTGCTGAAAGTATTATACAGGAAATTGTAAGCAGACAATTAAATGATAGGTTAGGTGAATTCATACATAAAATTCTAGATATAGCAGGCGGTGGTATAGATTTAGTAATGAATAACGCTTATCATCAGGATGATGTTTTACATTATTTATATTGGGATTTAGGTGATATTTATCCACAACTATCTGATGACGAATATGAAGAAATAATGAATGATATGGCTACTGCACAGGAAGAAAATTATGATGAAGGGAATTGGTTATATGTTGCAGGAATACAATTTATACCAATTTTTACCGTAATGCCTGATTTGGATAGTTTGGGTGAAGATATAAACGAATTACAAACTTATCTTGCATTCCCATTAAATACAGATGATAAAATAGTACTATTGAATAATTAAGCCTTATGAAAACACGTGATATAATAGTATGGATAGCAGCCTGTATGGCATTTGTTACAGGTATAGGTTTGTGTATTGCGGGTTTTATTGTACCACCTCAGGGTGAAATATCAGGTTCTGTATTAACTGCAACAGGTGAATTTCTAACATTCTTCGGTAGTGTATTCGGAATAGGAGAATATACAAAGATACAGATAGAAAAGTTAAAACAGACAAGCGAAGATAAATAATTAGATATTGCCGGTAACACATCCGGCAATATCATTTAATAAAGCAGAATATCAATATGGATGATGAAGAATTGTTAAATAATGACCCTTCAAGGGTTAGTGGTGATGATTTACCACCTGACCCATTTCTTGAAGAACAACCTACACCTACAGAAATAGCCAATGAAATATTGGATGAAATCGGCATGTCAGAAATACCTTATGAACAGTATTACTATACCTGTTTGAATATATACATTGAAAAAGGTTATGACACAGCAAACTTTAATTCAGTATATAGTATAATCAAAGAATCATCACAATTCATACAAGATTATACAGAAGGCTTTTGTTATGATTATCTTTTACCATATAACTTTAATACAGGTGTAATTGATTATTCAACATTAGATATTATTGAAAATGGCATACACAAAGTGGCAGTTGGTTTTGATGTTTATGATGACCAAACACACGGCAAAAAACACTATATTGTTCAATTAGGCAGCGTTACATGTACAGTTACCAATGATAAAAAAACACAAACCGTTGTTTTAACACCATTAGAACCATCAGCAAACGGTTCACCATTTAAAGTACATTATAGAGTTACAAATATTTCAGGTACAGAATGGTATGAATATGATTATGATTTACCTGTTATCAATGATGGCGAACTAATAAACCCTACACAGGCTACAGATATAACTTATTCAAGGGCAAAAATTGATAGTCTGATTGCAGCACTTGATGAACGCATTACAGCATTAGAACCTGAAGAACCGGTAGAATAAAATATT
>RHMF01000155.1_pt1 | contig 28434 bp, 35 predicted proteins | sample 5365151 | NCBI WGS metagenome assembly RHMF01 (sample SAMN10266501, study PRJNA497801) | feces metagenome | isolation source: feces | host: Bos taurus | place: China: Prairie of Fairy Mountain | collected 2017-08-14 | reverse complement strand
ACATGACGATTATGGAATATCACCATATTGTCATCTAATCATTGTATAACGGAAAAACCCTAAGGCTATGAACCTTAGGGTTATTGATTTATAGGAGAAATAAGACAAAACTTTTGAATTACTAAAGAAACTGTGTTTATTGAGTGTTTTTGTTAGTTTTATTGTGACGTTTTATTGTGGTATTTTGTTCAGTTTCTTTAGTAATTCTATATTATTTATTACATTCTGTTTTGAGTTCCTTGTAATCTGTATAAAAAATATAACTTCTGACGAAATAGACTATAGTGACAAGTATACATGCAACAAGGTTGAATATATCAAAATCTTTTACTATAGTATATATAAGACCAAACGGTCCAAACATAAACAATATAATACTAAGTAGTGTTTCACCAAACGGTTCTAATATTTTGTCAATTTTTTCATGTGTCTTCATAAGTCTTATTTCCTTTTGTTTATGTGTATAATATAATAAATTTTTGTCTAAATGTAAACCCTTTTTGTGAAAAAGTTTCTATATTCTTTATTATATATATAATATAAAACGAGGAAAATATGCAAAAAGAAAAATCATCACTTGAAATTGCAATAGAAAATGGTCGGGAGTTGATTGAATTCTTCAAAGACAAATGGGATGAAGAAACCTTGAAAAAGCAACTCTATTTACAGGAACTATCAGAATATAACCTTAGCTTATGGGAGGACATGGAATAATGAAGGAAACAGAACAGAAGAGGTCAATGGATGACACCTGAAGATATCGTCAACAAGATGCTTGATTTTGCGCCAGTCAAATGGTATGCAGGAAATATACTTGAACCGACTGCAGGAAATGGAAATATCGTCATTGGGATTCTGAACAAGAAGGTTGAACTCGGTATGACCCCACAGCAGGCGATCGATACTACATATATGAACGAGTTTGATGAACCTGTATTCAATGAACTTGTAAATAGGGTAGTCGACTGGTGTAAAGAACATAATTGTGAAGCTAATCGGAACAGAATTTTCAACCAGGATGCAAGAACTTTATCTTTAGGTGATATCGATTATAAGATTATTACAAATTTACCTTTTGGTAGTTGGAGTAATTCTTCTTTACCACGACAGATAATCAATAATCTGAAGAAACCAGCAGTTTATCTTACCAAATGGTCAACTGGTTGTAATCAGAAATATTGTAGATCTGTTTTGAAATTTGAAAACGTTGTATTTCCAGGAATTGTTTACGATTGCCTTCTTTGGTTATATGATCCAAACGTTGTATATGAAGAACCACAAGTATGGATTTACTGGCCAATTCCACGGTTTCCAAAACATAAGTTGAAGAAGGTTGTTCTTACAGGAGAGGAATAATATGTGTTGTGGATGGCGAAAACTAGACTACGATGAAAATAAACATTTATATACGATAAATTTGGCTTCATCGTGGACTGCAAATAAGATTATTATTTCTAAAGGAAAACCACAAAAGAAGGGTTCTTACCATTTTTGCTTATATCTTACACAATATGAGTTCAACAAACTGTATAAACATAAACTAGACAAGTCTATTTATCAAAATCGGTTTCAATATATCGACAAGGACTATATTCTAGATGTGATATACAATATATTACCGGAGTTATTTGAAGATGTCTAATATGAATATAAAGAACAGAACTGGACACTCAAATGTTGTAAACCATTTTGACTGTGAAGAAAATGATGAAGTTACAAAACGTTGTAAAACATATTTGTCTTGTAAAAATGGTGCTATTGGTCATGCTAAATGGAGTTCATATTATTTCGACAAAAATACAGATGTAGAAATTACTGACCCATGGAAAATGGCGATCAGGATAACTGCTAAAAGGACAATGAATATTCCAGCTGACATTGTAATCGATTTTATGGTTGTCAATGGATTATGGGAGGAGGAATGAAAAATATAATAAACAACTGTAATACACCTAACAGGCGAGACTGTGTGACAAAAGGTAAATTGTACGGTATTGCTATTGGAACACCCTTCAAGGATTGTAATATAAAACACTACGGATATGATATGGATATGGAAATATACGGTATTTGGTTGGAAGCTATCAATATATGTGCTTTACGTTCTATGTATATGCCGCTCGATGTATTAGACGATTTCTACTATACACATAAGGAGGCCTAATATGGAAATATTTGGATATATTCTGACTTTTCTGTGTTTAGCTGGGACCGCCTTGAATTGCAAGATGATTAGGTACTGCTTTGTCATCTGGTTCTTTGCCAATATTGGATGGATTATACATGACGGATATACAGAACAATATTACAGAGTTCTACTGGATGTAGTTCAGGCTGGAACGGCTATATGGGGATGGTTGGAATGGACAAGGTTTACAAAATAAGAAAAATTTATTATATTTTACATAAAAATACAAAAAACAATTTTTATTTTTCATAAATATATAAAGGGACCAAGGGAGTAGCTACCCAAAAATCCTGAAACAAACATTCATACCTTTTCCTGGCCAGGATTTCGGTATGGATAATATCGATAAGGAAAAGGTATGAATAATATTGATTTACTAATAGAACAATACAATTTACACAAGGACGACAAGGTTGTTTATTCTACTGATCAAAAAGTAGAAAACAACACTTGTCTTTTTTCACATAAAGAATGTTTTGACAAGGAATATTCAGAAGAATGGGTTTTGAATATACTTGGACGCAAATGGAAAGCCAATATTGCTAACTTGATGCCGTTTATCGACATTTACAGATATTTGACTTACAGACCTGAAAATCATGACGGTTTTATCAACCCTATAGCTGTTGCCACAACTTCTGATGTTTTGACTGGAATTTACGGAAGTCAAAGAAATGTTTCGTTCATAATAAGTCTTGCCAAGAAGGTTGAATTGTTGAAGGTTGTAGATGACAGTTATCAATTCAATGCTTATTGTGAAGATATGAATAGATCTAAGGTGTATGTAATGAACAAAGATATACAAGATATCATTACTAAGATATCTAAAGATAATAACATTTCCTATACTAAATCAAATATCAATAACATTATATACAATAGTAGCAACATTCGTGATACTTCTGAAAATAACCGTATTTTGGAAGAAAAAGTCAGAATATATTCAAATCTTAGAATAGCTAACCCATACGGTGACAACTCTAAGGAAGAGTTTGAAAGAAGACTGAACATTATCCTGGAAAAGAAATATCCACAGCTTATTACGTTGAAGAAAGAAGCTAACTGGATAAATGAACAACCTTTTTACCTGGAACATCCGGAACTACAGATTAGAGTAAAACCACATTTTACATATTCTAAAGGCGGTCTTGTTTCTAAGATTGGTTTACGTGCTACTAACAGGATTGTTTCGATGAAGGAACATGAAAACGGTAAAGATTCTGGAAAAATGTGGAGAAAAGACTATTTGAACACGGTATTTGGTGAAAATTATCAAAGTTTTGATATAAAGGCTTCCATTTATCAACTTACTCATGCCTTGAATACAAACGTATGGCTTGACAACAAGGTAGACATGTATGAAGAAATTTACGGTGGAAAGTTTGAATCTAAGGAACAACGTGATAAATTCAAGTCTTTATGCATGCCTTTATATTTTGACAAGTCTGATGCAAAGGCTGCTCACCACATGAAGTTGAAGGCAAAGCTAGACGAGGTCATGACTGATGAAGAGATTGACATGACAGTAACTCAGCTCAGGACTAACATGTTGAATGCCTTAGGTGACAGACTTTATGATTCTGAGATTTTCTTACACGAGTCAGTAATCTATAATCATGTAGTAATGGAACTTGTCAAGCTTGGTTGGGATGTAGTTCAAGTTTATGATGGATTCTATGGTGTAAATGATGATAAATCAAGGTTATTATCTGATGATATATCAATGATAATAGATGATTATATTTCAGATTACATTCATGTTTACTTGACCAAGTAATAAATTTTATTATTATATACAATAGTAGCGACATTCGTAAAATTCAGAATTTAGAGGATAAAACAATGAAGACAACACCAAATTACATAAAAGAAATAGTTCATAATATCTGGCCGACTAATAAATCAGGTTATCCAGATGCTTATGCAGAACCGGATATTGACTATATTACAGAAATGATGAAAGATTATGTAAAAACATACCGTAAAGGTATTGTAAAGAGACAGTTCTATAATATTCAGAAATATATTTCGACACCGGGTTTACCAGAAGAGAATATTGAATGGGGTAAAAAACAACTGGATGAACTACAAAAAATAATGACAGAACTGGAAAACGAAAACTAACATAACGTAATATATCTAAAACCGTCAATAATTGTCCACAGAAGCAATCTGTGGGCTTTTTTATTATATCTAATAAAATATATGGTCTTATATAAAAACGTCTTAGAACGTCATTTCTGCGCAAATAAACACATATCTGAAAATACAAAAAATGCAAAGAAATTTTTATATATAATATATAAGGCAAGAGGAAAAACATATGCGATATCAAGACAGAAATGAATTTAGAAAATCAGAAGCTTGGAGAAACTTCAGAAATCAGAAAGCTGAAGAACAAGAGTATAAAGACTATATTACGGGTCAACCGTTACAAGAAAACTGGAATCTTCATCACTTAGATCTCAACCACAGTCATTATTTTGATATATCTGATAAAACACATTTTGTATGTTTGAATAAAAAACAACACAATGAAATACATAGATTGTTTTTACTTGACTGGAAAAATATGGTTCTTGACGAGAAAACAGTAATAGTTCTGACGAAAATGAATGAGTTGAATAAGAATAATATTGAACCTTTATTATTTTCTTGTCATATAGAATATGATTTTGATCATAAAAACAAGGCAGTTACACAGAGTTTGACAAAACGTCTTCTTATTCCATGTGATAAATACGGAATGGTATACTGGAATCCAAATACACCAGGCGCAGATAAAAATCAACCATTAGATTCCAATGAATGGGCGATTTATATGACTAAAAAGAATAATTATTCAATGAAGGGTATTCTTTATGCAATGCAGTTACGTCACTTATGCTTATACAGTTCATTGAAAAACATTATAAGACCAGAAGTAAAAGCAAAATGGAATATTGACAGATATAATGAAACTAAACAAAAACTTGAGAAAGAATTGAAAAAAACAACATTATGGTTGTTGAAATATAAAAATAATCTATATTTGTAAATAAAAATTTGAGGTAAAAAATATAAGAAAAAATAGTTGTTATATATAATAAAGAGTTTAGAAAATAAGGAGAAACAAAATGAATACGGAAGTAAAAGACGATTTGAACCAGATCAAGGAAACCTTGAAGAACATGCAGGAAAATATTGCAAAGATTGCTTATATCAAGCTTTGTGAAATTGACACAGAAATGAACGAACTTTTGAAGAAGGCTACACGTGCTTCTGAAGACGACAAGGTCTATATCATGAGGAGAGTAAACTTTTTGAACAAGAAATATACTGACCTTTTCTTAGCTTCACAACTTGACGAACCACATGAAACAGAAGAAATGACTGAATTTGTTGAAAACTATACACAGGAACAATAATATGATTACAGCAGCAAAAGCAAAAGAAAAGACAGATAAAATCAACGAGAAATACGGTAATAGTACAGAAAAAGAAGTAAATATTCTTTTGAAATATGCAGAAAAACAAATAAAGCAGGCTATCGAAATAGGAACACACCGTGTTTTCATCGACTTTTCTATAGTATTGTCTGATAAACCAACAAGGACCGCTTTAGTCAGATTAGAACAAGAACTGACCGGATTAGGTTATGAAGTATATTACAATGATGATACGTTCTATATTTCATGGTTCTGTGATAAACCTGGTGTTCTTGCAGGAAGTTGGATTGACAAGTTACTTCTTGGTGAGAATGTAGAAAAACCACGTGAAGCAATATATAGAGAGTTTTTAGAAAATCATCCTTGTAATAAATAAAACATGAATAAAAGAAAAAGAAATACAACAAAGAAAATGACCAATGGCGATCCAAAGGTCATTTTTCGTCGTTCTAAGCAATGGGCTACGTTCAGAACTAAGATAAAGAAAAGTCAGAAAACGGATCCAGTTACAGGTTCACCTTTGGCCAAAGGTTTCAACCTTCATCATCTTGACGAAAATCCTGAACATTATACAGATATTTCTGACGAGAGTCATTTTGTCGGTTTGAACTCTACAACACACACAGTTTTACATTTTCTATGGGGCGATGGCGCCCGCCGCTATGACTGGAAAACAAGATTAGAGAGATTGAAGGAACTATGTGAGTTGATGGATTTTCTGAATAAATAACTGTTATATATAATAAGGAGGATGAAAATGAATAATCCAATTAGAGTTTCTATTATTCCTGGAGATTACCAGGGATGTGGATATTACAGAATGATGCAGGTCATGGAAGAGATGAACTACACGGGAACAGAGTTTCATCTGATGAACCTTGGCCCGGCTACATTGGTAAATGCAGGTCAAGATGTTACATATTGTCAACGTGTATGTACAGAAGGTGGTTTCAAACAACTGGAAGAACTAAAGAACAAGAGTAATATAAAGATTATAATCGATTACGATGATATTGTTTGGAACGGAAAAGATTATAAGTTACATAACTACAATATGTTCTTGAATAGATATAATCCTGACAAGAATATGCACGCTATGCAAAAATATCTAAACGATATTGCTGACAAAGTTACATGTTCTACAGAATATCTGAAAAAGAATCTGTCACAGTTTGTAGATGAAGACAAGATTACTGTTATACAGAATCATCTTAGAATTCGTGACTGGTTGTTTGATACTACAACATATATTCCAAATGACGATATTTTCTTCTATGCAGGTTCTTCTTCACATTATAACAATGACAAGAAACAATATGGTGATTTCGATATTCCTTTAGCTAACTATTTGAAGGACAAGAAGGTTGTTTTCCAGGGAGATAATCCACCATTCTTCATGAAACCTATTGCCAATATTGGATGGACTAATCTGAACTTTTATTCTAAGTCGATTTATAACAATACAAGAAATGTAAAGTTTACTTTAGCACCGTTGACAGACAATGAGTTCAACAGATGTAAAAGTGATCTAAAATATTTGGAATCATGTGCTATTGGTCGTGTATGTTTGGTTTCAGATTTTGAAAATTCACCTTACCATATTGCTCACCCTTTACAGAAGATTCCTTTGAACGCTTCTATTGGACAGATTAGGGATATTGTAGAAAATGCAAAGCTACATTATGCTGAGATTTTGAAATATCAGTATGAATATTTACAGAACAGATGGTTACATATGCACCTGAATGAATATGACCGTTTGTTTGGAGAATGGAACTAATTTTTATTGAGGAAATATATGGAAAAATACACATTTGTCATTTGGACAACTAAGACAAACAGCTATATTGCACCTAAGGAAATTGCTAAGTTACCTAAGAACTTTTCTAATTCTTACGAAATCGATGCGCCTTATGCTATTGTCGACAAGAAGGTAAAGTTACCAGCAAAGGTTACTAAGATTGAAGATATTTCAGGTATTATTGCTTCACTTGTTCACCAGTTTACAGAAGACGAAGTAAAGGAGTTGATGGATGAAGACAAGCAAGAATAAACGCACAGAAACACTGTCTGAAGACAATAAAATTGTTGACAATACAAACAATAGGGTTGATGCAAAAAATGATTTACAGGCGACCCTGGATGCGATTCTGACAACTCTGAAGGATATAAAGGATATTGTAGAAAAACGAAAACCTATTAGTTCTGAAGATTTGTTTCATTAGTGGGTGGGCAGTTTTCGGTACTGCGCAAAACCGAACTTTAGCAGCTTGGGTGAGGGGCTGAAACCGGTCGTCTTGAAAACGACTGTACTCTGGTAAAGTACCGCAAGTTCGAATCTTGCAGCTGCTGCTAAAATGCAACATGTGCTATAACATGGGAGGTATAATGAAAACCTTATATGATTGGACTAAAGAAGAAATAAAGAATGGACCTGAACTGCTAAATGACGAGATCTTTATTACCAGTTCTAAAGGTGCAACCGTTCGAAGAGATGTCAAACGACTTAGAGAAATATCTTTAGGTTGTGTTTCGTCAAATAATGCTAAAGAATGGTATTCTATTTGTAGACTTAGTTGCCCGCCGGGAACAGTTATTGAAGATTATGATGAAACTAAATGGGTTCAGCTTTTTGAAGATATGACCTTGTTATGTAGAAATAAACTTACAAGGTTACTACTAGATGAACGTGCAAATAAGAGTGCTAAAACACTTCTAGAAATCTTAGCTAAACGTGATAAGGAACATTGGGCTGAAGAAAAGACTACTAAGACCGCAACCGCAAGTATAAACAAAGAAACAAACGATATTACAGTAAAATTTGAAGTTGTATAATAATGAATAGAGAAGTTACTCTAAAATTGTCAAAGTTTCAACAACAGTTCATCAATATGGCTGATGAACCTATTGTCATTTTGACTACCGGTGTTGGTGCAGGAAAATCAAGAGTTGCTGCTATTTGGGCAGTAATGGAAGCTACAAAACAAACATGTAGACTTATTGCAGCAGCACAAAACTATTCAGCTTTGACTGAAGTTTTGTTTAGAGAAATAGAAAATCTTTTGATTGAACTAAATATTCAATATCATTATACTCGTGGAAGAAAATTTGTTTTACAAAATGGTTCTGTTATTTTTGGTGCCACTGCTCAAAATCCAACTGCTATTCTTGGTTTTACGGATATTTCAGGTGCTATTATAGATGAGGCTGCTTATTGCCCAGAAGAACTATATAACTATATTACTGACCGTATGAGAGGTGAAAAAATCAAATATGGAAAAATCAGATTGATTTCTTCACCTTCATCACAAATAAAATTCAAATGGTTTAGAGAACTTTGTAATAAACATAAAGATAAAGTTATTCATGCTACTACTTTTGATAATCCTTTTACGTCTGAAGAGTATAAACAGTCACAGATTGATAAATACGGATTAGATACACCATTGTATAAACAACAGTTATTGGGCGAATTTTTAGATGATAATTTTATAAACCAGATTGTTTCACCTTCTGATTTTATTAGAACACCACGTTTTTATAATGATGAATATACATTTGGAATTGACTGTGCTGGTTATGGTGTTGACTATAATGTTATTGCAGTTACAAATAAGGCAGGTGTAGTAGAGATTATAAAGAAACAACAAGCTAATACGTTTGAAATGGCAGCTATTGTAAAAGAATTGATTGAAAAATACAAACCAAAAAGAATAAACCTTGATGCTGGTGGTGGTTATTCTAATGGACTATATGATACTCTGAATCTTACATGTAAATGTGAGTTGAATCAGGTAAATTTTGGAGGAAAAGCAAAATCTGACCAATATGCTAATATACGTGCAGAAATGTATTTGACTGCAGCAAAAGAAATAAAAGAAGGTTTTTGTATTCAAGATGAACAAGCAAAAGAAGAACTGACTATTACACAATATTTTCTAAATAATTCAGGAAAGTCAGCTATTATTCCAAAAGAAGAAATAAAGAAAATATTAGGAAGATCACCAGATACTGCAGATGCTATTGTTTTGTCTATGTATAATCCTAATACAGAGGTTTTGATAACACCTGAAGAAAGTCTAAAGATTGCTATGAAATTTGTCAGTTTTTAGAGGTAAACAAATTTTTTTCAAATGATATAATATAGAATAGATATACATATATTATTATAAAAAAATTTGTTTACCTTGAGGTTATAATGAACGATACGTTACTAATACTAAAAGATGAGTTATATCTAAACGGTATAAAACTATGTGATTGTATAAACCCTGGTATACTTACTACAGGGATGTATAATCTTGAAATAAACTACTCACCTAAGTTCAAAACTGATTTACCATTGATTTATAACGATAATTTTCCAGCTTCTAGAGGTTTCAGAATTCATCAAGGAAATACGTTGAAAGATACACAAGGTTGTATTTTAGTCGGAAAACTAAATAAAAACGGAATCCTTACAGATTCCTTGAAAATATTAGATTATGTGAAATACATTATAAAGACAAATAATATTACCAGATGTTTACTATATATATAATTATGGAGGCTTTATAATGAAATACACACAATATATGCAACAGATTAGTTCACAAGGCTATAAGCTTGTCAATAACATGTTCAGAGATGAAAAAGGTGCACCAAAATGTTATAATCCGGTTTTTCAGGATTTAGTAGAAAGACAGCAGAAAAATGATAAATTATCAGAACGTGAATATAACCTATATGGTTATCTAGTAATGACCTTAGTTCAAATCGTTCTGAATAATATAAAATTCAAATATCAGGATCCTGAAATAAAGGAAGAATGCAGAACAGAGGCTTATGTAGGATTACTTGACGGTTTGACTAAGTATTTCAATAGCAAGAAAGGTTCAACCGCTTATTCATATGCTTTTAGAATTTGTTATACGTCAATGATACATGTATTAGAAAGAATGAATAAACGCCGCGATTTAGACGCCAATTTGGAAGAAATGTATAACGATTATTGTCTAGATTGCGGTCATAAGGTCGTAAACGAGAACGTCGATTACGACTAATTTTTATAGAGGAGAATATAAATGTCAGTTACTGTGAGAGATTTATTGACTGAAGCTGCTTCACGTGCCAATATCAACCCGCGAAAGAAGGTTTTACCGGAAGATCTGTATATTTCTGGTCTTCAGTTGTTTGACGGTGTATTGCAGGATTTGTCGTCAAAAGATTACATGGACGCTTACCAGAATGAGGTTGACTTTACCCCTTCACAGGAAACTGTGATTGTTGGTGATGGAGTTGATGCTTCTGTTGCGGCGCCTTCTATTCAGTTACCAAAGAAAGTTCTTTATAAGTATAATGGACAGATTGATTGGGTACCAATGGAATTTATTGCTTACAATAGTTTCTACAGTTCGTCATATTCTGATTATATCGTTTCTTGGCAACCTATTGGACCTAACCAATATAAACTTTATTTCAAACCACGTTTCCTTGCTAACAACCCGCAATGCAAGATGATTTACAACGTCGAAATGAAATTTGTAGATAATGATGTTATTTCATTGCCGACCCCTTATATTGAATTGCTCACACGTGCAGTTGCTTATAAGTATGCTATGAAGTACCCACGTGCAGGTCAGGAAAAACTTTTAGCTTTGAAAGCAGATTTCGATGAACTCGAAAATTCTATGAAATCTAACAATGCTTCATTGAAGATTATTACCCGCGGTGGAAATATTACCGGCGGTTCTTACAAGTCAAGACTTAGATCTGGTTCTTTTATTTCAGATGTGTGGTAAAACATGAGTAAAAAGATTATTACAAATATTGTCGGTTCTACAGCTAAGTCAGATCTAGCAAAGTTGTCACAAAGCTATACCCTGAATATGTTTGAAGAGACTACAAACGCCAATGAAAGCTACGTTTCAAAAGTATTACGACCAATAAAGGGTTATTCTAAGGTTTGTGATATTGCCGGTGTTTGTCGTGGTATGTTTACTGTTTCTAACGGCTATCAGGGAAAACCGGTCACATATTGTGTATTTGGAAATAAACTATATCTTATTATTCCAGCTTCTAAACAACCTTATTTCATTGCAGATATTGCTGCAGGTTCAGGCCCGGTTCATTTTGCAGAAACTGGTAATCGTGAAGGATTCCAGTCAAGACTTATTTTCGTTGACGGACAACATTGTTATGCAGTAAATACACAGATTAGACCGGCTAACCAAAAGGAAGATTTTTCTGTTATTCAGTTACCATATACTAACTACGACCGTGGTCTTACTATCAAACCTTCACATATTGCTTACCTTTACGGTTACATTGTAGTAAACGATTCTGAATCTGATAACTTCTATATTTCTTATCAGTTTCCATTTGAAAGAAAAGACAGCACAACCAATAAGGTTGATAAAAACATTTTCCAGGTTGGTTCTGAAGAATGGGGAAATGGTGGCCAGTCATTACAGGCCTATTGGGCACCTGACAATACAACTGCTTTGATTGCTAACGGTTCACGTCTTTATACATTTGGTGACCGCAGCTATCAGATGTTTCAATATACAGCTGATGTAAATGCACCGTTCAACTCACCTGATACTGCTGCTTTTCCTATTGGTTTGAAAGCAGTCAACTCACTTTGTCAATTAGGTTCAACCGTTGTATGGCTTGGTTCTTCGGATATTGGTAATAACGGAATTTATGTATTACAAGGCGGAACTAATGCTACACGTGTTTCTACACCTGAAATTGAAAGAGAGATTTCTAAATTTGAAACTGTAAAGGACGCAGTTGGACAGATTTGGCAGGATAATCAACATGTTTTCTATTGTATTAGTTTTCCTACTGCCAATGTTACATATTGTTATGATTTGTCAGAACAAGTATGGTCTAACCGTTGCTCATTGAATGATGCAAATGAAAAGGTTGTTTGGAGATACAATTTTGCTACGCTAAATGCTGATGGTGAAATTTGGCAGTCATTTGATGGTGGTATTGCTAAGCAGGTTGAAGATTATTGGATGGAACATGATGGAAAACCAATTCTTAGATTACGTCGTGGAGGTATAATAGTTTCTGATTATTCTACGTTCTTTATTGATTCTATCGAGGTTCTTACTAATAATGGTCAATATGTTTACTTACCTGAAGTTGATGCACAGATGATGATGAGATTTTCAACTGATGGTTCTACATGGTCTGATTCTGAAGTAGTAGAAATTGGTAAAGTTGGTGAATATGATTACGATTGTGTTTTCTATGATTTTGGTATGGCCAAAACCTTCATATTAGAACTCAGCTGTTCTGACAATATTCCTTTTGCTTTATATGCTTTGAAAATTGACGGGGAATCTTGTACGTTCTAAGGAGAAAATATGGAATATGTAGGAATAAACACAACGCACGATGACCTTGTTGAAGCTGTGAAAGGAACCTATGGCAAGGATATTCTAAAGGATTGTTCTTTTGCTTATTGTGGTATGGTTGTATTTGGATTTGGTAAAAACACAGAAATTTTAGATAAGAACTGTAAATGTAAACATTATGACTGGAAAAGAATTGGTGATGGTGTTTATATTTCTATTTTGAAATAGAGGAGAATATAATATGAGTGCAGGCGCAGGCGCAGCAGCTGGAGTTTTTGATACCTTGGTCAATAGCTGGATGAACCAGCAAGCAAGGGATGATGAACGAAGACAGCAAGAGGCTAAACAAAGGGCAGTGCAGAACGCAGCTGCTCAGGCTAATGTTACATTTGATCAGATGCAGAATATTCTGAATAGCTATAATCAAGGCAGGATGAAGCTTGCTGATGATTCTATGGCACAGCAATATAAGGATTTGATTTCTAACTATCAACCACAAGTTTACGATTTTGACAAGTTCAGTTATGACAAGTCAGTTGAAGATTTTATCAACCCTGAAGCTGAAAAGATTGCACAGCTTGCTGGTCTTGAAACACAGGCACAAATGGCCGGTCAGGGAAATGCTAAGGGTTCTGGTGCTTTAGCAAATATGGGTTATTCACGTTGGAAAGCAGCAGAAGACCTTTATAAGGATGCACAAGCTCAATATAATGCGGACCGTTCACAGGCTTACCAGGAATACGGTGACTATATTACCAATATGCAGAATAAGCTGAATACAATTTCACAAGGTCAGTTACAGAAAGCTAATCTTTTAGGCGGTGCAGTTTCTAATGAACAGCAACAGCAGGCAGATTACATTTCTGACCTTCTTGGTATTATGGGTGATAAGACTTCTACAAATATCAATGCAGCAATGGGTGCGTTCTAAGGAGATTAGATAATGGCAAAAGTATATAATTCAAGAAGCTTGATTGATCCAAATATGTATTCTGTTATGAACCAGCAAATTCAGAACAGGGTTGCTAATCAGTTGAACCGTGATAAGATGCTCGGCGAATCTGTTCGTCATATGCTTACAGGTATTGGCGGTGCAGTTGATGATGCTTATACTAATTGGAAGAATAAGAAGGAAGAACAGGCTCGCTATGACCAGATTATGGGTCAGTCAACTATTGCTCAGCAAAGCGATCCAAACTATATTGCTGCAGTAAAGGATTATGCTAAGACTGGAAATTCACAACCTATTACTTCTTACATGCTTGGTAAAGAAGCTGCAGAAGCTAGAAAAGAATCTGCACAACATTCTAATGCTACACAGGACTGGCATAATCGTCTTGAAAAAGCTGCAGCTGAAGATAAGTATGATAAACTTAGAAAAGAAGCACTTGCTGCACAAGATGCAGGAAATTATACAGAAGCTGAATATTTGTCTAATCAGGCTAAACGTTTGAAAACTGCCTGGGCTGAACGTGGTCATGATATTGGTGATGATTTCGATTCTATTCTTGAAGCCGCTAAGAAAGCTAAAGAAGAAGCAGCTGCTAAGAGAGCACAGGAAAAAGCAGATCAAGAAGCAATGGAACTCGGTGAAAAGAATTTGAAAGCAATTCAAGAAGTAAACGAAAATGAACGTTTACATAAGGTTGCTTTATTCAAGAATTCTTTACCTACTACATTCGCTAAAGAAGCAGATAAACAGGCAGTTTATGACCTTATTGAACAAAATGAAGATATGACTATTCCTGAAAAGACTGCTTTACACGAAGAAATTCGTAAAATTGAAAGTGGTTCTACACAGAAGAAAAGGTCTATTCAGAGTGCTACAGCTGGTAAAGCAGGTGAAGCTACTGGAAAGGCTATTGATGAAAAAAACGAAAAGAAGAAACTTGCTGATGCTGGAAGAAAAGCAATAAAAGAAGGTAGAGTACCAACAAGGGCACAGCAAAAAGCAATAGATGAGGGTAACTAATATGACAGTAGACGAATTACAAGTTTTTATAGAAAATAATTTATACTCTGATGTTGATAATGAAACATATAACAAACTAATGTCTGATGCTCAGTCAATGGATTTACGTTCATTTATTGATAAAAACGGTGATTTTTTATCTGAACATTCTGAAGGTTGGAATACTTTTTCACAGAAGAAACCCAAATATGTTGCTGAACGTATTGTAGATTCTTTTGGAAAATCAACTGATACAAACCCGTTCAGGAGAACAAAAAATGAAATCGACGAGATTTATAAACGTGATTTTGAAGACGATGTTTCGAGAGAAGATTTTGATAAAGCTCTTACTAACATGGCCAACTATTGGGATGAAGAAACCAAAACCATGGAATATGAAGCTGGTGTAAAGAGACGTGAAAAAGAAGTAAAGAATTGGAATGCAGCTAAACAGTTGCTTACTTCTGAATATGAAAAAGAACGTTATATCAAAGAACCAGAAAAAGCTATATTTGGTAAAGAGGCCCCGGCCCCGTTTGAAGCACCTGAAACTAGAGGTGAAGCTCTATTTGATTTAGGAACCGGTGTTGCGGCCGGTGCTGCTGAACTTTATCCTGGTTGGGGTGGAGCTATTGCCGGACCAACAATTCGTGGACTACGTGATATTTATCATTATAACTTTTCTGATTATAAGAAAGATTTTGGTGATATAGCAAAAGATATTGGACTTGATTTAGTTACTAATGTTGGTATTCAAAAGTTGCCTAACTTCAGAAGGGAAAAGAAAATGTTCACTGGTAATACACCGGTTGATGAAGTTTTGAAAGCTGATGAGATTACTAAAACTATGAAAAAAGATTTAGAAAATTTTCCAGGTATTGAAGAACTTCAAAGTATTGATAATGTTGAGTTATTCAAGAAAATTGATAAACTACCTGAAGGTAATCTGAAGAATTCTTTGAAACAGTATGCTAAAGATCCATATAGTATTGACCGTGCTGGAATTGCTGATGAAATAAGTCGTGGAAGAAAGCTAGTTGACGCTGGTGAAAACAAAAATATACGTGAAGGAATATCAACTCTAATTGATAATGATGTTGAATTTTATCCAAAAATCGGTGAACGTACATATGAAACTTCTGTTATTTTTCAGCCCAAACTAACAAAAACTGAAAAAATGAAGAAACCGTTTGTTTCTACTACTAGAAAAATTCTGACTGATTATAGTGATCAAGCAATGAGACTTGGTACTGACGCCGGTGTTTTTCCAGGTAAAAAGAGTTCACAAGCAGAAGGACCAAACATAAATTTGACAAGGGATTTTTTGATGGGTAATATTCCAAACGAAGATGCACCTGATTGGGTAAAACAGCAATATAAACAATGGAGGGAAGATTATTACAAAAAATATAAAATCTATCCAGAAGATGATACAGTTACAAGATTATATGAGGAATAATATATGGCTTTAGGATATCTTTTAGAACCGTTTATTCAGATAAATACGATTGTTGGAACACCAGTAGTCGGAGCAAAAATTTATGTTTATAAAGGCAATACTTCTGTTCTTGCTACTACATATAATGATTTCGAAGGTCATCTGAATACTAATCCAGTCAGAACTAATACATTAGGCAACTGTACTATTATTGCAGATGATTCTATTTCTTATGATATCGAAATTCGAGATGCTTTAGGCTTACTCTTGATGAGTAAAAAGAATGTTACCATTGGAAATGCAGCAAGTGGTTCTGGAGAACTCGTCGTTGAAGCTGGTTATGGTATTGAAGTTACAAGAACACAAGGATCATGGAAAGTTGCAGTTGATACTGACTTGATTGCTACACAAGATGATTTAGCTGACAAACAGGACAAACTTCAAGCTGGTGCAAATATTGAGATTACTAATGATAATACGATAAATGTGACCAACCGTAGAGAAGTTGTTACAGAATGGCCGATCAAGTTGGAACGTGGAAATAACCGTGTAAAATTTTATCTTGATGATGACTATGCTAACCAGTTCAAAACTAGACAGGATGAAGTAAACTTTGGTGGTGGTGCTAATGAAGTGATTACATATATTGCACAGGATGAAAATGGTGAACTTACAGCTTCAACAGCTTCTTTACCACAAGCTATTACATATACAGCTGGTACTGGTATTTCTATTGAAGATTCAGAAATTTCTTGTACTGGTGACATAACACCTTATACTGCTGGACCAGGTATTTCTATAAGTGATCATCAGATTTCAGTAGATAATATATCTATAGAATCACGTGATTTTGTTATTTTGAATGAATCACACACTCTAACTGCTGAAGAAATAACTAATAAAAGTTTTTCTATAACTATTCCAAGTAATATATCTTATTGGACATGGGCTGCTGATGCAAAATTTACTAGTCACCCTATAGCAACAATAGAAATTGCAACAATAGGCGGTGCAGGTGCAGGTGAGGTAATATATTCTTATATAACAAATGTATTTGAAGGCGGTGGTTCTAATATTTTTGCAACTAATCAACAAATGATGTATAGTTCTGGACTTATATATCTAAGAACATGGTTGACAACTAAACCGTCAGGTCTAGATTATCAAAGTTTAGATATAAGTTGGTCTGGGAATACATTGTCTGAAGGTGACAGATTTTTATGTTCAATAATTGTTCAAGCTTCAAAACTGGTAATTTCATAATCTAATTTTTATAGAGGAATAATATGGAAACATTAGTTACAACTGTATTACCTTTTATATCACCCGCGGCTTTGCCTTTGGTCATTGTTGTCGTTGCTTGTTTTTATATCTACAGGAAAATTGATAATGATCGTCAAAAGACTAAAGTTGAACGTGATGCTGACAGTCAAGACTTACATGATAAGATTTTGAAAATGGAATTTGATGTTGCTAACATGAAAGGTGAAGTCGGCCACCACAAGGATGTTCTAGAAGATTTACGAAATCAAGTAAACCTTCTGAACATAAATATCGTGAAGCTTACGGTTTCTTTGGAAAACCTTGTAAATAATTTGGAGAAGAAATAAATGCCGCAAAATAATCACATTATGCAGTCATTTACTGATGTGCTTACGGTCAGTGAAAACGCACCTGCTCATGAATATCGTGGAATATCACCTATTACAGTCGATAATCTAAATGATACAATTTCTATCGATCCTGCGGCTATTACTAAACTAGTGGCCGGTTCTAATGTACAAATTGACGAGACAACTGATGAACAAGGACACACTAAATACACTATTTCTGCTTCTAATAGTGGTACAACTTATCAGGCTGGTGACGGTATTGATATTAGTGAAGATATTATTTCTGTAGATACAGAGACTATTGCAACGCAAACTGATATTTCTAATGCGATTTCTTCTGCTAATGATTATACAGATAATAAGATTGCTGCGATTATTGCTTCAAAATTTTATGTGACCCCTGATGATTACGGTGCTAAAGGTGACAATACAACTGATGATACAGCTGCATGGGCTAGTATGCTTGCTGATACTTCAGATAAAGCAAAAACTATTCTTTTACCTAATAATAAAAGATATAAGATTGATTTTACAAACTTTACTTTACAGAATAGAACTATTCTTGGTGTAAATAAGAATAACTGTGGTATTACACAAAAAAATAGTAATGTGCCTTTTTGTACAATAGGTACAAATTCTGAGTTGGGAAACTTTACATTTGTTGCAGGTAATAATACTACATTGACCGCCTTTATAAACTTTGGTCTTACTTCTGGCGACACTTTTATGCCATTTATTGGTGCTTATGTTCATGATTTACATGGATATTGTGTTGCTAATGTAGTGGCAATTGATTTCAAATATGCTAGTTCGGGTTCTTATAATATCAGAATTGAACGTTGTAAATTTGATAACCCAGGAATTGGTATTAGAATAAAAGATGTTGATTCAGGTATTGTTTCAACGACTTCTTATATTACTAATTTTGAGTTCAAAGATATACTTATTTCTGCGCCTTATCAGTATGGTTATTGTATTGATAAGTCACAGGCAGGTGGTAAAACTATTTCACATGGTTCTATGATTGATTGTTCAGTACAGCTAGACCGTGTGAATACTGTAGGTTTCAAACTCGGCTACGCAAACATAAATTTGTATAATCCTACATGTTTCTTGGAATCAGGAACAAATTCTGGTACTGCTTATTCACTTGAATTAGATTTTCTAAAAGCAAGACCTTCTAATATCGTTGGTGATACTACTAACATTTTTGGTGGTCTTCTTGAAGGATATATCAAAAATAAAGAATTCATTTATTTTATCAAATGTTTCAATACAAATTTTGTTGAAGAACCTAATTTTGCTTATAATTCACGTGGTGAACGAACAAAAACTAGACATAATTCAACTGAACCTGTTTCACTTCTTCATGTTCATAATAATGATGTGTTTGATAATGTAACATTGACTAATTGCACAAAGTCAGTTATAACTGATAAATTTGGTTATACAACTAAACTTGTGTGTGTTGATACAGAACAACCCTGGATGCAAGTTACTTATGACCTTGCTAATCTAAAAAGTTCTATTGTGACAGCACTTGTTGGAATGTATTTTTCAAACAATTATACATGGACAACTTCAGGAGAGGTTTTTTCAATTCCTTATATGTATTTCACTGATGGTACAAATTCCGTCTATTCATATCTTGGAACAAGTATTGCTGGAGTTTATGGCAAAATGACAGCTTCATTGACAGAAGACTATCAGATTGTAGAAGATATTTTTGATATAACAACTTTGGATAAAACAACATTGAAGCTTGTTGTGTTGATTCCTACAAGTTTTATTTCAAATAATGCTACAGATTATGCTTCTATAATTGGTCTTCAAATTTATGAAAACTTTTTCTTGAATACATTGTCAATAAAAGATCTTGAACGAATATCTAATAATGCTTTTGTTCAAAAATATTCTGTTCTTGCACAAAGTCAATTGAATAATAATACAATACATTTTGGATTTGGAACATCAACACAAACACAGTTTATGCTTCTTACATTTACTTTTGATGAGATTACTACAAATGCTGATGATATTGTGAACATTGTTATAAAAGCAGATAATGTAGCAGTAAATACGTTTAGACAAAGTGTTACTGGTTCACAGAAAAACACATTTACTATTACATGTGTTATAATCGATTCTTCTTCAACTATAACTGCTGATATTACAACTGACAATAATACATTGGTTTCTGGAACATATAATGCTCATTGTGCTGGTATAAAAATTTAGGAGAATATTTATGATAAACGGTATTGGTAATGTTTATACTTATAGAAAACAGGAAAAAGTAAATAGAGGAAATGGTGTTATAGATTCAACTAAAGTTTTTTATAAGGAAGATACAAATGGAAAAATAATAATCGATGGTATTAGGTGTTCAATAGTAAAAGAATATGTACCGCAAACAGCAGTTATTATTGGAGGTAAAGTTTATCATTTTGTGGAAATTGGTAGTCAAGTCTGGCTAGCAGAAAATTTAGATTTGAATATCGGTTCTGACTGTAATTACCTGAATAATGACGAATCTACTTATGGACCAAACGGATTAGACTTAGGTTTACTTTATACACCTATTGGAGTAGCTTATCTTGAAGAAAATAAGTCTTCATTATTTCCTGGATGGCATATACCTACTAGAACTGAGATTGAAACTTTATGTGATGGATTAGGTGGACCAACAAATGGAATAGGAAAAAAACTAAAAACCCAGGATGAATGGACTGCTTTTCCAGGAGATAATTCTGTTGGATTTTGCGGACGCCCTGCGGGTCGCATGTCAGATAATTCAGTATATAATAATTATGGAACGTTTTTACAGATTTGGTCATGCACTGTAAATACACAAGGAAACACTTTTGCTATGCAATTGTCTAATTCATCAGATAATGTTGCTTATACAAATAATAGTTCAAATTGGAAAGCTTCAGTCAGACTAGTAAAGGACTAATCTAATTTTTATTGAGGAAACATATAATGATGCAGAATTTTGATGAAATAATCGACAGCTGCCGCAGATTCTTGAAGAAGTCTTCAAGCAGATATTCGTCTGAAATTTCTAAGCAGGTCAATGACCTTGAAGCTTTTCAGGGAAACTTCTGGACAGATACAGTAAAGAAGCAATATTTACGTTCAGGAAAAAGAAAGTATTGTTTACATTTTTCAGACTGGTCAGTTTTAGCTAATGCTATCGTTTCACCCTATACACAGTCACCATGGCACATTGAACTAACTGACCGTTTAGGTGCTGAAGAAATTCAGGAGTATATCAACTCTATTGAAGGTGAAAACGATATAAAATTTGAGTTCAAGAAAGCTCTGGCCCGTGCAGTTATTTGTGGTGCCGGATATCTTGTTATTACTACTATTACAGATGAGATTACAGGAGAACCTAAAATTACTGCTGAATTTGTTACTCGTCAGTCATCTGTTGCTATTGACCCAATGGTTGAAAAGACAGATTGTTCTGATGCAGAAGAAGGCGCTATTGTAAACTATATCACATTGTCAAAAGCAAAACGTCTTTACGGTGAAGAAGTTGTGCCTTATAAGTTTCCTGATAATCAACCTAAATTGAATTTTGTCGGAATTGACCAATGGCCTAATCTTGAAGATTGTGTTCAGATTGTTTCTTACTACAAGAAAAATGAAAATGGTTTTGTCGATTATTACAAGATTTGTGGAAACTATGTTGTAGAACAGTTGGAATTACCTATTAGATATATTCCTATTATTCGTTTTGCCGGTTATGAACAGTATACTAATACAGGTATGAAATATACTGGTATTGTCGATAAAACCTGGACCTTACAGCTTGGTTTGAATATTGCTTATTCTACATTGATGGAACGTGCTAACCGCTCTATCAAGGCTAATATCATCATGAGTAATCAGGCCGGACAAAATCTTGACCCATATTACGAAAAGAAGGAAGATGAAGATGGTTCGATTATTATGTATAATCAAGGCGCTGATATTCCACAGGTTATTCGTGAAAGTTTCGAAACTGGCGACCTTAGCTCTATCATTGAGAATACACGAAATCTTATTGCTGATGTTATTGGTATTCCACTAGCTGGTATTCTTGGTGATACTGACAAGACCGCAACTGAAATTCTTATTCAGAATAACAACAAGGAATCTAACGTTGCTATTTTCTACGATAATGCCTATAAGGCCAATAGAACTGTTGGTAAAATCATTGTTGAAATGCTCAACGGCGGTTCTGATATAAACTTTGACCTTGAAAATGGCCCGGATATTATTACCAATAACCTGAAGCACAGACAGGAACTTACTGCTATTGCTGGTTTGATGCCGCCTGAAATGCAACCGCTCGTTGCTGTTCACATGTGTAATACAGTTGATTCTGATTTTGTTGAAGGTGTAAAGGCTGATATTATTGCTAACCTTGGACAGAACTTGAAGATTGTTTCTGAACAACCGACTGATCCAGTTGCTATTCATGAACTTGAACAGATGAAGGCTACTCTTGACGCTACAATGCAGCAGCTCGAAATGATGAAGCAGGAAAATGAACAGATGAAGCTCGAAGCTCAGTCAATGGCCCTTATGTTGCAGAACACAAAGGAAAAGAACATGATTGACCTTGCTAAACACAATGACAACATGGAACTTCAAGCTGCTAAACTTCAATTGGAAGCTGACAAACAGGGTGTAGATATCAACCTTGATATTATGGACAAGCAGGCTGAACTTGCTAAGACAGCTGCAGAGATTGAAGAAAAGAAACTCGATCTTGCTGAAAAGGCTATGGGAGTGATTTACTAATATGATATTTGATTTAGGAAAACTCACTAGAAACGGTTTGTTGAATCATTATGCGGAAGATGCTGCTTACAGGCAAACACCTGAAGAACATGATGCTATGATTCACAAATACGAACGCCCTGGTATGACACCACTCGAAATGCTCGAAGCTACTCAGAAGGGAATCGATGAAGAAAAAATCAACCCTAAGTATTGGGACGACGAGACACCACGTTTGGACCTTGGCGGTTCTTCTTCATGGATTGACGGAATTGAGTATATTCCTTCTTTGGGTATTGCAGTCATGAAAACTAATGGTAATGAATACTACTATCCCATGGATGCAGAACAATTGGGGGACTGGATGACTTCTGACAGTTTGGGTTCTTACTATAATGCAAATGTAAAATTGAAAAAGTAAAGAGGATTTTCACATGAGAATGTTTGATATCAAAAATTCATGGCTTGACGACGAGGGTAAACCGCTCATTGGTCGTGTGAAGTTTTGTAAACTTCACACTACTGTTCTTGAAAATATTTATAACATGGACGGAACAGTTGTTTATGCTAACCCGCAATATACTAATACAATTGGACAACTTCAAAATCAGATTTTCTTGAAAGATAATACTGACTATACTGTTCGTTTTGAAAAGTATGTTGGAAATGGCGATATGACAGAAGACCAGGATAACTGGTTGGATGTTTACTCTTGTGATGATATTTGGGACACTTATGGAATTGAGATTGATGCAACTTCATTTCAGGTAGTAAACAATATTACAGATTTACGTCAAACTAATCCTGATACTATTGCTGCAAGAGATAATAAGAAAATCATTTTGCTTGCCGGTTATAATGTTATTGGTGATAAACCGCAAGTATTATATGAATGGGATGCTAATAATACAGATAGCGATAATGGTGGTAATATTATCAAAGTTGAAAACATATCTAATGGTAGATGGGTATTAGTTGACAATTTTGAAGAAATATTAGATGTTCGTCATTTTGGTGTATTTGGTGCTGATTCAAAGTCAGAAGCAACTGACCTAATGTCTATTCAAATAAACGTGGCTAACCAATATGCTTCTCTTCATGACTTAGTACTGTTTTTCCCTGCTATTGACGGTTTGACCTGGTATAAGATGAATGGTTTGAACTTATGGAAAGTAGTCTTTAGTGAAGAAACAAGAGTTTTTGGTAATACTAACTATCCAAATATAATCACGATGTATAATGAAAATGGATATTTGGATGTCTATTCTGATGCTGACTATAAAGCAGTTTTCACTATTAGAGGTTCAACTGTCAGAACGTCTTGGGGTGTAAATTCAGATAGGTGTATTTTTGAACCTTCATATAAGTTGATTGTTGATTCAGAAATCAATACGAACCAACGTGATTTTCATAATATAATTATAGACTGTTTGGAACAACTCGATACAGTTCAATTATATGGCTGTGAAATAAATGCTATCAACAAATTTGGTGATAACTGTTATTTTGATAACTGTATTATTACTGAAAATATGTTTACTGAATCTGTCGATTATAACACTATAACTATTAGTACTACTTGTAATGTTGATTTGAACAATTTTGATACTGTTTCTGTATGGGCAGATTTATATCAAAGAATAGGTAATACTACACTTGACTTTAGGTTTAGGGAAGTTGATGATACTACAACTATTTCTTATTATACTAAAAATATAATAAATGCTAAACTAAACAATTTACAGTTATCAGTTGATAATATGTCATTTGAAAATTGTGACGGTACTGTAGTTTTTACAAATGAACCAGCCGGTGATTTGAAATTCGAAAATTCAGTCATGACTATTGATGCACCTACACCAACAACAAACTTTTGTAGATTGACTATAGATTCTAATAGTTCTATTTCATTTGTTCGTTCATTTCACACAAATGTATTTGTTATTAGTAACTCTATTATAACTATTCCTGGTGGCAATTTACACTCTAATACAGTTATTTCTGCTAAAAATGCTACTATAAACTGTTCATTATCATTATTTGGTGATTTGATACTGACAGATTCAATTATATCTGGTGTTATAACGCAAGCTTCACACACAGATAATATGAATGCTGATATATCAGGTTGCGCCTTATATGGCACTTATACCATTGGTTCTGCAGTTCCAACGACTAAATTCAATGGACGAATCGAAAGAAATAATAGTACTGCTGTTCCTGCTATAAATGTTGTCAGAACTAATATGGACAGTATTGAAAGTCATCATAGTTATAGTTATAAAAACAATACTGGCACATTCTTAGAAAATAAAATAACTTCATTACATACTTATAATATAGTTCCATTTCCTGTATATTCAGCATCATTGAAAACAGATGCTTTGAATGCACAAAACTATTATACTTTGGCTTGTGTAAATGATAATTTATTAGTATTCAATAGTCTAAATTTACCTAATAAACCATTAGACAATATACAATTATTTTCTATTGGTACTGATGATTGTTTGATTACAATGAAAATATTATCAGTAAAAAGTACAGGTTCAGAACATGCTGGATTACACCCTTTTACTGATCAAACTGTTATTTTGATTGCTCATTGGTCAAATGATAACAACTACACATTGTTTGCTTCTAAAATATCATCATGGTCAGATAGATCAGGTTGGTATTGGTGGTATGATTTTCCCAGTGATTATAATATAATGGCTGGTCACTTCTATCTTGAACAACCTGATCATTCTTACAACTTAGATTTAGTTGTACAATATGAAAAACTATAAGGTAAACAAATTCTTTTCAAATGATATATGTATATCTATTCTATATTATATCATTTGAAAGAAAAAAGTTTACCATATAACTTTACTAATTTTATATAGAAGATGGTTGAAAATCTACTTCTACGTCATTTTTTCACCCGTTGACTGACGCTAACAAAAGAATCTTTTGATTTGAGTGATGCTGGGGATGGTGAAAACGAGGTATTTTGGACGCTAACTACCTAAATACCGAGGCCAGGGTCTTTAGTATATTTGGAAGAACAATAGCTTTGCAAGCTATAGGGCTAGGTTCGAAACCTAGAAGATCCACTGATATGATATTTTCATAACAACGGTGGTTATGAATGAAAAAAGATTCACCGGTCAATAGGAAACATATTTATTATGAATTCAGAACAAGTCAATGAACTCTACAAGAAATATGCAAATGTAGAGGAAAAATCCAAAACTGAAACTGATAAGGTTGAAACCCCGGCGAAGGTTGAAACTAAGACAGAAGAGGTCAAGGAAGAACCGAAAGCAGCTGAGACTATCGATTCTGACAAGAAAATCTCAGATACAGCAAAGGAAGAGACTAAGGCTACGCCGGCCGAAGACAAACCTAAGGCTGAAGAAAAGAAACCTACTTATTCACAGCAAGACAAAATTGATTTTGCTTTTCAGAAGAAACAGGCTAAAATCAAGAAGCTCGAAGCTCGTAATAAGGAACTCGAAGAAGAAATCAGGAAGATGAAAGATCTGAAACTTGAAGATTTCAAGGGACAGGTCGATAAGTATGTTGATTACAAGGTTGATTATAACACAAAGCAGCAAGAATATAATAGGAATAAGGAAGAAGCTATCCGTTTCCAAAATGAAGAAGCTGAACGAATCAACAATGAAAAAATCACACGTTGTTTTCCAGATCCAGCAGAACAGCAAAAATATAATCAGATTGTTCGTGTAGAAGGACCTAAGTTGGTTGCAAAACTTGACGAGGATGATCCTGAACAGGCAGTTTTAGGTTACCTTGATGATTCTGAACTGGCACCAGTACTTATTCGTCTGTTGATTGCAGAACCTTCTTATTTGAATGAAGTTCTTACTAAGAGATCCGCTATGGGTAAATATCGTGCTATGGAAAAGCTGGAAGAAAAAGTTCGTTGGGCCCAGGAAAAAATGAGTCAACCAAAGGAAGAAGCACCGGTTACAAAAGAAGAAGAAAAGAAACCTGCTATTCCAGTTATTGGATCCGTGACTAAGTCTGAAGCTCACAAAGATACTAAACCTGTGTTTGACGCAAATGCGGTCTTACACAAATTGAAAACAAAAAACAAATATCACAAATAATAAATGGTCTTATTGACCGAAGGAAAATTACATTATGGCTATTGCTTCTAATAACTCTTTTGCTACTAACAAGCTCTGTACGCTTGTTGCTATTCGTGCAGCTGAAGCTGCTGGTTACCTTACTGTTGGTTCTAAAAAGTATTTTGCTAATCAGATTGCTGGCAAGAACAACGGTCAGGATTATGATTTCTATATTCGTGACACTGGTGATGCAGTCAATCGTCTTGCTTACCAGGATGGTGACAAGATTGCTCTCTCTGAACGCAAGGTCACCCTTTCTCTCGACCCATGGCACGTTCTCATCAACACCAACGCTATCGAAAAGGTTACTGATATCGAAGACTGGGAAGATGAAATTGCTAAGCCAAATGGTCAGAAGTTGATTCAGGGTGTTGTTCGTAAAGCTATCGAAAACGATCTTGGTAAAGTTGGTACTGCTTTCATTGGTTCTGGTTTCACACCGCTCTCTCAGGCTGCTGGTCACCTTGCTTCTGTTGTTTCTGAAGACCTTTACGGCTTCGTTGATCCGAACGTTGAAGCTATTTTGACTTCTAACGGTCAGCAATTTGTACCGGTTGATGCACCTGATATGTATTCTAAGGGATTGCTTGGACGATTCCACGGTGCTGAATATCGTTCTCAACGCTGGATGCCGGTTGTAAATATCACTTCTGGTGTTTCTACTGCACTCAATGCTGCTTCTGTTACCGCTGCTGCAGTAAATGGTTCTGACAACAAGATTTTTGACCTTTCCATTTCTGGTGCTTCAGTTTCTGGTATTACTATTCCTAAGGCTACACCGCTCTTCATCGAAGGTGTAAAGGCATGTGATACTGTTGGTGATGCAACTTCTATGGATCAGGCTTTCATTGTTCTCGAAGCTGTTACCGCAACCGCTAACACTGTTATTGTAAAGGTTCGTGCTAAGGATATTACTAAGGGTGGTACTCGTGAAATTGCTAAGGAAGATAATTCTAGCTTCTCTGCTGTTTCTGCTATCACTGGTAAAGTTTCTGCACCTGAAGCTGGCAAGTACTTCACTGGTATTGTTCGTGCTGATGGTTCGTTCGAATTCGAAACTCTTGACAAGCTTGATGCAGCTGGTGCCGATTACGAAAAGTCACCGAACGTTGAAGGCCTTACTGTTCACCAGAACCGCCTTGTCGACCTTCGTGAAATGACTGACGACACTCGTTGGGACATTGTTACCTTAGCAGGAACTGTGGAACCGCGCGCTTGCTCAATGTTTTATGTTCGATAATAGAAAACTCAAATAATATAATAAAAGGGTTGGTCAAATGACCGCCCTTTTTCTATTTTATAATGCAGAGGTGAATATGCTTTATACTTTATATTTTGTTTTTGCTATTTTAGCAATAGGTTGTATTTTCTTTGATGAAGATGATTGGAGGAAATAAATGGAATCATGTGATAATTGTAATAGCAATTGTAAACACTTATCAGATTGCTTAGATTCGATTTATAAGGATATGTTACAACGTTGTAATATAAACTATAAGGTTGAAGATAAAACAACCACAGAACACACATATGAACAAACAAACAATGGTTT
>RHMF01000204.1_pt1 | contig 28637 bp, 21 predicted proteins | sample 5365151 | NCBI WGS metagenome assembly RHMF01 (sample SAMN10266501, study PRJNA497801) | feces metagenome | isolation source: feces | host: Bos taurus | place: China: Prairie of Fairy Mountain | collected 2017-08-14 | reverse complement strand
CGAGACTGGATAGCTCTCGCCTCGCACTACGGCTGCTGGGAGTACTTTATGCTCTATAGTTGGAGCAACCCCAACTGCCGAATGTTGGGTGTCTACCACCCCCTGCGTAGCGCAATATTCGAAGAGTTGTATCACCGTTTCCGCAACCTTGCTCCCAATATCGACCAGGTGGCGATGAAGAGTTGCATTCGTCACTATATCCACCATCGTGGCGAGGAGCGCCCCATAGCCCTCGGACTTATTTCGGACCAGAGCCCCATACTCCGTGCCGACACCGAATGGATAGAGTTCTTCGGTCAGCCCACAGCATTTATCGACGGTGGCGAGAAGATAGCGATGAAGTTTCACATCCCCGCCTACTTTGTCCGCATCGACCGCGTGGCGGTGGGTCGCTATGCCGTAAGCTTCGAGGAGGTCTTCGATGGCGAGGAGCAGGTCGCCGAGTGGGAGATAACACGCCGCTATGCCGAGCGCTTGGAGGCTATGATACGCCGCAAGCCCGAGATGTGGCTATGGTCGCACAACCGTTGGCGCCACACGCCCGCAAAGCAGGCAAAGCGTTTTGGAAAATCGACATTGAAAGAGTAGATGGATATAGTAATCACATATGTTAATGGCCTCGACCCCGTATGGCAGGCGGAGTATGCAGAGCACACCAACACCCCGATTCTCGAAAAGCGCTTTCGTGATTGGGGCACGCTCAAGTACCTCTTCCGTGGCATCGAGCGCAATATGCCCTTTATCCGCAAGGTACACCTTGTGGTGTCGGGCGAGAGTCAGGTGCCCGAATGGATTAACCGCGAGGAGGTGAACATCGTGCTGCACCGCGACATTATCCCAGTCGATCACTTGCCGACATTTTGCAGCAACACCATCGAGCTACATATGCACCGCATCGAGGGTCTCGACGAGGAGTTTTTATACTTCAACGACGACATATTTCCGATGCTACCCTGCCAGCCCACCGACTTCATCCGTGATGGCAAGGGCATTATCGGTATGAGTCGCCACTGGTTTGCCCCCGATATGTTTAAGAAGATATGCCGCAACTCCGACCGTGACCGTGCAGCCCGCAAGGCTCTCGGTATGCGTGCGCCACTCCACTTTTTGCGCCCACAACATATCTGCGCGCCAATGCTGCGTAGCGAGTGCCAGCGTGTCTATGGCATTTTGGAGAGTGATATCCTCGCCTCGCTAACGGCAACACGCACCGAGCGCAATATTACGCAATATCTGTTTACCGATTTTCTCTACTTGCAGGGTCGCATCATCGCTCGTCGACAGCCACGCCGCCACTTCTCGGTAGGCATTGCCTCGGTAGAGAAAGTCGCGGAGTACCCTGCTCAACCCCGACCGTAAGTTGGTATGCATCAACGATGTAAAGCTCAGCGAAGAGCGCTACGAAAAGATGCGAACAGCACTCCACACTTCGTTTAAGAAGGTTTTCCCCGAGAAATCGAAGTACGAGATATAGGAACAAAAGAGAAGTGGTTGACTAAGGATTTTAGTCAGCCACTTACTTCAAAATATAGATTATATCGACCTAATATTATGCGAGTTGTCCTGTCGCCAACTCACTCTTCAAGAACGAATAGATATACTGTGTGCTCTGAAAATATAAGCCTGTTGCAGGATCGCATAATTTAGTATATGTCTCGGAGCCATACAACGCATCAAGCGCCTCGGTAATGCTCATACCAAAGTCCCGTGCTAGCAACTCCGCCAAATCGGCAGTGATAGCCTCTTTCATATAGTTAAAGTCGCTGGTTGTCATAATTTCACAAGATGTTTAATGGCGGTTTCCGTACCAAAGAAATATTGATAAGTGATACCCTTCATATATTTCAGACGATTCAAAAACTCTGCCTTGTCAATAGTTCCATCTTTGAGTTTGCGTATTTGTAGTCCAACCTTATCGTTGGCTATCGGACCATACACAATGTCGTATTGCTCGACATCTCGACCTTCGCGGTTAGCAAACACAAAGTCTGCCCACTCCTCCGAATACTCCACAAACACCTTTGTGCGGAGTGTCTCGCTATGCATCAATGCGTTGTCAAACTCAAATCGTGTTACGACAGACTCGCCACCCAACAACGCCGACTTGAAATTTGCCATCTGCATAGCCTGTTCCTCACTCTCCGATAAATAGAATCCCTTGCCAAAATCCTTATTGGGTTTTGACTTTTCAAGGTCTATCTGCTCGATAGGCATATTTGAGCCGTGATAAAGAATCATAATTTGCCTCCTGCTTTACGACAATATAGAGCTACACTATCTACAGCCTCGTTGAAATCGAGCGTATGTATAATGCCATAATTCTGCTCAATGAATGTAACACCCTTATGAACACGAATATATCGGTATGCCTGCTTTTCAGACAAACCAAATCGCTTGGCAAACTCATTTACCAAGGCTATGATATACTCAATTATATCGCGAATGTTGTAGTTCATTGCTTTATATACACTTGCTCTTATCGCAAAGATAGTGCATTTTTCTTGAATAGAGTTCTATCCGGGAAACAAATTTATATAAATCTATTGATAATAAGCTTCTATCGTCTTAAACATATTGAGGTGGACAAATGATTTAGGCTACCCCACAAGGTAGCCTAATTCGTTATTTGAACAAGCAAAAAATCTTTGTTATCAACTGTGAGAGCAACCAGACATCGGTCTTGCGGTGCATCTTCGCCTTGCGTACAGCCGCAGCCAACCACGGATATTGCGTAAAGAGGTCGAGACGATAGAATATCGAGTACCACCCCGCCTGAATAAGCATATCATCGAAGATTACCGCCACTGGATTCTCCTCCGAGGGCACATCCTTGTATCGTTCGTAGAGGTCGAGGAAGTTGAGCGCATACTCCCTCTTGCGCTTACGGCGTTGCTGACCCGTTAGGGCGTTGGGGTTGCCCTTGCGGTAGTGGTAGAGGTACTCCTCGAGGTGCACGATAGATGATGAGTAGCCCACCAACTGCGACATAAGGTAGCAATCCTCGGCATAGCCATACTGCGGTGTGTGGATTTTGTGCTCCTTATAGAGGCTATGTCTTACGCACTTATTCCACACGCTGGCATACGAACGGTGGTTATACATATTGCGGACATACTCTCGCTGTGCATCAATGGCGTAGTCGCGCTCTCGCTTGGGCTTGCACTTCGAGGGGTACTCCTTGTAGAAATCGAAGTAGACGATATCGGCATCCGTAGCCTCAATCTTTTGGGCTATCTTCTCGATAGCACCCTCCTCGAGCCAATCATCCGAATCAGCATGGTAGATATAGTCGCCCGTAGCATTGTCTAATCCCGTAAGGCGGGCAGCAGGGAGACCTCCATTCGCCTTATGCACAATCTTGATTTGGGGTTTAAGGTGCGCAAACTTTCGCTCGATAACCTCCTCCAAGAGCTCCACCGAGCGATCCTTTGTGCCATCATTTACGAAGACGAACTCGATATGCGGATAGCTCTGCGAGAGTAGGCTCTCTGCAAAATTCACGATATATGGCTCAACGCCATACATCGGTGCGATAACGGAAATTAGGGGCGACTTCATATCCTACTTAAAGCTATAGCCTCCGCTAATCTCCAGTACAGAGCCATTGACAAAGGCGTTACGAACACAGAACATTACGGCATCGGCCACCTCGTCGGGCGATGCAAAGCGCTTGATGGCACTCTTCGAGTAGATATTTTGGCGAATCTCGGCGGGCTTCGATGCTTGCCACTCGGTCTCGACAAAGCCCGGAGCGATGGCGTTTACGGTGGTATCGGTCGCCTCGAACGACTTAACAAGGTTGAGCGCAAGAGCGTGTACCGCCGCCTTCGACACGCCATAGGCCAACGATGTGCCATGGGGGTGTACGCCCATCAACGAGCCGATAAAGACAATACGGCTATTGCGGGGAATGGCATCGTAGAGGTCGCGGATAAGATATAGGCTGCTATTGAGGTTTACCTGCATCGTGCGCTCCCAATCCTCGTCCGTAATATCTTTCAACTCACGGCGTAGCGTAGTTCCGGCATTGCATACAATACAGTCGATATGACCCTTCTGGAGCATTGATTTTGCAAATGCCCTCATCGACGCCTTATCGCCCTGGTCGGCACGCACAACCTCGAAGTTAGAAGATATCTTCTTTAACTCCTCACGGCAGGCCTCGGCTGACGCTTCATCATGGGCATATGTCACGACCACGAAGTAGCCCTCTGCTAAGAGTTTGCGTGCTACGGCAAGGCCGATACCCTTAGTAGCTCCTGTAACTATCGCATTTTTCATAACTTGAAGAAATTTTTGCGCTCGGCAAACTGCTCCATAACATATGCCATGGCGATGCTCTGCTGAGGTGTAAGGCGAGCCGAGGTCATACGACGATTGACGATGCAGGCGACAAACTCCTGAATCTCGTAGCGTAGGCCGTGCTCATCCCACTTATAAAAGTACTTCTTATTCTGGTTCTGGTCCTCGTAGCGAAGCTCGAAATAATCGGTCTTCCACCACGGCGAGGGAACATAGGCATAGCCCTTGGTGCCCGAGATAACGAGGTTGCCCTCGGTCTTTACGCCCAATCCTAACTGGAACGATGCCACAGCGCTCTCGAAGCGCATAATGCCACGGGTATAGACATCCACACCATCGCCATTAAGTCGGCTATAAATATTGATATTTTCGTACTTCGTACCCAACAGGCGCACGATAGGCAACAGCGGATAAGAGCCCATTTCGTAGAGCGAGCCACCCGCCTCGTTAGGGTCGAGCTCTCGGCGGAGCTTATCCTTACCCCAGAGCTTCGACTCCGAGGCATCGATGCCCACAACATCGCCAATAAGGCCACTCTTGATAAGCGTAATAAGGTGGTTAAACGCTGGGCAATATGCCGTCTTGTTAGCCTCCAACAACACCACGCCCTGCTCCTCGGCAATGCGATAAAGTTCCTTGGCCTGAGCACCACTAAGTACCATGGGGGTCTCACACAGCACATGCTTGCCATGCTCCAAGGCGTACTTCGCCTGAGGATAGTGTTGCAAATGGGGCGTAGCGATATATACCGCATCGACCCTTGCGACCAACTCCTCGAAGCTATCAGCGATATGGGTACCCTCGGGGGCTATCTCCTCCGAAGCCTCACGATTGGTGTCGTAGAGTGCCTCGATATGCACTGCATCGACCTTGGTGCTCTCCGAAACAAAGCGCTTGGCAATACGGCCACAACCCACAACGCCAAGGTTAACGACAATCTCGCTCTTGGCACGCAGCATCGTCGACGACACACCCTCGGTGCGGGGCAGATATACCACCTCGCAGAACTCACGCAAGTAGTCGAACTTGCCCTCCCAGTCGGAGCCGATAGCGAAGATATCGACATCGTATTTTAGGATATCATCAATCTTCTGTCCCATATAGTCCTCGATGATAACCTCATCGACAAAGCCCGTAGCCTTGACCGCCTCGACACGCTCCAAGACATTGTTGCGCACATTGAGCTTGCCACGCTCCCTATCGAAGCTGTCGTTCGTGACACCCACGATAAGGTAGTCGCCCAAGGCCTTTGCTCGGCGTAGGAGGTTGATGTGGCCCTCGTGCAGAAGGTCGTAGGTGCCGTATGTAATAACCTTTTTCATCGCTATCTTCTTGGTTCTCCGTAAATCTCCTCGACATACTCCTCGGAGTGAATACTCTGGCGTATTGCCTCCTCGGAAGGCATGGTGCGCCAGTCGCCATAGACATTCGTTAGGTAGGCATCGACATCCTTGGGTGCAGGGAAGCGGTGGCCCTCAAACTCGATGGTCGTGAGTGGGAAGGTATCCTTCATATAGAAGGTATGCTTAGCCCAACCCGTACCCATCTGGTAGTGGTACTCGCCCTTGGGATTAAAGAGACCCACAAGGCGCAAGATGGGGTTGATAATACCCAAGCAGAGCACCTCAACAAAGCGAATAAGCACATGGCGCAACCAGCGACACTCGACATATATCGTCGGGTATTGCAGGTTCATATATGTTACGCGGGCAGCGCGTGCCGCGATATAGTTCGTCTTCTCGATGCAGAATATGTCGATAAACTGACCCTTGAAGTTAAGGTACTTGTAACGACCACCGAGGATGCGCACCTCGCCCTTGCGCTTGCGGAACTTACCGAAGGTATTGACATACTCGATATCGCTACGCATCGACTGGTAGACATACTCCTCGCTCTGCATCTTGTGAAGCACACGCTCCAAACGACGATAGTCCTTCCTGAGCATCACGATGTCGATATCATCGTCCCAAGGGATGAATCCCTTGTGGCGGGCAGCGCCGAGCAGCGTACCCGAGCTTAGCCACCACTGGATATTGTTCTCCTCGCAGATTTTTGCCAAGTCGAGAAGTATCTCAACAAGTTCTTGTTGGGTTGAGCGTAGTTTTGAGCCTTCTGGACTATAACGAGTCCTAAGCTCCTCTTGTGCAATCATATAGGGTTAGTCTTCATTAGGGTTCGTCTTGCGGCCATATATCTCCTCGATATATTGGGGGCAGTGTATCGCATCACGAATCTGCTCATCGGTGGGTAGCTTGCGCCAATCGCCATAAACAGTTGTTAGGTAGGCATTGGTATCCTTGGGTGCAGGGTACTCCTTGCCCTCGAATTTTGCCTTACCCAACGGGAAGGTGTAGCGGGCAAAGAAGCGGTGACGACCCCAGCCCGAGCCCAAGACATAGTGGTACTCACCGCGAGGGTTGATAAGGCCAATGAGGCGCAAAATCGGCACTATAATACCAAGACAGAGCAGGTTGATGATAAAAATCAAGGGGCGGCGCAACCACTTACAGCGAATATACGATGTCAGATGTTGAAGGTTGTTGTAGATGATGCTCGATGCTCGCGCTGCAAAGTAGCTTGTGCGCTCAATAGCGAAGATATCGATAAACTGACCCTTGAATTTGTAGTAGTGGCTACGGCGGTGGCCCTCGTCGACCTCGCCCCGACGACGGCGAAACTTCGAGAAGAGGTAGACATAGTCGATATCGGTCGTCATCGAGTGGTAGACATAATCCTTTAGCTCGCTCTTGCGCATCAACCTATCAAAACGCTTGAAATCCTTGCGGAGCATCACTATGTCGATATCGTCGTCCCAAGGAATAAAGCCCTCGTGGCGAGCAGCGCCGAGCAGCGTACCAGAGCTTAGCCACCACTGGATATTATTCTCCTCACAAATCTTCGCCACCTCGTCCAACAACTCCAACAACTCCAACTGGTTACGGCGCAAAGCCGAGCCTTCGGGGTTGTAACGCTCGCGGAGAGCCTCGTTGTCAAATTCGCGGTTATGCATAGCTACTCTAAATTTAGGCAAATTTATAAAATTTTTCTCACAAAAAGAACAATCCACCATCATTTTCTCATCTTCGCCCTATGACTTTTTATACTTTACGAAGCCAACTGCCTATTTAGTGGATTTTTACACCAAATTTCCATATTCATAAAACAATGTTTTTCAACCAATTAAAAAGCCAAAATCGAAAAATCATCATTTATATTATGGAATTATAGAAAAAATTACTATCTTTGAACTATAAATGAGAAGAAACCTAATGGAACAGACTAGAACACCAAGAGACCACTCCTTCCTGTTGAAGGCGTTCCGCATCTATTTGCAATATGTAAATTCGGGGCTCTATTTCCGCAAAGAGCATATCATTGGTTTGGAGAATGTACCCGTAGATGGCACACCCTGCGTGGTAGTATCTAACCACCAGAACTGCCTGAACGACCCCCTCTGTGTCTGCTTGAAGCTCACCGACCGCCGAATGAACTTTATTGCGCGTGCTAATGTCTTCAAAAATCCTGTGTTCAACAAGGCGTTGCGCGCAATGGGCTTATTGCCCGCCTACCGCATGAGCCACGAGGGTTTCTCGGCCATCAACAAGAATCGCTCGACAATGGATGCTGCGGGTCAGGCACTTACCGATGGTGAGACGCTGATGCTCTACCCCGAGGCCGACCACCAAGATAAGCGCTGGCTGGGTACCTTCAAGCTCGGCTACCTGCGCATTGCGTTCGAGGCTGCCGAGAAGATGAACTTCGAGCAGGATGTGATGATTCTCCCCTCGTGCAACCACTACTCCAACTACTTCCATGCGCGCACCGATATGCTTATCAAGTTCGACCGCCCCGTGTCGCTCAAGCCCTATTATGAGCGTTACAAGGAGTCGCCACGCGAGGTGATGGTCGAGGTTAACGAGCTTATTCGCAGTAAGATACAAGCCCTTATGCTCCATGTTGACGACTTGGAGCACTACGACCAGATAGACTTCCTCCGCGAGACGGAGTATGGTCGTCTATATGCACGCCGAAATGGTTTCAAGCCCAACTACCTCCCCTCGCGCCTACTCTCCGACCAGCAGTTTGTCGATAAGATGCAGCGTGCAACCGCCGAGCACCCCGAGGAGATGGAGCGCATCTACGACGATGTTAAGGAGTACGCCTTGGGTATCAAGCACCTCGGTATTCGCGACTGGCTCTTTAGGCATAATCCCGGTATCGAGGCTGCAATCTTGCGTGGCTTAGGTCTTATTGTGCTACTGCCTCTATTCATCGTATCGATAATTCCGACCTGCCTGATGTTTATTATCCCTGAGCTCTTTATCCGTAAGCTCATCAAGGATAATATGTTCATTAGCTCGTTCAATATTGGCGTTAGCGCCTTTATCTCGGTGCCTATCTGCCTTATTATCCCTGTTGTTTTGTTGTGGGTATTTGCAGGTTTTTGGTGGGCATTGGGCTACTTCCTCGCCTTCCCCGCCATGTTTATCTTGGCGTGGAACTATATGCGTCTATTCCTCAAATTCGTAGGCTCGTGCCGTTTCGTTTGGCCTAAGAACAAGAGCCGTATCAAGACTCTACGCGAGCTTCGCACATCAATCTACGAACGCCTTGATGCTATTTTGAAGTAACGATGACAGATTTTCGTGCAATAATCATAGGGGCTACCTCAGGCATTGGCCGTGAGGTAGCTCGCTCTTTAGCCCAGAGGGGCGTGGTGCTCGGCATTGCGGGTCGTCGTGCAGAGCGTCTCGAAGAGTTGGTGGCAGAGTTTGGCTCTGAGCGCATCTTCACCGCTGCGATGGATGTGCGCGAGGAGAGCGCCACCGAGGCCCTCGACTCTCTTATCCGAAAGGTTGGCACTCCCGACTTGCTCCTCTACGCCTCGGGCATAGGCAAGCAAAATCCAGAGCTAAACGCAGAGATAGAGTGTCAGACCGTTTTGACCAACTCGCTCGGCATGGTGCGCATCGTAGACCACTTTCTAAACTATGTAAAGTGCGAACCTTGCTACAACGCTAGCCATAAGGCACATATCGCCGTTATCACATCGGTTGCCGGCACCATGGGCATGGGCTCGGCACCCGCCTATTCGGCAACAAAGAGCATGCAGAGTAGCTATCTTGTAGCTCTCTCTCAGCACGCCCGCATGGAGCGCATACCCGCAATATTTAGCGATATACGCCCAGGCTTCGTAGCCACCGAAATCCTCAACCCCGAAAAGCACTACCCTATGCTTATCTCTGTAGATAAGGCAGCAAATCATATCCTGCAAGGTCTAAAACGCCGTCGTCGCATCATCACCTTTGACTGGCGATTTAAGCTACTCACGCTATTTTGGAGGCTTATTCCACGATGCCTATGGGAGCGAATGACATTTGTGCGTAACTAACGAAAAGGCGAGGTCTTAACACCTCGCCTTTTATTTATAGATAGCTTATATCCAAGTGGTTGACATCCTCCAACTCGTCAAGCTTAAACGATGTAGAGCCAAGCATATCGAACGATGCCTTATGCTCACCATCGGCATCGTAGCTGTGTGATACGCCCTCGCTATACTCCTCGCTTCGACCATCGCCCCAATCGATAGTGCCACGGACATCCTCTCCCTCCCAGGTTGGTGTCTTAAGGTCCTTGCCACTATGGCCTATTGTAAGGCTCATTCTCTGTGGTGACTTCTCCTGCATGATAAGTACCGTATGGCAGATTTCACCCGAGGTGATAACGACCTTTGCATTGCGTGGTGCACGCTCGAAGTTTTCCTCGACATGCACCTTAATTACGCACCTTTTACCCTTGTCAACCGAGATGAGCGTAGCCCAATCGGACGCTACATCAACAGAGATGTCAACATTGCTCTCAATGCCAATCTCCACATCTTGAGCCTCGTAGCCCACAATGATTCTGTCTCTCTCAGGCTTTACGCTTGGCTCAACAATATCGCGGTTGCGGCAACCCACAAGGGTCAACAGCGCAACCATAACAAATAATACTCTTCTCATCGTCACATCTCGTTTAGGGTAAACATCAAACTCTTCGATTCACCACCCTCACGCTCAAGATAGATGGTGTATGGCACACCGCGTTGTAGCATGTCGGTCTTTATTGTCATTCGACCTTCGCTCTGCTCAACGCCACCCTCGACAAGCTCAGCGAGAAAGTAGAGCGAGGCCTTGACATTGTCGTCAAACTTTAGAATCATAACCTCCTCAACCTTGTCAAACTCAAGCGATGTGGACTCACCAATCGTCGGATGCTTAAGCACCACCTCGAAGCAAGCGCCATCCTGATAGAGCATCATCTGATGCCACTCATCGCCATCGTCGCTACGATAAAAGGCACGGAGCCTATCGCCAGAGAGAATTTCCTCATTAATCGTAGCCGTAACATCTACCACCGAACTACCATACATCGAGGGCAATGCAAACTCCTCAGGCTCCGATGCCCACGACTTAAACTCTCCCGTGATGTTGCACACACCAAGGCGCACCTCGCCACTAAAGTCTAGTATCGAGGGGTTGATAATGGTGATGCCATCTACAACAAAACTCTCACCCGCGACAAACTCCGTTGCTTGCGTCGAGATACCTGGAGCTCCAATATATAGCCAGTTGTCAACTTCGCCATTGCGCAATGGGTGGATACCCAAGAACGCCCAATGCAAAGTGTCAAAGATGTAATCGTAGAGAACAAGACTATCGAGCTTAAAGAAGCCATCACCAGGACCTCCCCAGCCCCAGTTAACATGGAAGTAGTCGTTGTCGTCAACGCCATCTAGTACGAAGGCATGACCCGACTCCGCCTCGCCATTCTCGTCTGCGGTGTAGGCACTATAAAAGATTGGGCGACGAGCCTCAATCTCGCGTCGCATAAGTCTATTCCAGCCCCTCTCCGAGAAGTTATCGCGCATAGCATAGTGGCACGCAGGGCTATAGCCATAGTTCTCGTACATGGCCAGAGCATCGGGCAACGCTCCCGTACTCTCAGCACTATAGTCTGCCTTAAACGAGTGTCCAAGGTCGGCCATAAGCACTGCCACAGCGTCACCCTCCTTATCGCTATATTGGTCCTGAATATACTCGTCGAGCATATTTGCCCAGTCGTAGCGATGATTCAAGTCGCGCGAGCCAACCTCGATGCCCTTCGTCATTGTGGTAAATGGCTCGGTTGTGCCCTTAGCCCTCTCTGGCCACTTATAGTAGTGCATAATCTCGGCCATTGCAGTCTGTGTACAACCCGTAAGAGATAGGACATCGCCATCTAATGGACAATACTTGTTATAGGGCATGTACTGGCTCCAGCGCGCCGTGCCAAGCGTAATAGAGCCATCAGCCACAGAGGGACGAGCCCAGAGTGCTGCTATAGAGGCATCGGGCGAAAGATTATTCAGGCGAGCATATCTTACTGAGCGGTCGACATAGCGAAACCAACCGTTGAGTGATGGGTGCATCGAGCGCATATCGGGGGCGGGATACTCCTCGGAATATGCTAAGATAGGGGTAATAGCATCATCGCCCGCAACGATGACAAAACCACGACCCGTTGTTGAAGCAACAACATAGAACGAGGGGGCATTATTACCACTGCGTGTTGCACATAGAGCGTTGCTATCCCACACTATAGCGAGGCTACCAGAGCGCGTAGCATCGTAGCCAAGAGCCTCGGAGGCAACACGCAAGGCCGTGGCCTCAGACACCTCGTCTGCAACTACCCTACCGACGGACACCACGGCAAGGACCAGTAATAGAACAAATCTTCTCATACAACTTAAAAATGGGGTAACTCCAAGCCGGAATTACCCCAAAATACAATTAACAACCTGATTTACAAGAAGGGAACAACATCCGAAGAACGGGTAGTTGTTGCCTCGGTGATAATCTCCTCGGGGATAGTGCAACTCTCATAGACACTTTTCACATTTACGCCATCCTCAAGTGTAAGAGTCTTGCCACTCTTGGCAAACTTGTAACTGCTAGCCCACTTCGAGCCATCAGCATAGGTACCCTTGAGTGTGTCGCCATCAATGGTATAGTTGCCGGTGAAGAGCTCGTAGTCGAACGACCACACCTGCTGATAGATTTCAAACGAGCCGTCCTGCGCAAAGCTGATATATACATCAAACTCAGGAGCCTCCTCATTCCAGCTGACAAGATGCCACTCGCCAACAATGGGGTTACCACCCTTATTCTTATTCTTGTTGCAACCTGTCAAAATAACAAGTGAGAGGACGACAAGCGACAATATCTTCAAATATTTCATAATACGAATCATATTAATCGTTAGACAAAACCATTACAACCAGCCACCAGGAACGATGGGTGCACCAGTACCCTCATCGAGTGCCACACCAGGACGGACAACCAATGCGAACTCCTGCTCAGCCTCAATACCGCCAGTAATCTGACCGCCACCTACGAAGCTGCCACCAGCAACATACTTCAATGTTACAAGTGCGCTACCAGGCTTGGTACAAGTGATAATGAGCTTGCTACCCATAAATTTAAAGTCGGTGATACCCAACTTCTCGCGTACATCCTCTCCAATCTGCGACTCAAGCATCTTCACGCTAATGTTACCATCGCCAAGATAGTAGCTAACATCGATAATAGCCTGCTCGTTAAGAGGCAGAGGAATACACTTAGTACCACGAGTAGCCATCAACACACGGTAAGCATCAATCAGACCAGTACCCATCTTGCCCTTATAGCTTGCAAGGTTGAGAGTGCCACCCTCATAGTTGGTCTTAAAGCCAGTAAGCGAAGCACTAAGATCGTTTACTGACGAGAGGATAATATCCTGCAACTCCTTCAAAGTAAGCACGATGCCGTGGTCAGCAGCGTATGCCACAGCCAAAGCAGCGATACCCGAAACATGGGGACATGCCATTGAGGTACCCTGCATACGGGCATACTTATCGTTGGGGATAGTCGAAACTACACAACCAGGGTCAGCACCAGTATAGGGAGCAAACTCACCACCGGGAGCAGCCACATTACAGCCACGATCGTAGCAAGTATAGTAGGTAGGAAGACCATCGGCACCAATAGCCGTTACTGCGATGTACTCGTTATATGCTGCAGGATAGCCTGCCACGGGCTTACCATCGTTACCAGCAGCAAAAATTACAATACCGCCCTCCAAGTTGGGGTGACGAGGGTTCTCGGGGTCGTGCTGCATAAAGTATGTGAAGGCTGTTTTCTCAACACTTGTTGAGCCACTCTCGAACATCGCATCGTTCTGGATATCACCAGCGGGGAAGCCCCACGAATTCTGCAAGATACAAGCACCACGGTCCTTGGCATACTCAACAGCAGCAGCAGTTGCGCTAGTACCTGCAGCTGTGCTACCTGAGATAATCTGGCACGAAATCATCTTCACGCCATCACCATTGCCCGAGCCACCTGCAACACCTGCAACACCGATACCATTGTTGTTAACCGCTGCTACAGTACCTGCAACATGGGTACCGTGACCCGAATCACCATTACGATTCCAGGTTACACGACCATTATGTACGAAGTTGTAGCCATAGATATCGTCAACATAGCCATTGCCATCGTCATCAACACCCTCCTCGCCATTGAGCTCAGCCTCGTTGGCAAGCATATTATCCTTCAAATCGACATGTGTATAGCATACACCCTCGTCAACAACAGCTACGATAATATCGGGACGACCAGTAGTCAACTCCCATGCAGGGAAAGCATTGATATCAGCACCAGCCTTAGCACCAGGGAATGTAGACTCGTTACCGAGGTTGCGGTAGTGCCACTGCAAAGGTAGCATAGGGTCATCGAAGGGATACTCCTCCGAGCGAGTCTGTGCAATCTCCGAGGGGTCAATCTCGGTAGGAACAGCCGTAGGACGCACCACCTGCTTAGAGAACTGAACGCGCTCAACAGCCTTAACCTCAGCCAAACGCTTAGCCGCGATGTCAAGGTTAGCATCCTCCGAGAAGTTCATCACATACCAACGATGCATGCCTAACTCGCGCTTACGCTCGCCATTAACCTTGAGGTTGAAGACAGGACGCAAGTCGGTAGCCGACAGCTCCTCAGCAACAGCATCAAGCTCGGTAAGACCTGAGCGAGTAGCCTCCACAGCACCAGCAAGATGGTCGGCGGTAGCCTCATCAACATAGATAATCATCTCACCCTGCATAGCACCCATCGAGGTGTTGAGCAACTTCTTAGCGACAGCCGTCTCCGACGACAACGCCTTACCCTCATCAACGGTATCGGTAGCACATGCTATAAAACCGATAGCCACCAATGCAAGAAGAAAAAGTTTTGTCTTGTTCATAAAAAGTTATAGTTAAAAGTTTTAGTTTCTTATAAGCAATAGCCTAAATCACAATCTCTCAAGATGCAAATATAACGAAATTTTTCGGGAATAGAAAGAAACAGAGGAAAACTATAAAAAAAAAGCAAAGAGAGGCGTAGTCAATAGTGAATTTAGGAAGATTTTGGAATTTAGGGAAGAGTGCTACTGTCATTTAGCCCTAAGTTCCTTACATTCCTTAAACCTCCTACCCCTCCTAACAAACTACCTCCCAGTCTGCACGACCTAATATCTTATCAGAGTAGCGCTAATGTGGCACTGACACGAAAAATGGCGGATGGGACATACTCGAGCGTATTTCCCATTCGCCATTTTGATTGAAGCGAAAGCCGTAGCGTCGCTATCTCAAGATATTACAAGAAGGGAACAGCGTCTACAGCCGCTGCACGAGTAGCCTCCTCCATAATATCTTCAGGAATCTCGCACGCCTCGTAGACATAGGTCACTGGGTTAGTCTCCTTGCTCTTAAGAGTCATAGTATTGCCATCTTTCGATATACCACCGGTATAGGGTGACTTCCAGTCGGTGCCATCGAAGTAGCTACCCGAGAGGGTGTTACCGTCGATGCTATATGTGCCCTCATAGAAGAGGAAATCAAGGCTATATACCTGCTGATACAAAGCAAAAGTACCGCCAGTGAAGCTGATATATACATGGAAATCGTTGGCTGCGCCATTTACCGATACGAGCTTCCACTCCTTCTCGATAGCATCAAAGCCACCCAACTCACCACCCTGGGGAGTCTTATTATTCTTACAGCCTGTAAGTGCCAACGCAAGCAACATAACAAGCGAGAAAATCTTCAAACTTTTCATATTTCGTTCACTTTTTTTCGTTATACCATCAATATTACAACCAGCCACCATTGTCGTTGTTGTCGCGAACAACCAAGACAATCTCCTTCTCGATGAGCTTACCACCAGTTGTGGCACCACCGCCTACCTTGTTACCACCAGCAACATACTTAAGGGTAATAACGCCAATACCAGGCTTGGTGCAGGTGATATAGAGCACATTGTTGAAGAACTCAGTAGTTGCGCCAAGCTTCTCGCGTACATCGTCAGGAAAAACGAAATCCTTCAAAACGGTAACATCTACACCAGTGTGGCCGATAAGCTTACCCAATTCAACCTTGCACTCCTCATTAGTAACAACAGGCACACAAACAGCACCACGCATAGCCATAATGGCGAGAGTAGCATCGAGCTTACCAGTACCCATCTTACCCTTAAAGGGATCCAAAGGCCACTCATAGGGCTTATTAGTGTTGTAGTAGAAGCATGTCTTGGTGCCATGGAGGTCATCGTCGATATTACGCACCGACGAGGTAAGAATCTCGTAAAGCTGATTATTGGTAAGGGTCAAACCATTATCCAGAGCATACGACAATACGAGAGCTGCAACGCCAGATACATGAGGACATGCCATCGAGGTACCCTGCATGTAACCATAATCCTGACCATAGGGCTGACCAGTAAGGATATCGATATTCTCTGCAGGAATTGTAGAGAGCACGCAACCAGTCTGCACACGATAGCCATCAATAACAGACTCATCGCCACCAGGAGCCGCAACATTACAACCCAAGTTGTAGCATGTGTAGGTTGTGGGAAGGCCGTCGGGAGCGTAAGCCGTAACTGCCAGGAACTCGTTGTAAGCACCCGGATAGTCAGCCGAAGGGCTACCAGAGTTACCAGCAGCGAAGATTGCTACACCACCGGTCATTGCGGGGCTGTTGCTCTTAGAAACGAAGCGACGAATAGCTTCACACTCAGCGCCATAGTACTGCTGATAATCGCTATCGGTAAGCGGGCCAACATTGGCTGATGGATAACCCCAAGAGTTCTGGAGAATCGAAGCACCATTATCCGTAGCGTAGTCGATACCACGAGCATTCTTTGCAAGCGATGTGCCATCAGTACCATCAAAAATCTGGATAGACATGATGCGCACGCCATTGCCCGAGCCATTACCACCTGCAACACCTGCAACACCGATACCATTATTGTTAACCGCTGCTACAGTACCTGCAACATGGGTACCGTGACCAACATCACCATCCCAAATAAGGTTGCCATAGCTATCTGTGGTCCACTCACCACGGTTCCAAGTGATATTACCGTTCTCCTTAACAGCGTTGATACCATAGATATCGTCAACATAGCCGTTGTTGTCATCATCAACACCGGTAGCGCCATTAAGCTCAGCATCGTTGGTCCACATATTATCAACCAAGTCGGGGTGTGTATACTTAACACCCTCATCAACAACAGCAACGATAACATCGCGGTTACCAGTAGTGTAGTTCCAAGCGCCATATGCACCAATATCCTCGCCTACCTTAGCCTTGTAGAAGAGCGACTGCTTGCCAGTGTTGTTGTAGTGCCACTGCAAGGGGAGCATAGGGTCGTTGAAGGGCTCGTCGCCAGCGCGTGTTGCGGGCATCTCAGCCACGGGCACTGCGCTAACAGCGGGGCGCTTAAGGATTGTAGAGTACTGGACACGCTTAACCTCAGACATAGATGCGAACTTCTGGGCAACGGCCTCAACATCAGCCTCCTTGTCGAAGTTCACAACAAACCAACGATGCATACCACGAGCTCTCTTCTCATCGCCATTAACAGCCATGTTGAAGAGCTGCTCGATAGACTCTGCACCAAACTCCTGAGCCACGCTCTCGAGTGCGGGGTTACCAGAGCGAGTAACAGACTCAAGATTTGCCCAAGCATCTGCCGTAGCATCATCTACATAGAGAATAATCTCACCTGCAGCTGCATTCTCCGAGGTGTTGATAATCTTCTTGGCTACATTCTCCACAGCTGAGTATTCAGGCTCAGCAGTAATGTCCTTAACGCATGACGACGCGAAGAGCGCAACCAAGGCAAACAATAAAATTCTACCCTTATTCATAGTTATTAAAAAATTAAAAATATTCGTACTTTCTCAAGATGCAAATATAACGAAAAATTTCAGTAATAAAAACATTTAAGTGAAAACTAAAAAAAAAGTTTTAGAAAAGTGCTCAGCCCGAGGAAGGATTCCGGCGATAAGAGGGATAAGGGGGATTGTGGGGATGGCCAGCAATACCCAGTCTACCCACAGCCCACCACAAACTCACCCAAACAAAAACAAAAGCGGCCCACCCCGAAGGGTAAGCCGCAAATATTAGGAAGGTTCGTTATGGATTAGAAACCGATAGTTGCGTTGTTAACGAACGAACGGTTAACCTTACCATTGTAAACCTCAGCCTTGATAGTGCCAACGGTGAAGTCAGCCTTCACACCAAGCTCAAGCTCTGCGCCGAGGCTCTTTGCAGAAGCCTTGAGAGCAGTTGTCTCAGGCTGCTCCTCGGGCTGCTCCTCTGCTACTACATACTCTACAGTAGCTGCGGGAGAGAACAAGAAGTCATAACCAGAGAATGCAAAGCCCTGCTCGGTATTGTCGAATACAACACTTGCGAAGTAAGTCTCAAGACCTGAGAGCTTAGTATCTGCGAACGAGAAAGTAAGGTCTGCGTATACCGCCAACTGATCGTCAGAAGCTGACCAGTAGCCATAAACCTTAGTCTTCTCAGCGTTGTAGTAGAACATAACCTCATTCTCGATGTAGTCCTCACCATCGTTAACCTCCAAACCGCTGAATACAACAGTATTGGTAGTAGCGTCAACCAAGCCAAGGAACTGGAAGCCCTCAACATCAGCGATAAGCTGACCAGGCTCATAACCACCAGTGAGGTAGATGCTCAACTCATAATCATTTGCATCAACAGTCTCAGAGATAGCGTACTCACCAAGAGTGAAGCCAGATGCGTTGGGCAACTCCTTCTCAACATAGAATACCTGAGTATCGCCATAGAGAGTCTCGATAGCAACAATCGCACATGAGGTTGAACCTGAAGCCATGTTGTAGGGGCCCAAAACTACTGAGCCAACACCTGTCTCAGGATTTACCTGTGCACGAATCATGTCGATAGCTGCGCTGAAGTCATCACCAGCGTTCATAACAATCTGCTCAGGAGTCATGTTGCTGGCCTTAACAACATTAGCATCACCAATCCATGCCTTGATGCTACGCATCTCAGTAGGATTACCAACAAGAGCAAGAGCTACGAAGTAAGCCCCGGGATACGCCTCCTCGTATGCAGCGTTACCAGTAATGTTAGCTACAGAATCGTAGATAACACGGAACTGAGCAACGGGAAGCTCACCACCATCCTTGTGGAAGTAGAAAGCGTAAGAGATAGCATCCTCAAGCTCTGCCTCAGTACTGTAAGGAACAGCTACAACAGTGTAGATACCAGCTGCGGGAAGATTAAGTTTCCAAGTGAGCTCGTCAGCAGCAGCCTCATAGATAGTGATATCCTCGCTACCTGCAACGATAGCCTCGATAGTAGCAGCTGTATCGGTAATGTTACCCTCAAGAACGGTGAACTTGTATGACTGAACATCAGCACCTACTGCGAAGTTGATAACAGCAGAAGTAGTGGTGTTGTCAGACTCTACAGCCATACCGCCATAAGCAGCCGAGATAGCATAGTCCTTAATCTGAGAGCCAGGAAGTGCTACTGCAAACAAACCACTCTTGTTAGCATAGTTACCACGGCCATCAGGAATGTGCCACATGATAGACTGGGGCTTAGTGAACCAGAATACGCCGTCAGCGAATACACCAGGCTCCAAAGAGGCAAGGAAGAAGTCCTCAGGCTGACCAGTACCTACATCAAGCTTGAAACCAAGGGGGCTTGAGGGGATCTCAACAGTACCAGCTGCCTCGTCAACAACGAACTCGATATAACCAGGGCCAGTGAAAGTCATATCCTCAGGCACACCACCGATAATCTCGGGGCACATAGTCTGGCTGAAGGGCTCAACTAAACGATAGCGGTTAGGCTCAAGCTCGTGCTGAACGATGTCAATCTCAACCATTACGCCAGCAGGGCCACCGTACATGGGAGAAAGGAAGTCATCACGATAGATTGCCTTACCCAAGTTCTTCCAAGGCTCGGGAATACCAATCTTGAAAGTATTCTCAGATACAGCATAAGCCGAAGCCTCAGACTCCTGCAACTTAATGCGAATAGCGTACTGAACGCCAGGAGTAAGCTTAGAACCATCAAACTCAACCTTAAGCATAGCAGACTCAGCGCCAGCAGCGAAAGAGAGAGTCTCAGGAACGGTGAAGAAACCAGAAGATGAAATATCCTCTGCACGAAGAGTAATATTAGCGGCAGCATCTGTCTGGAGACGCTTAACCTCGATGTTCACAAAGGTATCCTCTGCTGAAACAGAGATATTCTCTGTGTTAGCGAAAAAGACACCCATATTGCTATCCTTCTCGCCAGGAGTCCAATCTGCATACTCGTGCTGGCAAGATGCAAATGTAAGCACACCTACAACAGCAAGAAGCAGTGACATTATATTAAATTTTCTCATATTTAAGTCCTTATTAAGTTACAACACTACTATATACTAATTCTGAGTAGGCTTATCGGGCTTATGTGCCTGGGTAGGATCGGGATTATTCTTGACAATAGCAAGATTAATCTGGGTCTCGCTCTGAGGAATACAATATGTCCACCAAGGAAGACGACCCTCAGTACGGAAGCGTGCATCGGCAGCATAGTTCTGTGCACCAGACAATGTGGTGTTAACACCCATATCCAAACGCTTCATATCGTACATCAAGATACCCTCACCCCAGAACTCCATAGACTTCTGGAAGATAATCTCGTCAAGTACACCCTTCTCATCAGCAAAAGGACATACGTAGTTAGAGTCACGATTTGCCATGAATGCTACGAGCAACTGCCATGCAGCATCTACACCAGAAGTGTGCAATGTAGCCTCAATCTCGATGAAGTACATCTCCTCGCAACGCATCAAAGGAAGTGTAGAAGCACCAGCGGTCATATAGTCGTTACGCTCACCCTGTGCAGGACGGAACTTGAAGCAAGTCCAAGGAGCGAATGAATCGAACTCATCCTGCTCGATAAGAGTGTAAGGCTCAAACTCCTCCCAAGTAGTCTCAGGACCCTTAACAACCTTCTTACGGAAGTCAGTGTCACGAAGACGCTCGTATGCAGCGCTGCTGATAGCGGGCTGTGACAAAGGACCATAACCGTAAGCTGCCTCGGGTGAGAGGTGAGCTGCAAACTGGAAGAGGTTGTTGATAATGGTATCAGAAGACTGAACCAAAGCCCACATCCAAGAAGATGCATAGGTATTGAAACCTGTAGTGGGGTTAGTCCACTCAGCCTCAGTCATGATAGCACCACCGTGAGCGTTGATAGCCATACGAGCATACTCAGCAGCCTTTGCGTAAGCAGCATCGCCCTCGGGGAGCTCGCCATTAAGACCATCCTCGAAACCACCCAACCAGAGGTAAGCACGAGCGTAAAGACCGTAAACAACTGCCAAAGTGGGGTTGGTAGGTGAAGTCTGACGGTAGTCAGCCAAAGCCTCCTCAGCAAATGCAAGGTCAGCGAAGATGAATTTAAAAATCTCCTCACGAGTAGCACGAGGATTGTTCTTAGCCTTAGCCTCGTCGGTATTCTCATCAACGATAGGCACAGTAAGACCTACAACCTCAAGCTGCTGTGACTCATAGCTTGATGCGTTAGTAGCCTCTGCATACAAGCACTCGAACATACGAGCCAAGTCGAGGTAGAACAACGCACGATAGGTACGAGCAAAAGCCTCAGCAGTACGGTTAGTCTCGTCACCAGCAGCAGCGCCGATGATATCGTTACAAGACTTAATCTGAGGATAGTAGTTGTACCAAACATGCTGAGAAAGAGCAGAAGCAGGAGCATAACCCCAAGCATACTGCGAAGCATAGAAGCGGTTGTAACCCTCGGGCAAACCGAGCAACCAACCACCGGTGGTCATAAGCTTACAAGCGTGGTCGTTGTATACACCTACTGAGTGGTAACCGAAGTCGGTGTGCTCCCAACCAGAGACATAGCTCAACATACCAGAAGAGATACCCTTGACAAGATACTCCATATTACCAGAGCCAAGCTGCGACTCGGTAATAGCAGAATCCTGAGGCAAGGTCTCTCGGATACAGCCGCTGAGTGCTACAACAGCACCAAGAGCAACAGCTGTAGTTTTAAATATCTGTGTAAATTTCATAGTCTTATACCTTATTTATAATTAGAATGTCAAGGTTACACCACCAGAGATTGTACGGATGGGCGAGTAGTTGGTGTTACCGGTACCGCGAGGATCGAAGCCCTTACGCTTTGACCAATACCAAACATTGTCGCAAGCAACATAAACGCGCAAGTTCTGGATATGACCCTTCCACCACTGTGCGGGGAAGTTATAACCAAGGTTGATATTCGAGATGTTCAAGTAGTTAGAGCTAATCAAGAAACGGCTCGAAGTAGAGGTAGTATACTGGTCAGCATACTGGAAACGAGGAATCTGTGAATCCTTGTTATCGCGAGACCAAGCATCCAACAAATCAAGGTGATAGTTCTTACCTGCTGATGCTGAGGTAGGAGATGACATGTAGCCTGCGTAAGCACCATCGTAGGCCTTACCACCAAGCTGGTAGTCAAATGCGATAGAGAAATCGAAACCATAAGCAAACAAAGTAGTACCGAAACCACCGAATACCTTAGGCATTGACGAACCGAAGAGCTTCTTAGAGTCGTTACCTGAAGATGCCTCAGTGTAAGTAGTGGTCTCATCCCACTTAGTAGTGTAGTTATTGTTGATGACATAATCGCCATTCTCGTCCTTATCCTTGTACTCACGAGTACCCTTCCACCACTTAGACTCACCAGTCTCAGGATTTACACCTGCATAGTCAACCATCAAGTATGTGCTCAAAGGAAGACCCTCAGCGATGAATGTGCTACCAGATACGAAACCGTTGTAACCGTCAACCCAGTAGTCCTTACGAGAATCGGGCAATGACAATACCTTGTTCTCAACCCAAGTAATGTTAGCATTTACTGACCAAACAACATTCTTGGTACGAACAAGATCACCATTCAATACAACCTCAACACCGATATTTGACATATCACCAATGTTGTCATAGTATGAAGAGTAACCGAGTGAAGGAGTTACGGGAACCTGGAACAACATATCCGAAGTCAAACGATAGAAGAAGTCAACACTACCGCTCAAGCGATCGTTCCACAAACCGAACTCAGCACCCACATTGATATTGGTGTTGGTCTCCCAAGTGATATTGGGGTTACCCTTACGACCAAATACAACTGAGATACCGCCGTTACCGTCGTTAGATACAGAGTAGAGGTCGGTGTACATGTACATACCGATAGCATCGTTACCCTGTGAACCGACAGAAGCCTTAAGCTTCAACATGTTGAAGACGGGAGCGTTGAACCATGACTCGCGGTTGATAATCCAAGCAGCACCAGCTGACCAGAAGTTACCCCAACGGCGATCAGGGTGGAAGCGTGAAGAAGCATCACGACGATAAGATGCAGATGCGAAGATACGACCATCGTACTCATACATAGCACGGAGGAAGTAACCCTCGTTAACATACTCACCGAAAGATGAACCTGCAGCATTCATATCAACAACTGCGCCACCCAACTCATCGTTGTCGGTAGAGAAGATGTTAGACTTAGCAGCTGACAAAGAGTAAGAACGCAAGTTGTAGGTCTCGTGACCGAGCAACAACTGAATGTTGTGCTCCTCGTTTGCACCAAACGACTTGTTGTAGTTCAACAACTGCTGCAAGTTGTGGTTGTATGAACGACCGTGTGACTTAGAAAGCACACCATTGTTAGCTACGAACTGACCGTAGTAGGGGTTACGCATTGATGTAGAACGAGTCTCATCGATAGTAACCGAACCGTTCAAAGTAAGAACCAAACCAGGAATAATAGTGAAATCTGCGAAACCGTTTACAGAGAAGGCGTTACCCTCAGAGTAAGACTTATCCAACCAGATGTTCTGCAAGGGGTTAGACTGTGAACCAGAGAAACGAGACAAGCCCCAAACCGAGCCGTCACCAGAGTCGTAAACATTCCAACCGTGGATATCCTTCATAATGTTACCCTCGCCATCGCGCACGAATACGGGATAGATAGGAGCGGTATCTGCTACAGCCGAGAATACATCGGCAGTATCACCCGAACCCTCAGAGTTAGAAGAAGCACCATTCCAGTGGAAGTTGGTGTAGCTCATGTTACCACCAATCTTCAACCACTTCTTAGCCTGGTAGTCAGCACGCAAACGAGCAGTCCAACGGTACATGTCTGAACCATCGGTAATACCCTTGTTGTTCAAGTAACCGAACGAAGCGAAGAAGTTAGACTTCTCAGTAGCAGCAGCTACAGAGAGGTTGTACTCCTGACGGAATGAAGGATCGTACAACTCGTCCATCCAGTCATCGGGAGTTACCAAATACTCCTGACCGTTGTGAGTGAACTTACGACCCAAAGTAGCGTTGGGGTTCAACTTACCATTAGAACCGATAAGGGTCTGGCCAGCGGGAACAGTATAAACATTGTAACCCAAACCACCCTCAGAAGGAGAGGTAAGAACGCCCAAAACAGCGTTGTGAGCATCAGCACCCTCATAACCGCTATCCAGGTAGTAGTTCTTCAATGCAGCATAGTGCATCTCATAGTACTGACCGGGATCACGAGTGTAGTCATAGAGCTGACGAGCACGCATGTTAACACCCCACTTAGCATCGAAATTAACACGAGCATCACCTGCCTTAGCACGCTTGGTAGTCACCATGATGACACCGTTAGCACCACGAGCACCATAAAGTGCGTTAGATGCAGCATCCTTCAAGACGGTCATAGTCTCGATATCGGCCATGTTAATGTTGTTAAGGTCACCCTCATAAGGTACACCATCAACAACCCACAAGGGATCGTTACCAGCGTTGATAGAGCCGATACCACGGATACGGATAGTAGGCTCCGAACCGAGTGAACCAGAACCCTGAGTAGTCTGAAGACCAGCTACCTTACCCTGGAGGGCATTAGCTACTGAAGACGACTGGGTCTTGGCGAGATCATCAGACTTGATGGTAGCAGCAGAACCGGTAAATGCCTCCTTCTTGGCAACACCGAACGCCTGCACTACGACCTCCTCGATCTGCTCTGAATCAGCAGCAAGGACTACATCGACTACTGTGCGACCTGCAACAGCAACAGTCTGAGTCTGCAAACCGAGATACGAGAATGTCAAGCTTGCGTCAGCCGCAGCTGCGATCTCATAATAACCGGCAACATCGGTAGTAGTACCACGAGTAGTACCGTCTACTACAACCGCTGCTCCGATGACCGGCATACCGGTGTCATCGGTCACTGTACCGGTAACACGCTGACCTTGAGCAAAAGCGCCGAAGCTGCCCAAGAGCAGAGTTGCAACCATTGATAGTACAACTTTTTTAACCATAAGCATTAGTTTTTAAAAAAATTTGTATAAAGTTATTAAAGTTTGTTTCTTCTACTCTACGCCTTTCGCTACACTCCTATAACCCGCCTAATCGGCGCATAGACGAACCGAGAAGACATAGTTAGGGCATAAAGTTAATGCACAAAGATAACCCAATAAATTGGAATAGCAAAAATTTACCAACTTTTTTTGAGCTTTTTTGGGCAAAAATGCCGTTTTTTCACTGTTTTTCTCGATTTAGATATCGCTATTCACAAATAAACACCACGACTGATGTTGACTAAGTTAGCGCCTTCACAGAGAGATGTTCATAGATTCGAGTTGCATAAATATCCCATATGCCGATTTTTTTTTAATAAATCCTCGTTTTCTCCTTCCCAGATGAATTTGTGGCAAAAAAGTAGTCACGATGTTGCACAAAATAATTTTTTATCTAACTTTGCACCGCAAATGGTCGGGATGTGGTCAGCACAACACACTCCGAAAGTAGAGCAAACGACGATTTGCCAAATCATCATTATGAACCTGGCGCATAAATAGCGCCCCTAAATAAGCGACTGCTTTTAATTGTCGCACTGCTCCTTGTCGTGGCAGTGTCGACTGCTCAGGTTACCACCTCGTCGGTTCGAGGAAGAGTAACCGCCAACGACAACCCTTTGCCTGGTGCAAGCATCGTTGCACAGCATACCCCGTCGGGTAGCCAATACTCCACCACCACAAATGGCGATGGTCACTATACCATCAGCGGAATGCGCATCGGTGGACCTTACGAAATCACAATATCATTCTTAGGATACGACACGGTCAAGGTTGCAGGCTTTGCCCTCGCACTTGGCGAAACTGCGGTTTACGACTTCACGCTCAACGAGCAGAGCATCGACCTTGAAGAGGTCTATGTTGTGGTGTTGTGGGTGCAAGTTCGCACTCAAAAGAGGGCTATTACAACCGCACCCAAATGGAGAAAATACCCTCTATCGACCGCTCGATTTACGATCTCACAAATATCCTTTCTTCGGCCGTTAGTCCCGCCTCAGGAGGCATCATTTTAGGAGGTCAAAGTACGCGCTACAATGCCTTCTCCATCGATGGCTCACCGGCGGCCGACATCTACGGTTTGGGAACTACCGGAATGACCGGTTCACTTACGCGCGCCAATCCTATCCCGATTGATGCACTCGATGCTGTAACTATCACAACATCAACGGTTGATGTGCGTCGTAGTGGCTTTACTGGCGGCAGCATTGATGCCGTTACTCGTTCGGGCAGCAACGACTTCCGTGGCTCGGCCTACACCTACTTCAATAATGAGCATTTCTGGGGGTCGACACCTGGTCGCAATATTGCCTCTCGCACGCGCCTCTCGGAGCAGATGACAAATATTGTTGGATTGACACTTGGTGGCCCTATCATAAAGAATAAATTACACTTTTTTGTCGCGGGTGAATTTAACCGCAGCACTACCCCATCATCGCACCATCCTGGCGATGCCACATCGGCGATAACCATCGACGAGGCGAAGCTGATTTCGGAGCGATATGAGGCTCTCACAGGCTACGATGGCGGTGGCTGGGGCGAGCACCAAGTGAAGGATATCACAGGTGCTGCCGTGGCTCGCATCGACTGGAATATCAACGACCACAACCACCTCTCGGTGCGCTACAATATGCTCAATGCCGATGCTGCGGCATCGTCGAACACGGCGCAGTCGTTCTACTTCACTGGTGCGGAGTACACCAACATCAGCCGTACCCATTCGTTGGTTGCCGAGCTTAACTCATCAAAGCAGAGCCGTCGTGGCACGATGGTCGAGAACTCATTGCGCGTGGGTTACACGCGATTAAAGGATGGTCGTACCACACCCGAGAGCCTTCCAGCGGTGATTATCAACGGCTTGGGCGAACTCGGTAATGGCACAGCAACAATTGGCACAAGCCCCTACTCGGGTTGCAATATGCTCAATCAGGATATCTATATCCTCAGCGACAATGTGTCGTTCACTCGCGGAAAGCACGATATCACCGTCGGCACATCGAACGAGATTTACCGTGCCGACAACCTCTACTTGGCAAATGCCCGAGGCACCTATACCTACGCCTCGTTGGAGGATTTCATGAACGACAACGCCACACAATACGCCTACGGCTACTTTGCAAGTGGCAAGCGCAATCCGCCCGTGACGACTGGTCAGTTTGCCGTATATGCTCAAGATGAGATTGGCTTTAGCAACCACCTAAAGTTGTCGTATGGCCTGCGCCTCGATATCCCCGTGATGTTCAATACACCCATTGTAAATGAGGCGTTTAACCGCAGCGACTTTGCCAAGTTGGGCACCAAGACAGGCGATATTCCCCGTGCTCAAGTTCTCCTCTCGCCCCGCGTAGGCATAGAGTGGCATAATAGCGATATTAGAGCATACGCCAACGCTGGCATCTACACCGGTCGCATACCCTTTGTTTGGCTCTCGAACTGCTATCAGAACACTGGTCTTGGCTCTACGGGCGTTGCGGTACACACCCCTGCCGAGACCCCTGCATTTAGCCTCAACCCCGAGGAGGTAGGTATCAAGAGCAACCCAGCTATCGACATCGTGGCACGCGATTTCCGCTATCCGCAGGTATTCCGCGTTGCAGGTGGCGTATCGGGCACCGTAGCGCAAGGCTTGCGTCTAAGCCTCGATGCCGACTTTACCAAGGGTTTTAATAATTTGTTTGTGGAGAACTTGGTGGCTAAGGATAATGGGCGTCGTCTTTTGGTTGGTGGCGAGGAGAGCCGTTCATCGGCAACCTACTACGACTCAACGACTTCGGAGTTCTCGGCAGTATACCGCCTCAAGAACACCAACAAGGGCTATTCGTGGTCAGCAACAGCGCGTGCCGAGTACACGCCGTGGTTTGCACCAGGTCTCTCATTCTCGGCAGCCTACACCTTTGCGCAGTCGAAGAGCGTGAACGATGGTGTCTCGGCGCAGTCGTCGTCGAACTGGGGCAGAACATACACCGTAGATAGCAACACACCTGCGTTGAGCAACTCGATTTATGAGTATCCCCACAAGGTTGTGGCAACGATTTCATACTCACGCACATACGGTCGCTTTGGTACTAATGTGATGTTGCTCTACAACGGTCATTCAGGCGAACACTACTCGCTAACCTATGCCCGTGGCAAGGTCGATGCTAATGGCGATTCGTATCGTGGCAACTCGCTCATCTACATCCCGACAGAAAAGGAGATGTCGACAATGCTCTGGGCAGACGAGACATCGAGGGCGGCATTCAACGACTATATCGCGAACGACAACTACCTCAACGCACATCGTGGCGAGTTTGCAGAGCGCAACTCTCACTCGTTGCCCTTTGTACATCGCCTCGACCTGCACCTCGCCGAGTCGTTCTACTTCGACTCGACTGGCAGAAAGTTGGAGCTTTCGCTCGATATTATCAACCTCTCGAACCTTATTTCGCGTTCGTGGGGTATGGTACACCGCACCACCAACTGGGCACTTTCGCCCGTGACAATCACCGAGTTACGCGCCGAGGGCAACGACTACCGCCCTGTCTACAAGTTTACGGGCGCAAACTACACGGTCGA
>RHMF01000314.1_pt1 | contig 28729 bp, 28 predicted proteins | sample 5365151 | NCBI WGS metagenome assembly RHMF01 (sample SAMN10266501, study PRJNA497801) | feces metagenome | isolation source: feces | host: Bos taurus | place: China: Prairie of Fairy Mountain | collected 2017-08-14 | reverse complement strand
ATCCAATTAAGCGAAATAAGGGGCCATAGACGCTGCTGGGACTGGCCAACGCTTTTAAGCAAGGAAAGATATACCCCATTACAAAACGTCCCAGAACCTACGTTACGGTTCAAAAATCAGTATATAGGATTTGCTACTACGGTAGAGTGTAAAAATTTCATAGATTACTGTAATACGGATATTGCGATGTTCTTAAACTTTCTCTATAAGTTTAACCAGCACACAAAATATGACTGTGTTCCTGTATATGACTTTACAAAACCGGTTGATGAAGATTGGGTATATGATGAAATCGGTCTGACTGAATATAAAGACTTTATAAAAGACGAGATGAAAGAATATGGGTATAAATGTTACAAAGCTAAAAGATGCAGTTGAATTCACAATTGACTTAACTGAATGTTCAAAGGAAGCTACTGTATTCAAACTTGATACTACAAAATATCCGGAATATGCCGTATTATTCGGTTTAGAAATGTTCAGAAAAGAATGCCATAATATGTTTGAAAAATATTTGTTCATGCCTGCTAACAATGCGACTGAACAGGATATGAAAAATGAAATTGAAAGTAGATTCTATGACTATATTTACTGGGCAAGTGTCGAACGAAAAGAATATAACCTGAGTCTTACTTATCAAGGCTACATGGCTTATAGACACAATAACGAAATTGAAGAAACACTTAACACTTTAGACGGAACTATAAATACTGTACTATGACGATTGACGAATTTAAATTATTGAAACAGAAAGCCGATAAGGATGTCAAGATGCCTGACACCTTCGAAGCCATCATGACCAAGAATAACCTTTTGCCCGCTCTCGTACAGGACTGGACTAAGCTGTATAATAACCAGAAGTTCGTTTATTCTCACCTCAATATTGAACTTATGGAAATTTACGGCGACATCTATAAATGTTACAAATTTTCCAGACAGACAACCGATCTCCAGACTAAATACGGAATTACCGTAAACCAAATCTGGGATAATGCAAAAGGTATCGAAACACAGATTAACTGTACTCCTGCATACATCGCCAAGATGAAGGAAGTCAACCAGCAGAAATATATTCTGGAATTCATTGAAAGTACACTCGAGAATATCAAAAACCTCGCATTTACTATCAAGAATTACATCGAATATAAGAAGATCCTGTCGGCTACTTTCTAAATGCTATAAATAATACAGTATGGATAATATAACCGAAAGAACCAATTACCTGAACAAAGAACTGGTTGACAATATCGCTCAATACGATATGGGTTCATTATATTTCGATTCCTATGACTTCGGCCCGGTTTCCTATTACAGGGTCAAGAAAATCGAAGAATGTAGACCGGACATCATTTCTTATCGAATCTACGGTACACAGAACTATTGGTGGTTTATCATGCTGTTTAACGGATATACTGACGCATGGAATGACATTACTGAAAACCAGATTATTAAATATCCTGCCATTCAGCGAGTCCGTGATTTCTTAAAATACAGACTTTCAAAAGTTAAAGACAATAGAGAAATTAAAAAGCAAGATTAAATCTTGCTTTTTTATTAAGAATGTTGTTTCTATTATGCTTGTTCTGTATAGAAGTAATCTTCATCAGTAGCATAAGTAATTGCATCCGCAGCATCAAGCATGTCTTCGTACTTCTGCAAACGTTCAGTTGTCAAGAACGCATCAGGCTCTATGGTCTTCAAGACCATCTTTGCTTCACGGAATGAACCCGTCTGGACCAATGAAATTACTGTCAATAACTTCTGCGCAATTTCTAATGGTGTCACCGTTTCGAAGTCAGTGAAGATACATTCTTCACGGAACAACGAAATGAATTCGTTACCGACTATGATGTTATAGTCAACTTCACCTGCTACGCCGTCAATAGCAGAAATTCTTGAAATGTTTGAGTTATATTCAGTCGTGAAACGATAAAAATCAACCGTCTTGCCCATAAAGTCTTTTACTTCATGTTCATTAAAATTTTCAAGAACAGCTGGCGCTACTTTAGTCCAGAAGTCTTTATTATTGTAGACACATTCACCGTCAACATAAACTACTCGTGAAATGTATTTCATATCTATATCCTGTAAAATGTAAAAGTCCTCTTCATTTTCACCTAACTCCTGCATGCGAGCTTTTATTAGAGCCAAGCTTGCAGCAGTATGTGCTAATAAATTCGTTTTCTTATTTACTGCGTAAAACTGATTCATTGTTAAACCTCTTTTCCATTAATCTTTAGATAAAATTTCTTATCAGTAGAAAGCGTAGTATGGGCAAATGTATATGCGTACGAAGTTTGTGTTACGAATGATATAATTGAGGAAAAATTTATTACTGTAAAATAATCAGTGATTTGTGATATATCTAAATGTGCTTTGAACCCATCACCATCATTTATGTATGTGTATGTATTATTTTCATATACATATAAACCAGTGGCATGCCAATCAGTCCATGCATTACCATTTATGTAATAATAACATTTTTCAACTGGATTAGTTGGTAATGTTGTTCGTAATACAGGAACATTATTGTTAACTTCAATATCAGACGTATATCCAGATTTTAACTTATCTAAACCTTGTACATTTACCCAGCTTTGCCATGATGACGTTGAAGCGACAAATAATGTTTTGTCATTTAATTCATGAACGAAAATTGCTAACTGATCACTAGCAGATAATGAACTATAATCATTAAAATTAAATTCTGTATAACTTGGTATATTGGTTGTTTTTCTATAAACTGCTTCGTTAGTAAAACCAGTATTATCTACATCAATTAAACAATAATCACCATTAGGTGTAGCTACTATACCTGCTAATGTTGTCTTTTTACCTGCATAAGAACCAGTTAAAGTTTCTCGATTGTAAATTCCATTTGATACCATAGCAGGTGTTTTAGGATTTGATTCTTGCTGTGGATAACCTCCCCATAAGTATTTTTCATTCGCGGTTAACTTAAGAATTTCATCACGTAAAGTATTATTTAAGTTTTCATCGTGTCCTATTACCGCTTTTAATGAAGCCGCATCTGGATATATAGTTATTTGACTTGCATCAGTAGTATTAGCATATACTTTATAATTTCCAGTTTCATTTTGAAAATATGTTGGATAGTAAGTTGTATCTAATACATCCTGAAAAACGATGTAATACTTTTTACCAGTATATAATGTAACACCAACATTACTTACTGTTCTAGGTCTACCTGTTAAATTATATCGTTCAGTAGGTGAGTCTTCATTATTTCCATTAATGGCACCAACAAATAGTCCGTTTTCATAAAGTATCTTTATTCGTCCACTAGTTGCTGAAGTAGTCTGTGATGTGAAAATTTCAATAGAATTAACTGTTATATCCTCTGTTGGTACATATTCAATAGCGACATTTTGAGATCCCGCAAGAAGATTACCAATATAGATATGTTCTGGTACTGATATAGAACCACTACTAGGAAAATAGCCACCTGCTTTAGATGTAATTTGTGCTAAATCTACACGATAATCACCGCGAGGCTTTTGTGATAAGTCAATAGTGTTAGTGTTCACTGTGTATGGTCTAACTCTTTCACCTGTTCCGTTATATATCCAAGTAGTAATTTGTGATAAACTACTTGTGACGATTTCTCCATCTTTTTCAATTGTCACAATCCAAGCAGTTTTATCTTGATTTAATGTAATTATAGCCGTACAAGTATCATCATAAGGAACATCATTATTTAACTGCCAGATAAGTTTTCTATCATTAACATTATTTGTAGGCGACCAATATACGGCAGTTATATTATGTTGTACACCATTAACATCACACCAACAAATACCGCTAGTTCTTGCTGCTAAATTACCATAGGTAGGGTCAGTTGGTCTAATATGTTCTAATTCACCAGCCATTTATACCTCATTACGTTACATCATAGATGAAATAATAAGTATTAGCTTCCGTAGTTCCTGGCAAGGTCGTGACATTAACTACTTTAGCACCAATATCAAAACTGCCATCTGGTAATTTTCTAAGCATATAGTTAGGACCATTCGTAGGATCGAATGTATTCATATTAGTATAGCCAGAAGTTGTAACATTGATAACTCTTGATTTTTCAGTATTACCTGCTTTAAGAATTAAGCTACCATTTTTGTATTCGCCATTTTCGTATTCAGTAGAAAATTCAAGCTGTGTACTTTGTCCAGCACCATTATTGTGTTTAAGAACTAATGCGCCATTAGAACCAATACCAACTCTACCATTAGCTTGTACACCTTCACGAATAAACTGCAAGTTTTGATTATCAAAGTTACTACCACCACTTACAACAAGCTGACCAGAAACAGTTCCACCAGATAATGGCAGATAGCCCGAAGTTGAAGGAATATCAACTTCGTCCCAACCAGTTGTAGTCCAAGCATATTGCTTATTTGCAGCAATATTAGTATCATCAATACCAACTGTATGTCCATTAGCAGATAATCCATTATTTGCCGTAATATCTGGAATAGTCGGAACACTTACAAGCTGCCAACCAGTTGTAGTCCACGCATACTGCTTATTTGCATCAATTCCAGTATTGCTTATTCCAACAGTATGTCCATTTGCTGATAGACCGTTATTTGCCGTAATATCTGGAACAGACTTTATATATCCTTCAGTTTCAACCCAGGACTCAGCTTGACTCAAAGCGTTTGCACTAGCTTCATTCGCATATGTTTTCGTTGCGTAGTCAGTTAGATCTGATGTAGTAACATAATTTCCTTTTGGTTGATATGTAGTAGAAGCATCACTAGTAGTTAAGTAATCTGTCATATCAGCTTTAGTTTGATATGTTTGCTCAGCTACAGTTGAATCAAGTTTTGTACTTAAAGCATTTGTAATTTCAGAAGTGCTACTAGTTTCAGATTTGTTATAATAATATGTTAAATCAGCAACATCTTTCGTTATAAAATCAGTAACGTCTGGTATTAGTGCAATTGCTTCATTATAAGCATTAGCACTAGCGTTATTTGCGTATGTTTTCGTTGCGTAAGAATCCGGAACCGTAGTTAAATAATGCTGGTCTTGAACCCAACTTACAGCCATTGCAGAATAATTGGCAGAAACACCAATAGTATAATCATTACTAGACTGTGTAATATGAATTCCATCACCATCTTTCAAATTTACAGTAGCGCCCTGTCCATTAACACCATTCCAGATTTTAAATTCTTCTGAACCTGTACTATCAGTAACAGTAACCTTTGTACCACCTTGTGGATGGTCAGGATCATCTGTAATCGGAGTAGTCGAAATCGTTGGAGAAATACCGTCTGCACCGGGTGTACCTGGTGCACCACTCATAACATCTATATATTTTGTTTTACTCGGAGTATCATATGTAAATGTAACACGATTACCCCCGGCAATTGTTTCAGTAGAAACTGTTGGAGAAATACCATCATCGCCTTTAACGCCTGGAGTACCGCTCATAACATCAATATAAGTAGAACTTCCCGCACCATAAGTAAATGTGACTCGATTACCGCCGTCAATTACTGATGTTGAAACTGTTGGAGAAATACCATCATCACCAGGATCACCTTGTGGACCAACGGCACCAGATGCTACAACATGAGTATCTGTCCAAGCAACATCATCTGTATATTTCCATTCCCAATGTGCATTTTCTGAGTTGATTTGGAATGTCGGAGTTTTACCATCATCACCAGGATCACCTTGTGGACCTCTAGCACCGTCTGCACCACTTATATGCCAACCACCAATAGGTGAAGGCGGATTATAAATTGTTCCAAGTTTAAATTCAATATTACCAGTAGTTTCATCAAAATCTGGATAATATACATAATCACTCTGTGTTCCGCCGCCGGAACCAGCAATAGGATGTCCAGAAATGGCAGTAATTGTATTACCACTTAATTCAAATGATAAATCGCTCGGAAGAAGGCTAGGGTTATTTATTATTTTTTCTGCCATTTATTAATCCTCTGTGTCATCGGCTTCAAGTAATGATTTAATTAACCAAGTCTTAATATTTATAAGTGTCTCACCTATGTGAAACATCCAGATTTTGAACCATCAAACTGGCTGTATAGAAGTAACCACTACGTATTAACGAAAGAATACTCGGGACTACCTCTATAATCGGAAGCATATCCTGCTGCGTAACTTCTAAAAGTTTTTCATGTAAGTCTCTATCAAGATATGGTGCAATCTTATAATTCCAGTCAAGACCAGATTTGATTTGAGCACTTTGATACAAATCGCTGTATTTCGCGAAATAGAAGTCATTATAATTATTTGCTATTTTTTCTTTGTTATAGCTGATTAACATATATCCTCTTATGCGTTAGGCGTATTTGTTCTGAAGCCTACATACGGTTTTAAACTACCAAAATTACCAAGTGAGCCTTGTGTATTAAAGTTTATTGAAGCTGGAAAATCTAAGTTTTCGTTTTCAGATAAATTATAGCCAAGCCATACACGTAAATTTCCTATGTCAGTAGAACCCTGAGCAGGTACTCCTAAAACATTTTGCCAATTACCACCACCACCTTCTTTATCTATTCTTACCGCAACATAATACAAGTGGTCAGGAGAAATTGTTCCAGATGGACTATTCACGTGTGCTTGTATTATGTGTTCACCACCACTACCGACAGTAATTAGCGGATAATCTGAACGCCAAATTAAGTTATTTTCTGTCTTTGAAGCATCATAAACTGCGACTGCTACTCTTTCGTTATCATCAGCGTTTCCGCCAAACATGTATGCTACTGTATTTTGCGTCATGTCATATTCGATAGTAGGTCTAAACAAATAAGCATATTGTTTTCTACCAACAAGTGCAGCTACAGAACCCAATGCACCGAACGGAATAGTTTCAGTCATACGGCCATTAATTGAATCAACAAGCTTATCAAATACTACTGGGTCAATAGGAGTATCACTAGAACCAGCCTTAAGAGTGAGTTCATTATCACTATTCAGTGTAAAAATACCATCATCATATTCAAGTTGAACTTTTCGTGTATCATTATCGACCGTTACCGGAGTTACACCACTATAGTCTTCACCGTTATTTGTAAGATTATCAGTCAAGCAAGTAACTTCTTCAACTATGCTCATCGTAATATTCAGATTAGCACTGGACGGAACTGTACTACCTTCATAGACCAAGGCATACTTTCTTGTCGGGTCAACCGAATGGTCGACCGTAATAGAAATCGTACCGTTGCTGGAACCAACTTCTGTCGGGTAGTAATTCTGTGTAGATACAAGTGTTTCAGGCTTGTCTGTCTTCAAAGAAAGCTTATTCAGCAAGTAATTATGTGTACCAGGATTATTCTCATCAATATTCTCATTGATATTGAAAGTAATCTTGTTTGCAGTCTCAGGCAGTTCAAAATAACCGGCATTATCGACTGTAATATGATTGTAATTGTTTCCTGTGAACTTAATTACCGTACCGTCTGTAACAGATACTCCATTATTCACGTATGTATCATACATGTATGCGAGGTCGGTAGCGCTCAGACCAATATCATATTCATTCTTAACTGAATCATAAGCTGCTGAAATACCGTTGTTGCCAACAATATCCGGATAATCAGGTTCAGGAATCGGTTCCCATTCGACCGTTCCATTCTTGTTTACCAGACCGTAATAGTAATCATTAGCAATGACATCAACTCCGGAAGTAACCCACTTACCAGACATTGCCTCGATTGCACTTACAGAACTAATTGCTGAAAGCTGCTTATCAGTAAGCTTGTCCTGCTTTTCAGCAATTTCACTAGACCAATCCTTGCCAGAAATCTTATGATTCTGAATCGTAATATAATCGCCAGCAGAATATTCCTTGACATCCCAATTCGTAGTTTCAGACTTATCGAGCTTTTCGTCAAGTTCAGTCTTTAAAGCAAAATCCCTATCAATAGTAGCAGAAACGCTATCGATTGCACTTTCGAAATCATTTGCAAGGGCTTGAACCTTATCATTGACTTCAGACTTTGTATAATAATCTTCTAAATCTTCATCAGTAAGATAATCACCAACTGGCTGAAACTTTTCATTGACCCATGCAGACGTTTCAACAAATTCTGATGCGACCGCATCATTAAGATTATTAAGTTCTGTCTTAGTTGCTAATGTATCTAATTCAGTCTTATCAGCTTTCAGTTCTAATTCTGGAGTCCAGTCACGACCACTAATAACAGTTCCGTCAATATCGATATTCGGACCTTCTGTATAAGTAGTTCCTGCTGGAGCTTCTTCCCACTTATTATTCTTTAAAACAAGCGCTTTACCTTCTAATGAAGAATCTGCAGAAGTAACATATTTTCCTTTAGACTGGAAAGTTGCATTAACTGTGCTAGAAAGGCTATCAATATCAGATTTTTCCGCATAATCGCCAATTTCCTGGAAATTATGTTCTACCCAGTCACATACTTCACTAACAGCCGTATCTACATCAGCAGACAATGCATAATTATCTAATAAATCATTAACTTCATCACTAGTATAATAATCATCTAGTGCTTCATTAGGTACAAAATTTTCATTAACCCAAGATTCTGTTGCCAATCCAACTAAATCAGTCTTATCGGCTTTTTGCGCTAATTCAGGTGTCCAGTCACGACCGCTAATTACGTCATTTGTAATATCGATATTTTCGCCAGGTGTATAGTCAGTACCGGCATCAACTTCTTCCCACTTATTATTCTTTAAAACAAGTTGCTTATCATTAAGAGAAGCATCAGCAGAAGTAACATACTTTCCTTTAGGCTGGAAAGTTTCATCAGCAATGTCTTTGGTATAATAGTCATTTAATGTTTCTGACTTTACATAATCTCCAGAAATACCAATAGTATATGTAGCTGGCGCAGTTTCTCGAGCACTAATACCGTTAGTTCCGATAATTTTTGTATCAGAAACAACTGGTTCTACAGAAACACCAAGATTATATTCAACCGTACCATCAGATTTCACCGTCTTTTCAATGGAAACTGATTCATTAGTCGAAACAACCTTAACGGCACCAGGTTCCATTCCGATATATACGGTATTATCTACCTTTTCAGCGCTCAAACCAGCATGGCCAGATACGGCTGGAGCAGTCGCTTTAACACCAAGCGGTGTTCTTACACCGTCACCTGATAAGGTATTGTCTACTTTTACAGAATCTATTGCAATTATTTGACCAGCTTTAGCTATCATACCTTTAAATTCCTTTTTCTTTATTATTTATAAGAATTTACAGAAAGGGAATTTAAAATAAAAACCGGAATTACTTCCGGTTTTCTCTTATAGCTTAGCTCTATCGTCTTTGCTTAGCAGTCGTTGGTTTCGACTACCGCAGAATTTCAGATTTAGGTCTCTTTCTTCAAGAATAAATGGCCCGTCAACCAAAATATCTGTATTTTCCAGAATATAATCTGTAATTCCTACAAGATACTGACTTTGTCCCATTCTGAGATTTTTCTCGTAAATATATCCAGTAAACATCCAGATATTCTTTTCAGGCAAAACTTCCTTAAATTTACGAATAAAATCAGCAATCGCTAGCTGGTTTTCTACTTCAAACGGTTCTCCGCCCAAAATAGTCAAGCCAGAAATATACGGTTTCTTACAAGCTTCGATAATTTCGTTCTCCGCAATCTCATCGAAAGTTTGGCCGTAATCGAAATTCCATGTTTCGGGATTAAAACATCCCTTACACTGATTCCTACATCCAGAAACGAACAATGTAACGCGACAACCTTCACCGTCGACAATACTCATCGGGTCAATCTTACTGTAATTCATTAGTCTTCCATTGTTAAATGAATATAATACTTGTCAGAATTATAGAATCGGTTAGCGATAGCAAATCGAAGATTCTCGGTATCTTCAACAAGAACATTACCGCCATCTGTAGGTGCTACTCCTGCATAGGTTATAATTGCTTCAGGCTTGTCTCCTTTTAATCCGGACTTGACAATATGAATACAATTATTCATAAGAATTTCAGAACCATCTATAGCCTTATTAAAGAACGGAATACCGAATCCCATAGTTTCCTTTTCAAGCTTTTCCATAAACAAGTCATTGCAGACAATCAAATTACCCGCAGAACGTCTTGTAGAAGTTCGAATATTATTAGAATATTTAATCAATTCAGTACAATATACAGCAGCACGTTCCTGATCGCTTGTTACACCATCAAAATTCGGCTTTAAAACAACTTTCTTAGCTACATCCTTACATGCATTAAAGATAGCTTCAATCTTAGCTTCTTTTGTAGTATATGGAATCCAATCCTTTTCCAAAATATACTGGTGTTCATAACCCAATTTACGTTCCGGAACATAACCAGGCTGCGGAATATCTGAATAGAGATATTCAACATTATGGTTTATCTGCCAGCAAGATGATTCTGTTTCTTTCAAATCATTTAAACTGCCGACCTGAACATTCTTTTCAACCGGCTTTGCATAACGACTAATGACATATCGCAAAACCCTTGCGCAACCTTCTTCCAAGTCGTTAACGTTAATTGTCTTTACCATTTCAGTAGTTTTCATTTTTTGTCCTTATCGTATTTAAGTTTTAGTCCAAGCAAGATGAATATAAAAATCGTTGCCAAAGTATAATTTACATATTGAGGATATTGCCACATCCCGCTTATATAATTCGTATAGAAGATATATGCGGCACTGCAAAGGTTTCCGATAATCGAAAGTATAATGAAGAATATACTTATATCACCGGTTGATTTCGTCTTATATGCCTTTATTACTTGCGGCAATGAACAGACAGCAAACGCCAAAGCCCCAGTATATCCAATTAATAACATTATTGTGTCTAACATAATTTCCTTATAAAGATAGAAAAATCATACAGATTTTGGGTCTGTATGATTTTAATCCGACATTTCAATTAAATATTGTGACGGTCTCTTAATTCTGCCAATTTTCCATCGTTCCAAGATTTGAAAATTGTCTTCTTAGGCGAACCAGTCAAATATCCGGTAATTCTTCTAACACGAATAATCTCGTCTTCGTTCTTGTTACCGCAGCACGGGCATTCATTATTGATGATGCCGTGGAAATGACACTTGGTACAAGTATCGCTGTCAAACGTACAAGTGAAATATCCCAAGTCGCCGTCGTACATGGCATCAATCGTAGCCTTGACGGCTTCAAGATTCTTAGACAAATCACCGTTCAACTTGTAATAGAAGATATGACCAGCGTTCGTAATCTTGTGATATGGAGCTTCCATCTTGATCTTGTTTTCCAAAGATGTTTCCAAGGAATAATCAAGCATATGGCTATTCGTATAATAACCCTTACCAAAGACACGCTGTAAATCGACATCGGCAAGTTTCTTTTCATTCTGGAAAAGGTTCTTGTCAATATTTGCGAAACGACCAGCAACAGCCTCGGCGGGAGTAGCGAAACAAGACCAGTTAAGATGAGTTTCCTTCTGAGTCTTATCTACAAATTCACGGATATGCTTTACGATAGAGAATGCGTAATCGTCAATTTCATGGTCGATACCATATGTCTTACCGGTGAGCAAGAGCATTGTTTCAGCCAAGCCGACATAACCGATAGAAAGCGAAGCCTGCTTAAGAACTTCACCAATCTTATCAGTAACCGCATGCGGTTCATCGTCAGACGTGAGATAAAGTCCCTGTTGCATAGTGAACGGGAAATTCTCATAAGTCTTATTACAAATCAAAGAGAAACGGTCAAGCAAACTACCCTTGGCGTCTTCAAGCATATCATCAAGCTTCTTGAAGAACAACTGCTTACGTCCTTCTTCATCCTTAGCTTCGATGTGGGTTTCAATAGCAAGACGCGGCAAGTTAATCGTATGAAATGCGAAGTTTCCACGGCCAGTCGTCTGTTCGACGCCATTGATATTACCTATCACACGTGTACGACAGCCCATGGTCGAAATCGTCGTATTTTCGATGAGTTTCTTTAACTTCAATACGTTTCCAGAAATTTCTTCAATTTCCCAATAGTCACCCTGGCCTACATCATACTGATAAATAAACTTATCGAACTTCTGGTCTTGCATTGGAATAATTGTTGCTTCGTCTTTACCACGAACCTTGACACCAATTGCTTTTTCAGAAATTTCAATTTCCTTAGTTTCATACTTAACGTATGGATTATTAAAAGAACTGTCAACCTTTACAAAGTTCGGATAGAAACGGCGGGCAAGGCACTTGATAGATTCAAGATACAAATCATAGTTTGGATCTTCCGGATTCTTTGTATAACCCTTCATCAACTTGAAAATTAAAATCGGGAAAATTGCAGTCAAACCGTCACCGAGACCTTCCATCTGGGACTTGATAAGGTTCTTGCTAATCATACGACCACAATTAGAAGTATTAAGACCGAAGTTCAAAGAACTGAAAGGAACCTGGTTTCCAGAACGAGACTGGAGAGAATTCAAGTTACCGATAAGACCTTCCATGGCCTGATGAGTATCATCATCCGTTTTCTGAATTGCCTTGATAACACAAATCTTAGGGAACTTTGTATAAAGTAATGCGGAAGGCCAGTTCATAGAAGCTGTTGCGACTTCATCAAGATTAGTCATTTCTTCATGATCTGGATTGTATTCTATATATCTTTCTAATTCTTCCTTCAGATTCTTTCTAAAAGAAATATCGACAAACGGAGCCAAATCAAAATCGAGGTTATCGTCAGCGATACCACCGTATTGCTGGTTAGACTGAAGCTGAAGAATAACGGCAGTCAATGCAGCAGCGGTCTGAATAGACTTAGGAGAACGAAGATAACCAGTACCAGAATCGAAACCAGACTTCAACAACTTACCAACCGGAGCAAAAAGACAGTTGAAAGTCAAATTATACTGGTTGAGGTCATGAATATGTAAATGACCATCCTTGTGTTCCTGCGCATACTTTCTGTTGATGTTATTCAGCAAGTTATACATCTTGTTTGTTTCAGATGCAATCTTACCGTATGTACCAGCAGGAGTAGCGCCGGATTCATTTGCATTGTCACGAAGAATATTAGAACTCTTAATATCAGATTCTGTAATTTCCTTAATGGTCTTTACAATATCCGATTTAGTTTCACGGGCACGATTACGTTCGTCTCTATACAAAATAAATGCCTTGGCAACTGAACCGAAACCCTTACTCATCAATGTCTTTTCAATGACATTCTGAATATCTTCGACTCTTGCTGACTTGGCATCATTTGCGGAAATTATTTCAACTACTTCATCGACAAGCTGATCAATACCTTCTTCTGTATATTTTTCATCTATCGACTTAAATGCGTTTTCAATTGCGGTATATACTTTTGCTATATTAAATTTACGTCTACGATTATCTCGTTTAATTACGTTTTTAATCATATATTTCCTTTCTATAAACACTCTACAAACATTCTATTCACAATAACACAATCAACATTAGTTCTCGAGCGTGTTTTATTTATAATCCTGTAGTCCTCACCTGACGGACAATTTCGCGCAATTTTTCTTCGACTTTCATAGCGTCACCAAGGGAGACATTTGAAGGAATATGTGAGATAGCATTATACAGCCAGACTTCCCAATTATTATCGTTAATCATAGTTTTACCTCTTTAGCTTTAAAACAAAAAATAGTAAATTTTTTTGAACGTTCGGGAAGAAAATAAAAAATCCGTAAATATCAATAAAAAGAAAGGACCGTGTGAAACGGTCCTCGATAGCTAGTTCAAGCTCTAAATTTCTTTACTTGTGTGCTGGTCCAGATATTGCTGGAATGACTCGCTGTCAAATGACTTTACTTCACTGTTACAGTTACGAATCACGTCATATCCAGCCTTCTTGAGCACCTCTTTTGCACGTGCTAAATTTTCACTGTTCAATTCACGCATTATATAAACTCCTATTACGAGAAGTGAGTCAACAGACCGTATTCCTTTTCAAGTTTCTGGACCGTATCTGTCATAAGGTTATTCAGTGCAATCTTATTCTGGAACTGCTTAGAAAGATTCTCGACCTCATCAATAAAAGCACGAAGCTTACGCTGCATGTTTTCTTCATTATAGATTTCATCAGAGAACTTATAAGTCTTTTCATCAAGCTTGAATTCTGTTCCAGTTCCAAGCGTAATCTCAACAAGTTCATCAGCGAAATCGCGAATGATTTCATATACTTCCTGGAGATGAGTATGGATGAATCCCTTTTCACACTGCCAGTGATAGATATTAATCTTGTTAGAGAATGTCAATGCATCGACTGCGAAAGAATACAAACTCTGAAATTCGTTATCCTTAGTCTCAGCATAGTAAGCGGTAAATGATTGTTCTTGTTCCATTGTAAATCCTTTTTCTTATTTATTTATTTTAATTTCAATTTACCTTCAAGATATTCCTGCATGGCCTGGGCCTGAGCCTTTTCGTATACCAGCTGAGGATCACTCTTTCCAGGTTTATACATTTCCATAGACAATGCCGTCACTCGTTCTTGATAATCCGGGTGCGTATATATCTCAGAAGCATTCTTTACTTCTGTATATTCGCCATTGGCTGTAGTTGTCTTGGTAATGCCTGCCTTTTCTGCAAACTTCTGCTCAGCCTGTGCTTCAGCTTTGGCATTTTCATATCCGATGTCCATAATCTTCTTACCGGTTTCAGACATTCCGTTATAGACCGGATTACTATTAGAATCGTCGTCGAGTTCCAAATCTTCAAGTTCGGCAAGTTCAGGACGGATAGCTTCCTCCTGTGCAATCCTAGAAGCTTCTTCGGCGGCAAATGCACGGCTTTCACGCTTATCGTCCAATTGTTTCTGACGGCCTTCGACACGGTTCTTAATAAATCCTTCTTCTCCAACCATCTGCTGGCGGTTCATAGAATGGGTTTCGGATTCCGCAGCATGTTCGGCAGAATCCTGATACCTAGCATTACGGAGTTTCTGTTCGGAAGACATAGAATTACGTTCAGCTTGGAATCTATTCTGTTGTTCCTGTGCGACTTCAATTTGTTCTTGTTTCTGTCTATTCAAATCAGAAATTTCAGCATTTATCTGGTCAATTTCTTTATTTAATTGTGCTTTACGATCTATTCTTTGCTGTGCAGTGTTATTCTTTTTTATTTTTTTGTCAAGTGCGGCCTGTGCCTTTGCTTCTTCTTCTACAGCAACAGCTAATTCTGCTTCAAGCCTTGCAACTTCGCCGTTTGCTTGTATCATTTCTTCTACTGCTGCATCTTTCTTTACTTGTGCCTCACGAGCTTGACCTTTTTCATAATTATAACCAACATTTCCAAGACCTAATGCTATTTCTACCGTTGTTTTTGGTCTTTGTTCTTCTGCTTTTGCATCATGTTCTTTTACTTCTTCATCATATTTTGCTACATCAGCACCAGCATCATATTGTTTTGTTTTTGCTTCATTAAGTTTTGCTTTAATTTCAGCAGTCTTTTGCTTTGCTTCATCAAGTGTAGTTTCTTCATTTTGTGTTGATGATGTACCTATATTTTTCCCTTCCAATTCTCTAAGTTCATCAAGTTTTTCTTGACGTTGTTTTCTTTTATTTGATATTTCAGCATCAATAGCATTATCGCCATTACGGAGAGACTCTTCATGACGCCTTGCCATATTCTGGTCTTCTCTCGGTGTTCTTACACCTCGACCACCGCGATATGCCTGACCCATAGCTTCCTGCATGGCCTTATACTGAGCTTCGCCAGCATTATACGCAGTTTCAGAAGCACTTGGCTTTGAACTTTCAGCAAGTCTGACATAATAACTCTGATATGAAAATTTCAATGTCCACTTGGCAATATCCGCAGCTGCATAGTCAAGGTCATACTTTGTATAATCGGTAAGTTTCAAATCATTGAAAACATACTCGATTACAACATCGCTAAAATTATTCTTATAGACAGATACTACAATTTCTTTAATATAATCTGTCAAATTATAACTAGCTACTCCCGCAGTCGGGTCATATAATCTATTAAGAAAGATATTAACAAGGTCCTGTATTCGCAAATAAGCATATTCTTTTATATCTTCACGATAATTTTCCATGAAGTCAAGACTTAAATCCTCAAGCCCAGTATAGTCCGGAATTAAGAATTTCTTCTCATTATTTCCGTACCTATAAATTTCTTCCTTATACTTATACGAAGGCAAAGAAACGCTCAAACATTCCGGTAATTCCTTATATTCACTGCTTTCATCCATCTTGATTCTAACAGTATATGCGTCAGAAAGCTTTACCGTTTTAATATTTTGCCATTCGTATATTCGACAGAGACTCATATGTTATTTATAAATATGTATATGGATTTGAATAGTTTAAATGCCTTACTTCCGAAATTCTGGACCACTGAAAAGTGCGGTAAACATGAAGGTCTTGCAGACCAACACGGTATGTTACTTATGAAGAATCTTTTGGTAAAACCAGAAGATTTATTTGAGCAATTGGCAAAGAATACATTTACTTTTCAAAATTTCTCTAAGATTTCTTGGGCAGATTTCCTCCGCAGGGCAAACCTCGCTGAATATCTCAAACCTGAATATATCAACGACGCTTTGAACGTAACTACTGCCAGACCGGCAATCGGTAAAGGCGAATTCCTGTTCGCAAGCTGTTTCGCAAATATCGGATTCAGTTCAGGTAAAGGCGACTTGGTTGACTTGAGAAACAATACCCTTATCGAATTCAAGGGCATTCGTTCTACATTATCCGGCGACGGCAAGGAATACAAGCAGATGAATCGTTCGCTTATGTATTCTGTATTCTCTCAGTTCAATACAAGTACACAATTCGACCATTTCAACCGTGATTGCGGAAAAGACCTTGATGAACTTTTAAAGCATTCGCCAGATAAAATAGAAACCGTATTGAAAATGCTTCAAAACCTTTCTAATGAAAATACAAAGATTGCTAACATGTTCGGCAAGCTTTATAAACTGAAAGGTAACATCTTCAACACAGTCGGCGCAATGCAACTGTATACCTATATGAATTTACAAAAGTCGTCTTACTTATTAATGACAAACGACCAGGGATTCTGCTGTTTCCAAAAACCAGAACAGCCTATTGACGCATATAATATAGTAACAAATGTAAAGCTTTCTAGTTGGGAAACCGGAAATAGAGGCATGACCATAGGTATCTAATGGCAGAAGAAAATTTAATATTGGATCCGGGTGCCGCTATCGGCTCAAGCGCTATTGCAAAACAAACTTGCAGTATTACTTTGATATACGGTAGTGATGACCCGGACAAAGGTTATAATATCCCGAGCGATAAAATCGTCGATATTATCATTCGCGAAAATTTCTTCCTGTTGCTTCCGACTATGACTTTGAAACTGACTGACATCGGTACCATATTCCATGATGTCAATTTCCAAATCGGCAATACGATTTATGTCAAGGTAATGCCAGATATGATAAGTGACGACGATAACCATGTCGCTGTCAAGCCGTTACTCGAAGGTGCATTCAATATACAGGCTATCGATAACTCGATGGATTTCGACCGGGATTCTTATATCTATACTTTCCATTGTATGTACTGTGCTGAAAAATATTTGAACGATATTTGTGTCTGGCCAAAATCCGATACCATGGCCGGTAAGACGCCTTCTCTCGATAAATCGTTTACCAGCGCTGAAACTCTTGCCGTAGTTCTTTCTAATGCTGGATTGTCTCCTATTATAGATTTCGATTCCGCTCCGGATGATAATATGTCATGGCTCAATTCGACCTTGACCTATTCTGAATTCGCAAAAAAGATTGTAAGCCACGCATGGATTTCTGACGACGATATGCCGTTAATGTATGTCGACCGAAACGGTAACGCCTATTATACTTCGTTGAATACGCTTTGCGGAAAAACTGTTACAGCGCAATATATTCATCAGACTCGTTATCAGAAATATTATGATAAAAAATATAGTAACGACTCGAATACTACTGAAAAACCGGAAGTATATAGTGTCTATTATGACATTAACCTCGCTAACCATGGTTATTTACAGAATCAAGGCGGATATAATATCAAGAAATATGTATTTAATCCGTACAATACTTCTACCATGAGTATGATCGAATTTCCGCCTGTAACGTTTGACATAACAAATCCGAAAGCACTTACATTTAACGATACATGCTTTAGGTCAAAAGATTTCAAAAATAATGTACTTCGTGTCGGTAAGATTTCTAACCAGTCTGACACACAGGGTGAAACTGTCAGATTCCATTCTGTAGGAACTCATTTTCTGCAGACACATGAATATTATGACTATGCGCCAGTTCATCATGACAGTATTAAACATGCATTTTTCCAACAATTCGCATTCTTAACCATCAGTGTTACCGACCAGCCAGGTTATGCAGCTGACCCGAAACAATATCTTAAGCTTGGTGACAGAATTTCAGTCGATATGACTACCGTAAGTCATAAGACTTCTGTTCAATCCAATAACTATATCGTTACCGGTCTCACGCACCATTTTACTTTTGGCGCAAAATATACGTTAATGGCTACTTGTGCTTCTGACGGTGTTGGCGGTGTTGGCCAGCTTAGAAAGCAAACCAAATATACTCAAACGGTTAAGTAAAGAGGTTTTATGAATACTAGTCCTGATATGAATTCGTTGTTAAATGATGCAATGTCTAGCATTGAACAAGGTTTTGAAAAATCCCTTGTTACTAACGACGACTATAATTCCGTTGACCCTGCTGGCGACAGATGGACCGGCAAGGTTATTGATAACGACGACCCGCTTAAGCTCGGCCGTGTTAAAATCCTTATTTTCGGATATTATGACGATTTAGCTGAAAGCGCTCTTCCATGGGCTGTTCCTGATATGGGATTTTTTGGCGGTACGAACGGTAACTTCATCATTCCTGAGATAGGTACCATATTACGCGGTTATTTTGACCAGAAGGACATCCAGAAGCCAATTTTCGATGCGATCGCATATACGCAACGTACTGCGCAAGACATGACCAAAAACCCTCTTATGGGCAAACTGGAAGACTATCCGAATAAGATGGTCCTGCTCGAAACCGACCAAGGTGAATATCTTACGTTAAATAAGAAAACCGGCGAAACCGAATTCCATCACCGTACCGGTCTTTCGATTACTATCGGTGCTGACGGTTCATTGACTATCAATACCGGTGAAGACTTTAGCGGACCTGGCAAGCTCACGGTCAATGCTGGCGGAAACGCTGACATTATCGTTGGTCAGAATGCCAAAATCAGGGCTAAGGGCAATGTCGATATTAACGCTGTTCAGGGCAATGTCAACCTCGGTAGAAATCCTGCTAAACAATTGTGCAATAACTTCACTAACTGCCTATTTACTGGCGTTCCGCATAATGTCGGAAATACGAACGTAAAGTGCTAGCTATAAATAATGTATGCTGAGTTTAAGTGCAAATCCAGATTTTACAACATTAACTAATACGAAAATCGCCAACCCGTATTATGACCTCGACGCTCTCGGGGAACAGACGGAAGTTTGGGGAAAAGAAGCATTAGACCAAATGATTGAAAATGTGTTATTGACAGAACCTTTCGAAAGGCTCTTCAATCTCGCATACGGTTCTCCGTTATATCTGTTGCTTTTTGAAAACTTTTCTCAGGCAGACGAATTGATGCCCCGTGTCTTTGACACTATCGAATACTGGGTTCCGATTAAAATCGACCGCGGTAATGCTGATATTGTAAAAGATGAATTCAATCATGTCATAACTTTTAAAATTCCGTATATTACGAATGACGGCATGATTCAAGGCATTTTTGCACGCAGGATTAGAAAATAATGGCAATTTACGATTACGAAACATTACAAGAAACTGATCCTACCGAAATGGAAAGACTAAAGAAGAAATTCGCCGGTAATCCGCCGGTGAATGATTCCAATTATGGTCTTTCCAGATTTCAGCTCACTACTTATGATGGTGAAGTTCCTGTTAATCTTATCGGTGTTCTCGAAGAATTGCCAGAATTTAGTTTTAATGTTGATTATGCTGACGGTCCTGGTACTTTATGGCAAGATATGCTTCAACAGTTTACTACTAATGACCTATTCAATACTGTCAACGCTATCGGCGCCGCAACTGGTACAAACTGGATAAACTTTGTAAAAGCTGGTTCCTGGACTAAGAAAATCTATAATGGCTACAATCCAGGTTCTATAGACTTAAAATTTAAGATTTTTACCTCCGATACCCTTGGTCAAACTTTACCGAATGACTGGATAAATGGTTTACGTAAATATGCCGCTATTTCTGCGAAGAATCAATTTGATTTCGCTGGCGCATTAAGAAATGTTTCTACCGGTCTTGAAAATGTTGAAGGTACTGCACAATATATGGGCAATACCTTTATGGAATATTATAACAAAGATAATGCGAAAAATGAAAAAGAACAAACTGCAAACGAAAAAGACTTAGAGGACAAAAAAAGAGATAAAGAAAACTTAGAAACGTTCTTAAGTTACATGATTTCAAAGGGATATATCGGTGATGACATTTCAACTAGCTATGGTGAAAATGATTCATATTTACCATATAAATTAAATGTTGATGAACAAAAGAAAATTGTTACAATAACAGCGAAAAAATCATATAGCCGTGATCCTACACAGACAGAAAAAAGCTATAAAGATAGTGAAAGTATTGACGAATTTAAAAGAATAACCGAAGATTTAATCAAAGACCATCTTAGTTCAAATACTGCATTCCAAAATGAAGTATTAGAAAAATTTAAAAAACATTGTGAAAGTGCAGCAAATGAAATGAAAGATAAAAAACCGGATGATACTATTTCTTCTGAAGTTGAAAAAATTGGCGGTTTAAGGCCTTTAATAAAGGCTGCAAATGAATTTTTAGGGACTACTGTTAAAAAGTATGGCCCATATCGTGTATTGTATAAGTTTAACAGAGAAAATAGTTTCGGTGCAAAATTATGGTATTTGAATATTTACGGCGGAACTATCTTCAAAAAAGAAACCCCTCTTATCGTTTATATTTCGAACTGGTCCGTAAAACGTTCTGAAGAAACAAATAATAGCGGACACTATTATTATGAATTTTCTATTACTTGTAATCTTGACCAAACATATTCGAGAGCACAATGGTATCGTGTATTAGATTCAAGTATTACCGGTTCAAATTCTACAACGAATTGGGCAGATACTGCTACAAGTCTTCAAAAAGAACTTTCTTCTGGTCTCGTCAATTTAAGACCAGACCAAAAATAATTTAATTATCCATATTCGGGAAAATTTCTTTCAGATCTGCATCTGTAAGAATTTGTTGTGTTTCCATAGCAACTTTAAAGTCGACATATATAGGATTTACTGTCGAATCTATCAATGTAGTATTAATCGCTGGTTTAAACGACCAGCTTTTAATTAACCATTTAATCTTCGGACTTTTCTTTATCATCGAACCCAATTCCAGCGTACATAACGGAGCACCGCCAACATCATCATTCATATCGCCAAGTTTTTCAATTTCGTTTAAAAAATTATTAAACATGTCTTTTACAGCTCCGCCGTTTACAAATTCGTCTTTCAATTCAGTTATACTTTTACCTTTAGCCGCCTCAATCAATTCCTTAGAAGCTTCACCGATATTTTTACCGTAAGACTCTTCTGCTAAATTTAATGCATCAGTCGTAACATTAACACTGGATTCGAAATTATATTCCTGTGGCGTAGTTAAATAGATTAAGAAATGTATAATATCCTTATACATCGTAGTATTAAACATTTCATTAATCGGATAACTTCTAAATGTAAAATCCAAAGATAATGGCGAACCAGCCTTTGTCATTTTCTGAGTCCAGCCATCGGTAAAAATCGGTGGTCTATAATTCTTGTTATTGGATGCGATAGCACGTATAAGATTATTGTTTGTAAAATCTTCAATCTTTTTTGTCAAGCTAGAAACCGGAGATAAATCCCATTCAGTCGAATAACTTATTTCAGGCAATTGGTCGACAATTCCATGTATTTCTTTTACTGAAAGTTTTTCTCCGTTTACAAGCATATTCTCATTTACCGCAAGCTTAAACTTGTGTGAACTATAAATCGGAGAATTATTTCCAAGCGTAGTGCTGTTATCAAGTTGGTCGTAAAATTTAATCAAAGACATGTTTTATTTCCTTGTCGTGCCAACCATAAAATACGGATTGCCGTTTGTACTTTCACGATGCCAGCTCTGCATTAACAGATATAGGTCAGACAACGAATCCTTCATATCGGATATATCCTTCTTCATATCTTCAATATCGAGCTTATTATCATTAATAGATGTATTGATTGCTTCAGGATCCTTGGCAAGCTTATCAGATGCCATAGCAGTAGCTTCATTATTATTCCAGACTTCAGAAACTGCCGATGTAATTGCAGCGATAGTTCTAATATTAACCGGAGAAATCATTCCAAAACCGGTTCTACTCTGCATAGCGGATTGAACTGCGATGAACTTGACAGCCTTGTTAATAGATTCCAGCGGAGCCGTAATTTCTTTCAGCATTGTACTGAATTCATTCTTAAGTTCCTGGCTAAAAGAGACTTCAGATTTTGTATTCATCTGTTCTGCAGTCGTTGTTTCTCCCTCACTAGATTTACCGCCGAAAATCCACTCGAACAATCCGCCGAATAATGACAGAACACCGTCAATAATCATCTTCGGAATTGCCGTAAATATATCTAATACAAATTTACCGATTCCGACAAATATATCTACAACTTTACCAATCGCATCAACAAACAAACTACCGAATTTAGCAAGTGCAATAATTATACCGACAATGAGCAAGACAACAAGTCCGACAATTACGATTGCAATACCAGCGGCAAGTACAAATTTTGCCATTTCAAGCATGTACTTAAACACCATGAAAATCTTTTCCATGACAAACTTAGCCAGTTCAAGTCCGCGTTTAAATATACTAACGCCTTTTTCTGCTGCGAATGTTTCTGTTTCATGCCCCATCTTTATCTTAAGAAGTAACATTTTTCCTGCATGTTCGATAATCAAGAAACTGACACGCAATGCATGATAAGCAAGAGCCAAAACTCTAATAAGTATAGGTCCACCTTTAAACAGGGCGAATACAATTCCTACCCCTATCGCAATTTTCTTTCCTATTTTACTGAATTTTTCACGTAATTCTTCACCGATACCTTTCCAGAAACCTCTTAAGAAAGCAATAGCAATCAAGATATACGGTAATGACTTAGTAATGAAAGCAACAATCAACGCTACAGGATTCAAAATACCCTTAAGTATCGTTCCGAGTCCTCCCATGAACTGTTTGAAGTTGAATGGGAATTTCGGCTTTACAACCTTTTCCTTCTTTTCCTTATTCTCGGTCGGAACAGGTTTCTTATTTATCAAGGATTCAGTCTTCTTTGCCTGATTGGATTTCTGTTCTGTCTTTATGAACTTATCGAAAAGCTTATTGTTTTCTTTCTGTAAGTTCGCAACAGCATCCAATGCCTTGACGATTGTCGGTGCCTCAAATTCCGGTGTCTGATCGTTTTCAGAAACAACTGCAGACTTTGTAGCCTCAATTGGCGAAGTGATTGCCGCGGATATTGTTTTATCAGCCTGCTTCTGTTCAGCCTTCGGTGCAATTACTCCCTTTCCGCCAACCTTCGCTTCTTTGAGAATATTATTGAGAGTCTTATCCAACTTATTGGCAGAATCTTTAATAGTCGAGATAAGAGAAGTCTTAAATGTCTGAATGACATTCTTTATCTTATCTCCTACCGCGGTAGTCTTTACGCCGGTTTCCTTTATGCTTTTATTGATTGCACCTTTAGAATCCAAAAATTTCTTTAAATTATCCAGTGCTTCAAGCTTCTCTGAATAATCGCGAATATCGCGTAAATTCTCATTAACTACTGCCAAATCTGCGTTGGTTATACTCATATGTTATTTATAGCTATTTTATAAACCCGTCTTCCCACAGCTCGCAAATCTTAGCTATAGAGTCTGTTATTTCTATTCCAGATACTTCATCCTTGACCGTTATTTTCTCATCAGGGCACAGACAAGCATATTCCTGCATGAACGTCTGAATACCAAGGTCACGAATCATCTTCTGTTTAAACGTTTCATCACGACCCGGAATTTCATTCCATTGAACCTTTGCAGGAACAAATGAATTAATACCGGCAACAGCCTTCTGCCAGATGTTATAGAACTGATTCATTCCGTGCGGCGTAGAAATCAGAATCAACATAGCGTCGGAACGAGAAGATTGGGTCGGGAACACAGACTTAATAAAATCGTCAGCATCTTCCGGAGGCAAGAACGCAAATTCGTCCACCAACATCAAGTCAACAGTTCTACCACGAATTGCAGACGAACCAGAAGCGGCACAGAAAATTTTACAACCATTATCAAAACCAATCGATTCTTTTGACCAACCGCCACGGTCAGGGTTAATTCCCTGCTGTAGCCATAAAGGCAATTTCAAAACTGCCGCTCTAATTCTCTGCATGATTTCTTTTGCCTGCTGTTCCTTGTTAGCCAGAACAGCAATTTCTTTATCCTTATTAAATAAAGCGTACCAAAGAATGTAGAGCGTACAAATAGTCGTCTTACCACCCTGACGACCAAGAGTAATAATTCTGTTATTTCTTATATGACCTTCCTTGTCTTTATATGTGGCAAGGAACATCTGAATAATTCTTTCTTGATATTCGCGGAGTTCAATCGGTGCTGCACCTTTCTTATCCTGAATGATATAGAAATACTTGCAGAAATAAAATATATCCTTGGAACATTTGATGAATTCATCCATCTGTTCCTTGGTCATTTCAATTTTTTCACCATGACCGCGAAGTTCTGCGGACTTATTAAACATTTTTAATTTCCCTAATTAGCTTTAATATTTATAATTCCGCAAATCTTTATACTATAAATAATATAAACGTTAAAAAGGATTTAAAATGAACCTATTCGAAAATGCATACGATTATATCAGCGAAACTGTATCGCATGAGCCTAACTATGTGAAGCTTGCAAAATGGGCAATTTCTGTTCATTTCAATAGCGGCGCCAGTGTTGACGGCGACCAGCAGACTCCGATGCCGTCACGTATCGGTTATTACTTCAGCACTATCCGTTTCAAGAACTGGGTAGCTAACTATGAACCTGAGGTTGGTAAGTTTGCACCGCTCGCACTTTTCTATGACTGTAACTACAAGACATACGTCGGTAAGCAGGAAGTCGAAGATAACCGTAAATTTACGATTGTTTATGCAATCGGTGACATCGACGGACTTAAGGACGAAATCAAAGAAAATCCATTAATTGCCAAGTGCTTCAGTGGTGATGAACCGGCATTGACTTTTGACCCGCATCTTCCTGCTGAACTTCACCGTATCGCTGAAGAACACGTGTTCTATGCCAAGTTCTACTGGAAGAACGATGAACAAGATTCTCTTATTATCGGACAGTCTCGCCTTCCTAACCTTGGTTCTATTATCAAGAACAGCGAATTCGCTACCGGTAAGTCTGAAGTCTTCCGTGACCGTCAATCCCGTGGTAAGAAAAATGACTTCCGTCATGATACTGGGCTTTACACGATTCTTCCGCTTTCTCAGAAGCGTGAATTCATGACCAAGATTAGCTATCCGTTTGCTAATGCTCCTTATGTAGAAGTTAAGGTCAAGGATGACGAAGCAAAGGACGGGTTCCGTACAATTCATGGTCCACGTACAGGCTATTCTGAAGTTACTATGGTTGAAGACCCTAATACTAGCAGACTGTATATTGGCGTTTCTCCAGATACTTACGGCACAGCAATCCGTTATAAAATGGAACAGGAAGGATTGTGTAATGTTGACGACTGGAAAGAAGTTAGCCTTATGAACTCTGCCGGTACTGGTGTCAAGAAGGTCGGTATTGGTACTACCGCTCTTAAGGAAACTCTTAAGGGTATGGTTTCCGGTGATTTGACTGATAGCGGTAGGAAAGTTGCCAAGAAGAACGGTGAAGCCGCACCTCGTGCAACCGGTCCTGTCACATTCGCTTGCGATAGCGCTTCGTTCGCTCGTATTACTCAGATGGCTAATCGAATGGTCGCTGCTTATAACAGTGAACATAAGACTACTGCTGTTGCTGATGTTAATAACGATAACGAAAGTATCACGCTCAGTGGTTTAAGCGCAAAGGCGCTCGAACAGTTTACTGAAATTCTGGATAAACGCGGAATGAAGTATTCTAAAATGTAATCTCGTGTACTAGTGTACAAGGAGTTTCTTGGGGCGGTAACTATTTGGTTATCGCTGTTAATATATAAAATATGAGCATTCCGTATATCAACACTATAGACGATATAAAAAATATACTCGACCAGTATTGTATCGAATATAAACAGCTTTCTGATGAAATGTACTGGATTGGCCTGTCTGACAAATACCAGATAGGCAGTATCTCAATATCGCTCAATGAAATACGTTGTAGATTCCATTATACGGACGGTACGAGAATCTATGCCAATGCCTTCACATATAATAAAGAAGAATTCATGAAAGAACTACAAAATGCTCAAAGCGCTTGGCAACGAAAATGCAATAAAGATATAGAAAAAATTCTCGATATATTATAAAAAGAACCTCAGATTTTACTCTGAGGTCTTTAAGTTCTTTTACTTATGCAGTAAGATTACTTCTTATAGTCATTGTCCTGTTCAAAGTCGTATTCTGCCTTAGAGTAGTCCGGGCTGAACACTGCGCTTGCGTCAGTGATAGCAGACAGAGAATCAGCGAATTCAGCAGCTGCCCAGTTTTCCTGCGGAAGCTTGGTGAAGACACGCTTGTTGAGGGCAGAAACACCACCAGAAAGTTCATAAACCGGAGCAGTCGTGTAGTGATACAGACCGTCAGAGTATGCCTTGTAACCAGGAACGCCAGACTTCTCTGCAGCAGCAGAAGTAAGCGGAAGTAACCTGAAGGTAATCATTACCAGCATTGTATTGATCTTCTCTACGTTTCATTTTTATTTCTCCTAAAATATCCTATGCAAAGGCTTATTCCCTTGCACCTATATTTATTTATAACAGTTTTCCGGAGATTCTTGTATAAAAATAAAAAACCGGAGAATTAACTCCGGTTTCAAAATATTTTTATTATTAGATGCTTGCCAAGAATTCCTTGAAAGCCTTGATAATTTCCTTAGAACCGCCATTATCGACAGTCTTATTGAACTTCTTCTGAGCTTCGAATACCTTTTCACGCTGTTCGATATAAAGACCCGTAGCTTCATTCAGAACCCACTTAGAAACATACTGTACAGATTCATACATCGGGTCAGTATAAGCGACCTGGGCAGACGGCATGTACACAGAATCGATGGTTACGAGAGAATAGTCTTCAGCAACCATATTTCCTTCCGTAAGGTTTCCGGTACCACGAGAAGAAACACCCATACGAACACCGTCATTCAGAAGGGATTCAAGAATCTTTCCGTTCGGAGTATGCAAAACCTTGGCCTTACCCATTGCGAGATTACCGTCCATCTTGAGTTCGGTAATCATGATTGCAGATTCCTTCGGGTTAATTTCGATAGTATCTGGGTGGTTAAGTTCACCAAGAGCTTCACGAGATTCGATAAGCTTCTGGAACTTGTTAACTTCACGTTCGATAATAGAACGAGAATAAGTACGCCCGTTACGGTTTACTTCTTCTGCCATCATGAACGGACCTGAAATATACATTGTCTTTGTATTATTTCCTGCATCTTCCATAAGCATTTTAGCTTCGGCGCAGGCTTCTTCACACAATAATTTCTTTGCTTCCATTGTAAAAATCCTTTTAATGTTTTATATATTTATAACATTTATCTGGATTTTTAGAAAAAATAAAACCCGGAGGTTAATCCGGGCTTATTTTTATTTCTTTTAAGCTTAGCGAACAAAACGGTTCATGTCGCGAATATTGTCTGCACGGCCTGCACGGAAGTAAATATCCATTGGGTCAATTTCTTCCATAGGCTGTTCAAGAGAATTTTCGGCACAGTCACTGCAAACAAAGTTTCCATCGCAAGATTCCTTACCACAGATTGCGCAAACTTCACATTCGCCTTCTTCAGTGTAGTAATCAGAATCATCGAAAGCAATACCGAAACCAGTTGCATCGTCTTCGAGTTCACAGTCAACTCCGCATTCGTTAATGACGGAATAACCTGCATCCTTAAGAGTCTTCAAAGCTTCTTTAAGATCCTTATCCTTCTTCTTTGCCCAGAACGGAACGAACTTAGACTTCTTATCCTTCTTGCCCTTCTTAGACTTCTTCTTACCGCCGCCGCAGCAACAAGATTCATTGAAATCTGTATCATAACCGTCATCAGTATCAAGCGTCGTTTCTGGGTCGATATAATCTACGTCAGAATCCTCAGTCTGTTGTTCACCATTTGCTGCTTCTTCTGGTGTGCCAAGTACACTAACCATTTCATCGTAAGAAACTCCTGCGAGAAATTCCTCGACCTGTTCCTGCGTGTCGAAACTATCAGCGTCCAGCCCTGCCTTAAGACAATAATCGATGGCTATATCCAACCACGAGTTGTTGTCACCGCCGCATTCATAATACTGTTCTGCCCAGTCTACACCTGTCTTATTCGTACCCTCGAGATCGACATCGACAAAATCTTCATTGTCGAGCACTTCAGATTCACGAATATAATTCTTTTTAAAACGTTTAAATGACCTTTTAATG